>CDYI01016381.1_pt1 | contig 141044 bp, 131 predicted proteins | sample 557711 | NCBI WGS metagenome assembly CDYI01 (sample SAMEA3182054, study PRJEB8094) | gut metagenome | biome: human; feature: gut; material: Stool; isolation source: human stools | place: Canada | collected 2012-11-13 | reverse complement strand
CTCTGGGTAAGCGCCTGTTCATAGGCACCAAGGACTGCATCATTTAACTGCTTTCTGCATTCCGGTGTAATAGGGAAACAGATATCTTTATACTCATTCCCTACCTTGTAGCTGGGCATGGATACAAATAATCCATTGCTGCCCTCAATAATCTTGACTCCCCTGATGGCAAAGGCACCGTTAATGTTTACACTTGCGGTACCCTTTATGGACTCATTTGGTTTGATGGAGTGGATGCGTACATCAAAATCAAGCGGCTTCGTCTGCACTGCCTGTTCAGTCTGTGCATCGCCCTGGGTATTCTGCTGATTGTTTTTTGTTCCTTTTCCTGCCATGTTCTTCCCTTCCGCCTTACGGCTATTCCAATTTAAATGTTATTTCTGCAAAGCCTTTCGGCTCCACATAAAAATAGCGGCTTACCTCTTCCTCTGAAAATTCCACTACATCGGATATGGATAATGCATGTCCTTCAAAATCCCTTGGCACCCTTCTGCCAAACTTCTCCCAGACATCTTCCAGACTGAAGGTATCCACCTCTCCCTCGTAAACAAGCGCATACTCCTTTTGCTGTGGTTTTTCAAAGCCTCTCTTTTCCCTTTCTGCCAGACTGATAAACCGCATCATAAACGGACTGTCCTGTTCAAGCTGATAGATTCTTATCCTCCTTCCTTTGGATGCTTCCACTGTCATTTCCATCCCACCACCCTCTGACAGACGGTCATAGACTCCTGACCTTATTTCCACTGCCAGCTTTTCTTTCTCAGACAGGAAATCTATGATTTCTTCTTTATCAAAAATGGAATCCAGCACTACTTTCCCCTCTGACAGATAACCTGCCGGATTTCCATAGTAGATAAGGATTCCATCACGAAAATATATGTTTTTCATACTGCTTCTCCATTCACATCCCTCGAAGATACGGTATCAACTGATTGTTCAGAAACTCATTGTCCTCACAATACAGGAATAATTTTGACATTCCAATTAAAAATGGTTTCCCATCTAACGTGTGGATGGTGATAATACTCCCTTCCTTGCAGTTTTTGATAAAATCTGCAATGGCAATCAGATTTCCATCCATCACTGTTTCACTGACCTTGTCATCCTGAATTTCAAAGGCCTTGTATTTACTTTTTAGCAATCCGCTCCTCCCTCCTGCTGTGCAAGTTTCAAAATCCTCGCGGCAAGTGCCACCTGCTTTTCATGGCTCATGGTCTTTACGGCTGCATGGACATAAGCCTCCACAGCTTCTGCATCCTGCTTTCCTACCTCTAAAATGTCTACCTTGGATATAACAATCTTCCCAGTGTTTATGGAAACCTTTAAGATATCCCCTTTCTCTATCTCCGCTTTCTGTCGCATTTCCAAAGGTATCAGTACCCTGCCCTTTTCATCCAGCAATTTATACACCGGCTTTTTCATTTCGATAACTTCGCTCCTTCCTTTGCATCGGAAAGAATTTATTTCTTTCCGTTTTCCTCCTCGGTCATTCGCAAAACAATGTTTACTTTTTCTCTGGGGATGCCAAGATCTGCACAGATATCCAGAAGTTCTTTGGGTACATCCTCTGACTCTACATCCTCCGTAGGCAGAATCACAATCTTTCTATCCAAGCAGACAATATCCAAGTCTGCATCCAAGGGGATGTGTGCATCTGCAAGCAACTGTGGCGGCAGTTTCAACTCCGTTTCCCCACTCTGCAGCTCCTCCAACGGATCTTCCTCTGCTCTCTTTAACATAAATTCCCTTGATTCATTCCGGTAATCCTTCTCGCCTGCGGCAAGATAAATCAGATTTACCTCTTCCCCGGTACGGATACCTGTCTGTGCAAGCAGTACAATGGGAATTTCAATACAGCCTTTTTCATTCAGCACTCCCGTTATCTCCACTAACTGAACCATCTTCGTCCTCCTTCCTGCTACTGCCATGCCACACAGAATCCTTCTGCTCGTCAAACATTTCAAACAGATCCATCTGCATCGGCAGGCTCTTTCTTCTTTCTTCCATGTCATAGTTGGCAATCAGCACCTCCGGAAACTCACTTCCGTTGTCATAGCGCTGTGCCAGATTGTTGATTCGTGTCACCGCTTCAATCTGAAAGTCCTGATACAATTCCCTGATGTACTCGCAGTCATTGTAGGAAACCATGAATTTCCCCTCGATGCCTGCCAGTGTATCCCTAAGCCTTACATGATCTTCTTTGCGGAACACCACTTCATAATGCCCTTCGGTTTCAAAATACGGCGGATCGCAATAAAAAAAGGCATTCGGTCTGTCATACTGACGGATGAGTGCCTCAAAATCTTTATTTTCAATCACAGTATCTTTTAACCTCCGGTTTGCCTCCCAGAGAATAGTAAAGGTCTTCCTTATGTCAAATGGCTGGCACCCGTATGAAGTACAGCCACTTCCATAACTGTAGCGGATAATCTTATAAAAGGCCGCCGCCCTTTTCACATCCCCGACCACTGCTCGTTCCTTTAGAATGTCACAAATTTCCGCAGCCTCTGGCTCTTTTAGAAAATGCGTTGCTATCTCCAGTTCCTCTGCCAGATGCTCACTTTTGAATTCTTCCATCGTAAGGAATTTTCGAAGTGTCACAAACTCATCCCTGGAATTCAGTGGCAGGAAAGACAGTTCCCGAAGCAGAGCCATCGGTCTTTCCTTGACACAATAAAAGAGGTTTGCAAGATTCGAATTGAAATCATTGTAAACCTCCATACATTTATCCGGTGGCTTTCCAAACAGAACCCATCCGCCTCCGCCAAATACTTCTATGTAGCGGTCATAGTGCTTGGGCATGCGTAAGTAAATCAAGTCACGGAGTGCCTTCTTACCACCTACCCAACTAATAATGCTATTCAATTATGTTCTCCTCTCCTTTATTTTGGTCCCTCCATCTGCTGTACTTCCCCTGCAACCAGCGACTCATCCACCAGCCTTCTGATATTGGCAACTGTCTCTGGCATATCTGTAAAGTTCACATGATGGTCACGTTCCACAAGGGGTGTGTACCAATAATCGTAGGGAATATAGTATTCTCTGATGGCACGCTTCTGCTCCTCTGTAAGCTCGGCATTCCCCTGCACCAATGGTCCTCCCGGTGTAAGGAATGTAGTCCCCCAATGTTCTCCGGAAGATTCCAAGTCCAGCGTTACCAAGGCAAGTGCTTTTATGCCGGACTCCGTTCCTTTTACCACCGCAGGCATCATGACCATTCCGTATTTTTCATCCACATACCCTTCTCCATACACTTCCTCGAATGCCTGATGCATGGCAAGGAGTGTCTCGGCAGCATAGGATGTGTTCTCCGTATTGCAGGACATATTTAAGAGCAGGAAGTCTGTCTTGTCCAAGATTTCATTTACCTTGTCAATAAACGCCTGCTCTTTCTTTTCTGAAATATCGTCCTGCTGTGTAATGATATCAAAACGGTCAACCTCAATATTTAATGCAAGACAGCTTCCATTCTCCCATTTCATATGGATTTTCCCGATGTCATCCACATGGTCAACAACTCCTCTGCTTCCCGGCGGTACTGACTGTTCCCCTTCCATGCTGTACAGACGAATGGGTGTACCTTTCGGATACATTTCTTTAATCCGTGCTATCTCTTCTCTTTTTAACATGATTCTCCTTCCTCAATCTCTTTGATTCTTTTCTTCAGCCGGATACCATCTTTGACCCCCTGCAAGTATAACTGCTCCTGCTTGATACAGCTAATGTCAAGAATGCAGCCTGTCAGTTCACTAATCAGCTTATACTCTTCTGAACCCAGTCCGCCAAATCTTTCCCTTATCTGATTCCACAGTCCAATTTCTTTCTGGGCAAGTTCCTTGACATCTTCCCTCTGTAAAATATCATGCCGGTAACTCTCAATCAGTTCCTGAAAAAACTGATAAAAAATATCTTCTCTCATATCCATAGGTCTGCTCCCTTCTTTTTGTTAGGACACACAATACTACAGACTCTGAAATATATCCAGCACAATATTATTTAGCAGGACATGTCCATTCCCTGCACCTGACTTCCCATCAGTTCTTCCTCCGTCATGACACTCCAGAAGTTTCCGTTGTTCCAGAAGCTGACATAGATTTCTCCGTCCTCCACATCAATGGGACGCTGTTCAAAGCCTTCGCCCCAGCCATCGCTCATCTGTCCGGTCCAGTATTCCTTTAACACTTCGATGTCATTCTCGGTCAGCGGTTCACTGATTTTACACTCCAGCACACCATATAACTCCCCGTCCACAATTTCGACCTTCGGCTGAGCCGACATTACCTTTGCGGCTACCGCCGGACTCCGGTCAAAGTAATGCATGAGTCCTCTTGGTTCTTCCCCTACACAGTATTCCTTTTCAATGGTTTCCGCGATTTCCTCTGCATATGGTGTCAGGTCACTGCGGTATAACTTCCCCTGTTCGAATCCTTCCTCATATAAACCTGCTGTCAGCGGACTGTAAAGCTGGAAAGTTTCATAGCAGCTCTCATCAATCTCCAGCGGATCAGCAAACTCTCCATTGTACTGCTGGTACTCTGACAGTTCTCTAGTGGCTCCCACAAAACCATCCTCCACATAACCGCTTGTTACAAGTGTCCCCTGTCTCTTGTCCGCTGCAAAGGAAGCATAATTGATGTGAGGGAGCAACAACTCATCCACATCAAATAACCCGGACTCCTCCACCATGTACTTTCCATACTCTTCATCGTTGTGTACGAAAGGATTTACTTCAAATTCCCCAAGCAGTTTTGCAAGGCTTGTCACCTCAGTAGGACTGCTAAACCCGGTAAATTCCACCACCATGGCAAGCTGCTTCATCTGCACTTCATCAAAATGCCTTACCGCCTGACACGTTTCATTAAATAATGTCAGTGCCTCCACACAATCAATGTTCTCCGGCATTGGCACCAGAATATCCGGCAGGCGCAGGTTATGTATATCTGTAACCTCCAGCTCCCAGAAATCCATGATCTGCAATCGTTCCTTTACCTTGTTCATGGAACAGATATCGGTAGGCAGATACAGATATTCGGTGTCCCCTGCCTGATTCTGTACCTCGATTGCTGCCACGATTTCATCGGATGCAAAGTATTCCGGGAATGTTTTTCCGTTATATACCTCCTGCATTTCAAAGCCATGCTCCACGAAAACTCCATAGGGCAGGACTTCCACCCTGCTTTCCTTGAACGTCTTTTCCGCAAACTTTATAAAGTTTGTCTGCTGCTTTTCCTCTTCTGGTATGGCTATGAATTCATCCAGATAGAGACGCTTTCCTACCTGCTCTACATCAGAAAAATCTGTAATCAGCGAAAGTCCCTTCATGCTGAAGGTCAGATTGATCAAATCCTGCATCGTTCCCACACCGTAGTCAGTGACATAGGAATACAATACTTTGCGCTCATACTCCGTGAAACAATCCAAACGTTTGGCGAAAAAATTGACCTCATCCATTTTCACGGTCTGCCCCTCGAATTTACAAAGAGGATTATCCTTCTCTGATGCTTCCACCAGCCTGCACACAGGTACGATTTCTTCAATACCGATTCTTTTCATCTGGAAATTTAATTCCGCATCCGACAATGGCAGTTCTATACTTTTTCGGCCACCACTCAGCACCTTAATCCGCATTCCACACCTCCTGCTTTACAATTTCCACTCCGCACTTCTCGATCACAAAAGCATTTACGATAAGCCTGAGTATCTCATCGGGTATCAGTTCCCGATCTGTCAGTTCCGATAATCGGATATGCTTTGTTCCGCTATAAACATCCTTTGCCGCATGAAACAGAATATACTGCTCCAGTGTCACGCCTCCAAGCCTTACCCTGTCAAAGTAAATCCCGGTATCCAGAACATTTTTGCGGACCTTCTCCCATAAAATCTCATCGGCAGACAGTAAAAATACGGCGGCAGCATATCCCGGTGCATACTGCAATGTCTTTGTCCTCTTTCCCATCAGCAGGGAATAGAAATCATTTCTGTGCTTTGGATTACGGAATATCAGTTCCTTATCCACTTCACAAAAAATTTCATCCACCCTTTTCTTCAGATGCTCCATCTGCATTCTGCTGATCACGCAGTCCACGATTTCAGAATAATTTCCCCTGCTCCTCCAGTCCACATCCATCACACAGATACCATATCCTCTTGGTCTGTACCCCGGTGGCTGCTGCATCTGCCTTTCTAGCACCCGAAGTCCCGGACTCACACAAAATAATTTTGACATTTCCACCTCCAAAAAAATAAGGCGGCACCTATTTCATTTCTAAAATAAGTACCGCCTTGCATTCATCCCTGCCCATATTCATTTTTAGTCTCTCTTACCACTCCCTCCTTTTCATTTTTCTTCAAATCACTCCCAAAACCACTTTTTCAGCCCTATGCATCTATAAAATTGTGCAAATGAATCGGGCAAAAACTAGCCAATTTTCGGTCTAATTTTTGCCCTCAAACCACAACATCTTGTGGTCAAACCCTACTATTTCTTCTCTTTTCCACAATACTGCATCATTATCACGCACTCAACATGCTCGGTGAACGGAAACATATCCACGCCCACGCCCTTCGACACGCGGTAACCCTTCTTCTTAAAGTACTTCAAGTCCCTGACCAGTGTCTCGGGATTGCAGGAGACGTAGACGATTCGCTCGGGACCAATCTGGACTACGGAGCTCATGAATTCTTCGGTGCTGCCGCTTCTGGGAGGATCCATCAGGACGACATCTACTTTCGCGCCCTGTCCAGCCATCTCCACGAGGAATTTCCCGGCATCGTTCTGGTAGAACTGGATGTTGCGGATCTGGTTCGCCTTGGCATTGTTGCGGGCATCCCGTACAGCATCGGCATTTAACTCCACACCAATGACCTTGCCGGCCTTGTCGCTGGCGATCATGCCGATCGTTCCGGTTCCGCAGTAGGCATCCACCACAGTCTCTTTGCCGGTGAGTCCGGCATACTCCAAAGCTTTCCCATAGAGTATCTCGGTCTGTACCGGATTCACCTGATAGAAGGATTTGGGAGAAATGCGGAACCTCTTTCCGCACAGTTCATCCTCAATGTATCCCTTGCCGTAGATCACATGCTCCTTGTCGCCCAGTACCATGCTGGTATTTCGATTGTTGACATTGATGACCACGGTAGTGATCTCCGGGTGCAGCTTCAGCAGTGCCTTCACAAAATTATTCTTGGAGGGCAGGATGGGGGAAGCCAGCACCAGTACCACCATGATCTGTCCGGTAACATGGCCGGTCCGGATCAGCACATGGCGCAGCAGCCCATACCCGGTGTCCTCATTGTAAGGGCGGATATGAAAGGATTTCAGCAGCCCTCTTATAGAGACAATGATCTCATCCGCCTTGACATTCTCGATCAGGCAGCTGTCCACAGGAACGATCCGGTGGCTCTTCTGCTCATAGATGCCGGAAATGGCATCATGATAACGGTTCTCGCCGAATACCGCATGTACCTTGTTCCGGTAATGCTCCGGATGCTCCATGGGAATGACACCCTCGACCTTGCAAAAAGGAGCCAGAAGCTCCTTTAATTGCTTTTCCTTATTCTTCAGCTGTTCCACATAGGGCTTGTTGATCCAGCTGCACCCGCCGCATTTATCAGCCACCGGGCAGAGACCACTCTTCTTTTTAACAGCCGTCTTTTCCCGGCCCTGTCCTACGGGCACCCGGTTTTCCTTGCCTGCCGTCACTTTAGTTTTTCCCGCCGCATTGGCTTTTCCCGTTGCTTTGGTCTTTCCCGTCCCTTTCGCAGGTCCGGATGTTCTTCTGTCATTTCTGTTATCGTTCTTCATCATCACGCCTGGCTTAATCGTCCAGTCTCCTCATCTCAGTGTAGGCTAATAATAACGGTCCCACACCCTTGGCATCGTCTTCTACGATGGGCTCTGACATATAGTATTCGAAGCTGCCGTCACGGCGGCGGTTATCCTCCGGTCCCAGTCCTGCTACGAGGCAGATACCGCCGAGGCTTAAATGTCCGTCCTTCTCCTTCAGATAGCGGTCACAGATACCCTGGAATGCCTTTAAACCATAGGCTCTGTAAGACTCCGGTAAAAATCCGAGTCTCACGCCCTTCAACAGGGAGTAAGCCATGATCGCACTTCCACTGGTCTCTAAGTAGTTCGGCTCCCTGCCGCCCAATGCGGGAAGCTGGTACCACATACCGCTCTCATCCTGGAATTTTAACATGGAATCGATCAGATCCACGAATACCTTCTTCAGATTGTCATACTCTGCCTTATACTCTTCTCCCGGCTCACATTTGCTCAGGGTATCCAAAAGTGCCATGGAATACCAGCCCAGTGCTCTCAGCCAGAAATTCTGTGACAGGCCGGTCTCCTTGTCACACCAGAAGGCTTTCTTCGAAGCGTCATAACCGTGATAATATAATCCGGTCTCAGGGTCTCTCATGTATTTTACGACATTGGCAAACTGATGGAAAATGTCATCGTAGTGCTTCTTGTCATCGAATTTGGTCTCATACTCCATGTAAAAGGGCTGTCCCATATACATGCCGTCCAGCCATACCTGATTGGGGTAGATCTTCTTGTGCCAGAAGTTGCCCTCCTCGGTACGAGGCTGCGTCTGCACCTGACTATAGATCAGGTCGATCGCCTTGCGGTATTTTTCCTTGCCGTTTAAAGCATACAATGCGAACAGGGTCTTGCCCGCATTGACATTGTCAATATTATATTCTTCCACGGAATACTTCGTAATCGTACCGTCTTCCTGTACTCTGTGGTCAATAAATGCATCTGCAAATTCGTAATACTTTTTCTCTCCGGTAGCGCTGTAAATCTCCAAAAGTGCCAGGATCATGCAGCCATCAATATAATTCCAGCCGGCAGCTTTCCCCTCTCTCGCCTTCTCAATGTTCCATGCGGGAACATCCAGAGTGCTCTTCTCGATCAGTTCATCAATGTATTTCTCAAAAATAGGCAGTTGCATGTATTATTTTCCTCCATTGTCTGTATTCAGAGCATCATTCGCAAAATTGCCCCTGCGGTGCTTTCTTTTTGCTCGAATTTACGTTGCTCCGAATAGTTATCATTGTACACATTTCTCACTTTATAGTCAATAATTATAAAATACTATGCTCTTACCCAAACATCACTTTCTCGCTCTGGAATGCCCTCGTCAGTCCGAATACCAGCACTCCCGCCACACACAGATTCACGATCACGGTCAAAAGAATTTCCACCGGCTGATAGCTAAAAGAAAAAATACCGTTCATGCACTGTACGCTGTTATATACCGGAATCAGATACCGGTACAGCGGAATCTCTTTTCCCTGACTGAGTATAGGGCTCAGTCCGATAAAGGTCACCACGATGGTAAAAGGGGAGACTGTCGTAGCCGCTTCTTTCACGCTTTTTGCGAAAGCGGAGGCCAGTGCGATCATGGATACCAGCACCATTACCGTAGACAAAATGATCAGAAGCAGCATCGCAAAATCCATAGGCGTATACACCGACGAATCCACTCCCGTCAATTCCCCTCCCATCATTTTCGGCAGTGCCGCAAAGGTTCCGATAAAGCTGGAACAACCTGCCAGGAGTGCAATAATGCTTAGTGAAAATACTTTGCCAAGTGCCAGAGAGCTCCTCTTCATGGGAGTTACAAGCAAGGTCGCTATGGTACCACGCTCCTTCTCCCCGGCGATGGATTCCGGTGCCACGGACATACATCCACTGTATAAAAACATCATAAGCAGCAGGGGCATCATCATCGAAAACATCTGTCCCGTAGTATCTTTGCTGGTGGCACAGTCGTAATACACAGAATCCCCGGCATTGATGTCTAACTTATTGGATATAGATGTCTCATATGCCTCCAAAATGTCCGACACTTCATTGTAAAAATGAGTGGATTCCGTCTCCGCGGAATTGTAATAGATCTCCACGTTGGGCGCCGGTTTTCCACTCTGCACCTGATAGTTTTCCACTGCCTGATCAAAATCCACCGGGAATACTACCAGTCCGTCTGCCTGTTTATCCTGTATCTCCTGTCGCATCTGTGTCAGCTGCTCTCTGCCCGCAGGCTGCCAGTCTACCTTAAGCTCCCGCAGTTCTTCTCTTAAAGACTCCGGCATATCCACCACATAAGCTTTCGCCACATAAGCTTCTTCCGGAAGTATGGACTTCATCATGGCGCTTCCCAAAAAACTGTACACCACATAGATCATGATTCCAGGGAGCAAAAGTGTCGTGATTACCAGCCTTCTGTCTCCGAAAAATCTTGCCAGTTCTTTTTTCATTACCGTAATCGTATTATTTGTCATGGTTCTCGTCCTCCCCGTTCACCGCTTCATAGATTTCAAAAAAGCGATCCTCCAGGCTCTTATCACCGCAAAGCGTCCGCAGGTCCTCACAGGCTGCCATACGACCGTTAATAATAATTCCCACCCGGTCGCAGATCTTCTCCACCAGACTGAAAATGTGCGTTGATATGATAATGGTCTTCCCCTGCTCTTTCAGGTCCAGCAGAAAATCTGTCACCACTTTTGCCGTCAGAATATCCAGTCCATTGGTGGGTTCATCAAAAATGATGATCTCCGGATCCTGCACCAGTGAGATCACCAGGGACACCTTCTGCTTCATTCCCGTAGACAGATCCCTGACGCGCACCTGTGCAAACTCCTGAATGCCGAACCGTGCAAACAGCATGCGTTTTCTGGCGTCCCGTCTGTCTGTCGGAATACCGTACAATTCAGAGAAAAAGTCATACAGATAATCCGGGGTAAAAAAATCCTCCAGCTTCAGTTCACTGGTCAGGAAGCCGATCTTACGCCGTACCTCCTCCGGTTGTGTCACTACGCTGCTGCCGGATAACACCGCATCCCCGCTGTCCGGCCGGATCAACGTTGCCAGCATCCGAAGAGTTGTGGTCTTACCGGCACCGTTGGGTCCCAAAAGTCCAAACACTTCCCCTCTGTTTACGCAAAAGCTCACCTGATTCACGGCAGTCTTCGTCTTCGCCATGCTATGCTCCAGTTTCTGCTGTTTTGCCGACAGATGAAATGTCTTGCTGATTTCCTGTACCCGGATCAATTCTTCGCTGTCCCCTATCTTCCATTTTTTCTCTTCCATATACGCCATATCCTCCATGTCACTGTCTTCCCCGTCTTCCACTTTACTATCCACAGAGCATCCTGTTGTTCGTCAGATTGCAGGAATTCCCGCAATTCCCATTGCCACACATACCAGCCACAAGAGCAGAAGATGCGCAGGATAGAAAAAGTAAAAGAAATATTTATTCTGCCGCCCTCTCGTTCCGTTGTAGAACCAGATCAGAATAAAGGAAAGTGCTGCAAACATCTCCAGGCTGTCCATCAATAAAAAAATGATGACACCGGCCCACATCTGTGCTTTCTTCCGGTTACGGAACAGATAAAGTACAGTGATTGCCAAAATCCCCTTAAAATCATAATCCGTCTTAAGAACCAATGCCAGTACACATCCTGTCAGAATAATAACGGCATTCAGTCCCACGCGCAGAATCATTTTTCCAACCGTTGTACCCGCAAAATGCTGTTCCACCAAATGAAGTCCCGCGATCACCAGCAGCCCCAATAACAATGTAAAAAATACATTCTGATATGCCGGATACCATGCCTTGCCGCTGAATGCCAGATCAAAGGGTACCTCCGAAATCAGTGCAAATAAAAACATCCTGCCCAGATACTTTTTCACATTGTGAGTCTTTTGGAATCCCTCTACCAGTAAAAAACAGTAAATCGGAAATGCAAGTCTGCCGATGATACGCATTGCCATGTAGATGCCGTACATTCCACCGTTCTGCCCCATCCAGGCAGTATAGGCCTCCTGATTCACCATAGCTTCATACAGCCCGTTTCGGATCAGCAGCCTGGTCATGATCACCGCCCCGATGTGATCGATCAACATAGTCACTACCGCGATATTTTTCAGCACTGCACTGTTGATTCCTCGTTTCCCCTGTATTGCCCCTGCCTGTATCACTTCTGTCTGCATCCTTATGCTCCATCCTTGTTTTGCTTGTATTATTTAATTAGTACAATAATGCATTTGTATTGATTTGTCAAGCATCTCCCAATCAAGCTTTGACAAAAATGTCCCCTGCTGACGCAGAGGACACACTTATTAACAATCTTTTTCATCCTACCTTATATCCGGTTCCCCATACCACTTTCAGGTATCTGGGCTCCTTGGGATTGCTCTCGATCTTCTCACGGATGTGGCGGATATGCACCGCAATCGTATTATCCGCTCCGATAGCCTGCATATGCCAGATAGACTCATAGATCTGGCTGATGGATAATACCTTTCCACGCTCCTGCACCAGCAGGCGTAAGATTTTATATTCAATGGGCGTCATCTTCACTTCACGGCCGTCTACCGTTACCGTACGGTTCCGGTCATTGATCTCCAGCCCATCCACGCGATAAATACTATCAATACTTTCACACAGATTGACCAGCTGTGTATACCGGCGAAGCTGTGATTTCACTCTGGCTAACAGCTCCAACGGATTATACCCCACCGTCACATAATCATCTGCACCGGCATTCAGCGCCATGATCTTGGCAGTCTCCGCATCCTGTGCGGAAATGATAATAACGGGGATCGTAGTCATATTACGGATGTCATGGATCATCTCAATGCCTTCTCCCCAGCCTCTGCCATCCAGTTCTACATCCAGCAGCAGAAGCTGGATCTCCTGTGCCCGCAGTAATTCTTGTAACTGTGCTCTCCCCGTCACTGCCACCATTTTTAAGCCTTCTCCTGCCAGAAGGGAACTCATTATCTCTATTACGCCTGTATTATTATTGTATACTGCCACCCTTTTTTCCATGACCTGCACCTTACACCTTTCGTATGGGATAAAGCCCCTCTGCCTTATCCACGTTTATCGTATCCTGTCAATGCATATTTTCTGCATGCTATTTATAAAATTTTTATAAACATTTCGTTTTGCTCTTATTTACGATTTCATGACAAAATGAAACCCTACAATATACTAGACGCAATTGTAGGGCAAAAAGTTGCAGTATTTTTATTTTTCAGGTGTAAAAAACTTCTTCCAGTACCAGTCCTTTGGCAGGTACCAGCGCTCCCGCCTTCGCTCTGTCTCCGGACTTCAGTATATCTGTCACACTCTCCGGTGTCCGGATTCCCTTTCCGACCTCGAGGAGAGTTCCCATGAGGATACGGATCATGTGATGCAAAAATCCATTTCCGGTAAATACAAACTCCACACGGTTCTCTATCCGTTCGATCCGGATCTCGTCGATCCGGCGGACGGTGGATTTCTTACTTTTCTTCGCAGAGGTAAATGCCTTGAAATCGTGCTCTCCAAGCAATAGCTCCGCAGCCTTTCGCATAGCATCCAAATCTAATTCTTCCGGTTCCTCTGTCGCATAGCGTCTCCAGAACACATCCGGGATCTGACTGTTGATGATGCGGTAACGGTAACGCTTCCCGGTGGCATTTAATCTGCTGTGGAATCTGGGTGCCGCCTCCGACACCTCCACCACGGCAATATCCTCCGGCAGATATCGGTTACAATATTCCAGGATCTCCTCTACACTCATGGCAGATTCCGTGTGGAAATTCGCCACCTGCCCCAGGGCATGCACCCCGGCATCGGTCCTGCCGCTGGCAGAGATCTCTATGGGTTCACCACACATTTTAGTCAGCAGCGTCTCCATTTTCCCCTGGATCGTATTATCCGTGGAAGTCTGTTTCTGCCATCCCTGATATCTGGTTCCTTCATATTGCAGTCGTAGTCTGATATTTCTCATGATTTCTTTTCTTTCTGTTTTTTCGCAGAAGCTTCTTTTTGAGCTTCTTTTCGAGCTTCCTTTTGGGCTTCTTTTTGAGCCTCTTCCTCTGCTGCCTGTCTGGCCAGTTCCTCGCTCAGCCTCCGGTCTCTCTCCTGCATCTGCCGCACTTCGTCCATATCCTCCGGTTTCAGTCTGCGGAAATGATTGATCCCGGCTGTCAGGATCTTCACACTATCCTTGGTCGTCTGTAAAGCTCCCTCCTGATACATGGTAAGTGCGATCAGTCCGACCGGTACTGCCACGATCATTCCTACGACACCGCCCAGCTTATATCCTATGTACAGAAGGAACAGAGTCGGCAGAGGAGGCATTCCCACGGAATCTCCCACGATCTTCGGCTGGATCAGCTGACGCGCCAGTTGTCCGATGCCCCAGATGATCAGCAGCCCTATGGCCATTTTATAATCAGAGCTTAAGATCTTGATAATTGCCCAGGGGACCATGACGGTTCCGGTTCCAAAGAAAGGCAGGAAATCCAGAAATGCGATCCCCAGTGCGATCAGCAACGCATAGTCTACCTGCAGAATGGCAAATCCGATGACTAATAGCAGATACATCCACACTTCGATCTTAAGCTGTGCCTTAAGATACCCGCCTACTGCTTTGACCAGTCCGCGCTTCAGCATATAATACCAGGACAGTACTTCCGCCGGTGTATGCTTACGGAACCATGTTGCCAGCTGGTCTCTCTCCGCTACGAAGAAATAGGAAGAAAGCAGTGCCATGATCAGTCCGATCAGGATCGAAGGAACCTGCTTGGCGAAATTGCCCACGGCATTGATCGTAGGGGTGCCGATCTTACCCAGAAGATCTCCCACATAGCTTCCGATCTGATTGATGACATCCATGATGCTTTGCTGTACATCCGCCGGAAAACGGTTATAGATAACGCTCAGGTTCTGTCCGATATCGGCAAAATCATTCTCCGCACTGTCCCAGATATCCGGCAGTGCACCGATCAGTCCCATGATCTCATCGACTAACTTCGCCCCTACCAGATAGAGGATCAATATCACCAGTGCGATGACCGCCACGATGACAAATGCACTTCCCGCTTTTCGCTTGATCTTTACCTTTTCCTCAAAAAACCTCACCAGGGGACTGGCGATCAACGCAATGATCCAGCCTGCCACAAACGGTGCAAAAAATACTAACAGCTTCGGCACCAGGAAAACGATCAACGTTAATATAATAAATGCCACACCCAGATTTACCAGTGCTTTACAATATTTCCTCATATACTCCCACTCTTTCACGCATTCTGCTTTTACGCTTATTCATCCTTCCTGCTGTCTATTCCTGTGCAGGATTCTCTGCCACCAGCACTCCGTCCAGAATCTCATAGATTTCTTCTCTTCCCTGCTTGGTCTGTGCAGAGTAAGGGATGATCTGTGTGTCCGCTCCCGCCTGTAAGGTGGTGCGGATCAATTTTATCTGCTTTTGGATCTGGCTGCGGTTGATCTTGTCCAGTTTCGTGGCAATGATGATAGGATCGTAGCCGTTACGACGGATCCAGTCATACATGATCCGGTCATTCTCCGACGGTGCATGTCTGATATCGATCAACAAAAACACCAGTTTTAACTGTTTGGATTTATGTAGATAATCTTCGATCATCTTGCCCCACTGGGCTTTTACATTCTCATTCGCCTGGGCGTAACCGTAGCCGGGGAGATCCACGAAGTAGATTTCATCATTGATATTATAGTAATTGATGGTCTGGGTCTTACCGGGCTGGGCACTGGTCCTTGCCAGGGATTTCCGGTTCATCAGACCGTTGATCAGCGAGGATTTCCCCACATTACTTTTCCCCGCAAATGCCACCTCGGGATGGATATTTTCCGGAAGCTTACTGGTAATACCGCAGACCGTTTCCAGACTCACATTCTTTATGATCATAAAAATACCTTTTTCTTTCTGCTTTTTTGCACAAAACGCTGCCCTGTGTCACCACAAGGCAGCGCCCGGATTATTTTGCCTTTTTCAGAGAATCTTCGTGTATGGTGAGAGGCTCGCTCTCTCCATCCACAGCAGCCTTAGTGACTACGCATTCCTCGATGGTATCATCGGAAGGAATCTCATACATGGTATCCATCATTACGGATTCCATAATAGAACGTAATCCTCTGGCACCGGTCTTACGTTCCAGTGCTTTGTCTGCGATCGCCTCGATAGCATCCTGCTCAAAATCTAACTTTACATGATCCATCTGGAACAGCTTCTGGTACTGCTTTACCAGGGCATTCTTCGGCTCCTGAAGGATACGGATCAGTGCTTCTCTGTCCAGTCCCCGTAAGGATACACAGATAGGCACACGTCCTACGAACTCGGGGATCAGACCGAACTTCACCAGATCATGAGGAGTTACCTCCTGTAACAGTTCACTGATGTCCTTGTCCTCTCTCCTCCCAAGCTCTGTGTTAAAACCGATGGACTTACGGTCCAGTCTGGACTCTACGATCTTCTCCAGTCCGTCGAAAGCACCGCCGCAGATAAACAGAATGTTGGTGGTATCGATCTGGATCAGTTCCTGATGAGGATGCTTTCTGCCACCCTGGGGAGGTACGCTTGCCACGGTACCCTCGATAATTTTCAGCAGTGCCTGCTGTACGCCCTCACCGGATACATCACGGGTAATGGAGACGTTTTCGCTCTTCTTCGTGATCTTATCGATCTCGTCGATATATACGATACCGTACTGGGCACGTTCCACATCGTAGTCCGCCGCCTGGATCAGCTTCAACAGAATATTCTCTACATCTTCGCCTACATAACCGGCCTCAGTCAATGTAGTGGCATCTGCGATAGCAAACGGTACATTGATGATCTTCGCCAGTGTCTGCGCCAGGTAAGTCTTACCGGAACCGGTAGGTCCTACCATGATGATATTACTCTTCTGCAGCTCCACATCATTCAGATCCTTGGGAGCCGTTACTCTCTTGTAATGATTGTACACCGCAACGGAGAGGACCTTTTTCGCCTCCTCCTGTCCGATGACATATTCATCCAGGAAGTTCTTGATCTCCTTCGGTTTCAGAAGGTTGATATCCGGAGTCGCGGTCTCTTCCACTTCTTCGTCTTCCAGTTCCTCCTCCAGGATGTCAGCGCAGATATCTACGCACTCATCACAGATATATACCCCGGCAGGTCCTGCGATCAGCTTGCGGACCTGGCTCTGGGTCTTGTTACAAAATGAACATCTGATGTCATTTCCGGAATTTTTTCCTGCCATTACTACTATACTCCTGTTATTTTATCTCCTTCCGAAGACGCCGCTTTTGCGTCGTAGGAAACGCGAGCCAAATTTCAGATTTGGCTCTGCGATAAAAGCTACTTTGTGCCGTATGCGGCACAAATAGCTGTGTAAAAAATATGCTATCAAGCATATTTTTTACACTATGCCTCGTGGAAGGTGATCACCTTATCGATCAGCCCGTATTCACAAGCTTCCTCGGCGCTCTTCCAGTTATCTCTCTCGGTGTCTGCGCAGATGGTCTCATAATCCTTGCCGGTGTTCTCAGCCAGCATACGGTTCAACTTCTCCTTGGTGCGGAGGATATGCTTTGCTGCGATCTCGATCTCGGTGGCCTGGCCCTGGGTACCGCCCAGAGGCTGATGGATCATGATCTCTGCATTAGGCAGTGCAAAACGCTTGCCCTTGGCACCACCTGCTAAAAGGAATGCTCCCATGCTGGCTGCCATACCGATACATACAGTGGATACATCACACTTGATGTATTTCATAGTATCGTAGATTGCCATGCCTGCGGTAACACTGCCGCCCGGGCTGTTGATATACAGATGGATATCCTTATCGGGATCCTCCGCTTCCAGGAACAGTAACTGCGCCACAATGATGCTGGCAGAAGTCTCATTCACTTCCTCACCCAGGAAAATGATCCTGTCCTTCAACAATCTGGAATAAATATCGTAAGACCGCTCACCTTTGCTGGTCTGTTCAATGACATAAGGTACTAAACTCATATTCTAAAACCTCCATTGCTTCTGATTAATACTACTATCGTATCCTACTTAGTAATCTTTTTCAACGAGATTCCGAAGATTTAATAAAAATTTAGGAACTTTTAAATCTGAAAAAGAAAGCGGACCTGGCAGTCCGCTTTCTCTTCGTATCGTATCTTAAAGCACAGATTATGCTTCTTCCGGCTTCTCTTCTGCTGCCTTTTCCTTCTTGGTGGTCTTCTTGGCTGCAGCCTTTGCTTCCTTAGCGTTGTCTACGATGAAGTCAGCTGCCTTTCTTACGCAGAGATCTTCCTTCACCTGCTTAGCACCCTGCTCTCCCAGGAGTTCTTTTACCTTGTCAGCTTCCATCTGATAAGCCTCTGCCATGCTCTTGATCTCAGCTTCGAAATCTTCCTCAGTAGCTTCCATCTTCTCAGCTGCTGCTACAGCTTCCAGAACCAGACGGGACTGGATTCTCTTCAGCGCTTCGGGCTTCAGCTGCTCCATCATGGTCTGAGCGGTCAGACCGGTGAACTGCATATACTGCTCCAAAGAAAGACCCTGTGCCTGAATTCTCTGTGCAAAGTTCTCTAACAGCTGTCTCTGCTGGGTCTCGAGCATTGCATCGGGAATCTCCATCTTGGCATCTGCGATCACTGCATCCAGAACTGCCTCTTCTTTGGCAATCTTAGCTTCTTCTTCCTTCTTGGAAGTCAGCTTCTTCTGTACATCCTCTCTATACTCAGCCATAGTATCGAAATCAGATACTTCACTTGCGAACTCGTCATCCAGATCAGGAAGCTGCTTCTCCTTGATCTCCTTAACGGTGCACTTGAATACTGCGGGTTTGCCAGCCAGCTCAGCTGCATGATAGTCCTCAGGGAAGGTTACATTTACTTCGGTCTCTTTATTTAATTCAGCACCGATCAGTCCCTCTTCAAATCCGGGGATGAAAGAGCCGGAACCGATGGTCAGGGAATGATTTTCACCCTTGCCGCCCTCAAATGCAACACCGTCTACAAAACCTTCGAAATCGATAACGGTCATATCGCCGTCCTTAACAGCACGGTCTTCTACATTGATGGTTCTCGCATTGCTCTCGCGCTCTCTGTTGATCTCAGCGTCAACCTCTTCATCGGTCACCTTAACTTCGATCTTGTCAACCTTCACACCCTTGTACTTGCCAAGAGTCACTTCGGGCTTCAGAGCAACCTCTGCGGTGAAGATGAAAGGCTTGCCAGCCTCTAACTGGGTCACATCGATCTTCGGAGAAGATACGATCTGCTCCTCACACTCTTCCAGAGCCTTATCGTAAGCATCGGGGATCAAAGCATTTGCTGCATCCTCATAGAATACTGACTTGCCGTACATCTGCTCGATCATCTTACGGGGAGCCTTGCCCTTACGGAAACCGGGAATGCTGATCTTGTTCTTATTCTTCTGGTAAGCACCTTCGATTGCCTTCTCCAGTTCTTCAGCAGATACTTCGATGGTCAGCTTCGCCATGTTTTTCTCTAACTTTTCAACCTGTAAACTCATTATAACATTTCCTCCTTTATACCCTTGCGGGTCTGTATCCAGTCGCAATCATTTTGAAATTATAGCATAAGTCAGAGGAATTGACAACACTTTTATTTCAGGGTTTTCTGCGTATCCGGGGCATAGAGGCACTTGGAACTGACTCCCGGGATCATTCCCAGCTTCCCGGACAGAGCACTGACCTTTTCCTGTGGGGCATCCATGACCACACTGATGATACTCATCTGCTTCTCATGATAAGGTATCCCCATTCTTCCGATAATATATTCTCCGTATTCATGCAAAAGTCCGTTGATCCGGCCTGCTGCCTCCTTATCCTCCACGATAATGCCTACTAACGTCACTCTTGTGTTTCCCGTATCCTTTTCCATAATCCTTCTCCCTTCTGAACGTCCTCCGGCATATTCTCCCACGGTCTGATATGCGTGGCGATCATGATGATGCGTCCATTTGCATGTGTGCGGATGTATTCATATGCTTTCTCCCGGTTCTCTTCATCCAGCCCGGTGAAAGGCTCATCCAGCAGAACACACTGTGCTCCTGCTTCCATTGCCCGCACCAGTGACACTCTCCGCTTCATGCCGCCGGACAATTCATGACAGGGCTGACCCAGTGCTTCCTCGGGCAGTAACCACGTAAGTGCCTTCCGCGCTTCTTTCGCATCTCCCATGACCATTTCCAGATTCTTCACCGCACTGTATTCTTCGCAGAGTCTGTCCTCCTGAAACTGCACAGAAAAAGCATCGATTCCCGACACTTCTCCCTCTTCCGGCCGTTCCAGCCCGCACAAGCACCTAAAAAAGGTCGTTTTGCCGCTGCCCGATGGTGTATCCAGAAAGTAAGGTTCTCCTCCGTGGAATTCCTGTTCCACATGCCGGAAGATCCAACGGTCATGATAACATTTTCCAAAATCTGCCACACATAAAGTGCGACGTTCTCTGCTGACATTTTTCTGCGGCATTGCCGGTCTCTTGCAGGCAGGCTCCCACCGGAAAAAATATTCCACACAACCGAAGACTATTTTCTCAAACAATACACTAAGCACAATGATCACTGCCGTCCAGGCAAACAGATCCGCCGTATCGAGGTAAATCTTCGCCAGATACAGTGCTCCGCCGATGGAATGCAACGGCGTACCGATCACTTCCGCTGCCACTCCGGATTTCCAGCTCATTCCCAGGGATAATTGAAATGCGCTGAGCAGGAATGGCTTTAATGCCGGACGGTAAATATAGAAAAAACGGGTGGCAAACGGAAGACGAAACACTTCTGCCATCTCTATCAGTTCTGCGTCCGCACTTTTTAAGCCTTCCAGTGTGTTCAGATAAATATTCGGAAACACCACTAAAAAGCAGACCGCCACCGCCAGCGGGGAAGCTCCCCACCAGATCAGTAAAAGCACCGCAAATACTGCAACCGGCACTGCCTTGCAAAATACCATGAACGGGCGCAGGATTTCCTCTGCCAGACGGTATCTGTAGCTTACCGCCGCTAACAACAGTCCCAAAACCGCTCCCAGCAAAAAGCCTGCGGCAATCCGCCACAGCGAGCCAAGGGCGCTACGCCAGAATTCCACCTGCCCCGCGAGAACGGTAAGCGCCCGCAATGCCTGCAGGGGTGTCACCACCAGCAGGAAATTATCCACACACACTGCCGTGATCTGCCATACCCCCAGCCAGAAGAGCAGGATCATAAATTTTTTAATGTATTTTTTATCCTTATTCTGCATCATAATAGAAATCAGATTCCGGAAGTCCGCCGCCGATAGACAGAGAATCCTGGTGGAACAGTACGTCAAGGTATCCGGACAGTGCCTGCTTCATGTCTGCCTTATCCATATAAGTAATGTTGCATCCTGGGATTGCTTTCTGTGCAATGGGCTCCTTTGCCACGATCTGTGCTTCCACTGCCAGCGCAGCACCGGTGGTGGGATCTGCATTGATGGCTTCGGCACTTGCCTTATGTTCTTCCATAAAAGATTTCACTGCATCCTCATGCTCTTCCAGGAATCCCTTGCGTACCACCGTGACACCTGTGACCATACTGCTGCCGCTTACACCCTGTATCTTATTCCACTCTTCGTTTAAGTCAAAGATCACTTTCAGTGCATCATTCTGCATGCAGGCTGCAGTGACGAAGGGCTGGGGCAACAGTCCGATGGCTGTGGGATCCTCTGCCAGCACAGATGCCACCTCTGTTGCTTCGGATTTATATTCCAGTGTCACATCGTCCACAGACATGCCATTGGCAGTCAGCAGATATTGCAATACATAGTCCGGTGTGGTTCCCTTTCCGGTTAAATAGATGGTCTTACCCTTCAGATCCGTAAAATCCGTAAGGTCATTCTCTCCGGATACCATGTACAATACCCCCAGTGTATTGATGTCGATCACTTCCACACCGCCCTGTGTCTTATGATAGAGGATACTTGCCACATTGGCAGGTATCAGTGCGATATCCAGGTCACCTTTTACCATTAGCGGCAGGATCTCGTCCGCACCGGTAGCCATCTGAAACTCATAGGCATTAGAAGTCTCTCCTTTTTCTGCCTTGTCCATTAAAAATAAAAGTCCCAAAGATGTCGGGCCTTTTAAGGATGCCACACGCACTACTGTGTCATCCACATCCGTATTTTCTGCTGTAGCTTCTGTACTTTCCATTACGGCTTCCGTACTCTCTGCAGGCTGTGTACTCTCTGTCATCAGACTTTCTGCTGCACTCCCGCTATTCTGTGTCTGTCCACATCCGGTAAGACCGCTGCATAACAGTCCAAGTGTCAGTACCAGCGCCAGCGTTTTTGTGATTCCTGTTTTCTTTTTCATTGTTTTGTCGCCTTTCTCTTCTCAGCTCCGTGCTTCGGAGTCAGTCATTTCTGTGGGATTCCGGTCAGTGGATCCGATGCCGCGCTTTCCAGTCTCCGTTTGTTCTGTTGCTTTTTGATTATAACATAAAATGAAAAACTTACCAGCATGAAAAAACAGCCGGTGCTCATACTAATACCAAGATAAGTGATCACAAACAACGCTTATCTGAAACACAAAAACAATTCCAAACGGAGGTGAACGAAATGGCAAGTAAAACCAATAGAGTAGAAGTTCCCGCGGCTAAGGCAGCAATGGACCGTTTCAAGACTGAGGTTGCATCTGAGCTGGGTGTTAATCTGAAAGAGGGTTACAACGGCGACCTTACTTCTAAGGAAGCAGGAAGCATCGGCGGCGAAATGGTTCGTCGTATGATCAAGAAGCAGGAAGAGCAGATGAAATAAGCTCTGCCGGACTCCTCGGAATCGACAGGAACAAAAAAGAAGCTGTACAGAGAATCCCTCTGTACAGCTTCTTACTGTGTCAGGATCTTTGGTTAACTACGCGCTTCTCTGTGCTCCGCACTCTCGAACCGCTACATCCATTCGCATTCCGGGCTATCGCCCTACTTGCTCATGTCTGTTTGATTGTCTAATAGATATGTGGTCTCGCCTGCAAGCAGTCATCCCACATATCTATTGACAATCTATTCACCAAAGACTGCTCTGTAATCTGCCTGGAACTTGGCAATACCGGCATCAGTCAGAGGATGTTTTACCATCTGCTCTATAACCGCGTAGGGAACGGTTGCAATGTCAGCACCAGCCAGAGCGCAATCGGTCACATGAATGGGATTACGCACGCTTGCTGCGATGATCTGGGTATCCAGGTCGGTTACCGCGAAAATATCAGCGATATCACGGATCAGGTCTACCCCTCTCGTGCTGATGTCATCCAGTCTTCCCAGGAAAGGAGATACATAAGTTGCGCCGGCGCGTGCAGCCAACAACGCCTGGTTTGCTGAAAAGATCAGTGTTACATTGGTCTTTATCCCTTCGGAGCTTAATACTTTACATGCCTTCAGACCTTCTACCGTCATAGGAATCTTGACTACCATATTGGGATGGATGGCTGCGATCTCTCTGCCTTCCTTGATCATGCCTTCCGCATCTACGGTGGTTGCTTTCACCTCACCACTGATGGGTCCATCCACGATGGATGCAATCTCTTTGATCACTTCTACAAAATCTCTGCCCTCTTTGGCGATCAGAGAGGGATTGGTCGTTACTCCGCAAATAACCCCCATGTCATTTGCTTTCTTAATGTCTTCTACTTTTGCAGTGTCAATAAAAAAACGCATAACTCTTCTCCTTTTTGCTATGTAAATTTAATTGGTCCGGTCCCGAAAGTGATCTGTGACCTCTAGTTACAGTATACTCATTCCGTCTGGAAACAGCAAGTAGTTTTTTATAAATTTTATTGATTGTGTTCGAGCACGGTGCGTACAACTACGGGAAGTACAACTTACGGATATAATAAAAATCAGACTCTTTGAATACCTGTCTGCGCACCCTCCCGGATGCATTCATCACGGAGAGCAGACGACGGAAGGTTTTCATATCCGGAATACGTCTCTGTCGCTCTGTATGAGTCGCCATCCGGCTTATTCTGCGAAGCCATTTTTCCTGTTTGTTGTGTTTCCCGTTTTTCTCTCCCAGCATGACCTCCAACAATTTTCCCATGGCATACACATCGCTTTCCTCCCCGGGTATCTCCCCCTGTCGGAACTGTTCCGGCGCACTGTAGGAATAATTGCCTGCTCCCGACCATTTTTCTTCTCTGTTCCACAGGCATCCCAGATCCAGGATCCCCACTCTGCCGTTGACACGGATCCGGATATTTTCCGGCTTCAGATCCCGGTAGAGAAATGGATGCTGCCGCTCATGAAGATATTGTATGCCTTCCGCGATCTGATCCGTGATCCACGCAGCATGTCCGGGAGTAAGTCTGCCTCTTCTCTCCAGCATTTTCCGCAGATCCATGCCATCCCAGAATTCCATGATAAGATAGCCCTTTCCTCCTTCCGTCCAATGTTCCACATACCCGGGGAATAACGGATGTCTGATCTCCTGCCAGTTCTCACATTCCCTCTGCCATTGTTCTGTGACATCGGACACTCTGCAGGCCCGGAATTCTCCGCTACTGTCTGTCACACGATAGACTTGGGAAAAGCTGCCTTCTCCCACCGGTACGGGACTGTGATATCCATGCCAGGCCAAAATCCTCTCCATTTCTATTCCGTTTGTACCGTTTCGTTGCTCTGTTTCCCTTTGCTCCATATAGCTTCTCCCTTTACCGGCAGAATCCATACCGCTCCCATATGTCTTCCGCCCCACTGCTCTGCCTTCCGACCCAGCTCTGCCAGCCGTCTCTCTGCCCGCTCCGCTCTGTCCGACAGTAGATCGCTCCCCACGCTTTCCGGTCTCAGGCAGCCTGCCAGTTCCTCTTCACAGTAATTCAGGAATCCATGATCCGTCAGCAAAATTGCTGTTCCTGCTTCGACTTCCCCCACCATGCACTGATCCTTCCAGACTTTCCACCCGGTTCTCCCAAACCTCTTGAAAAATCCGCAGAGATTCATCCTGCCGTGGTCAAACAGAAGCACTCTGCTGTCCACACACAGTACTCCCGCATAATTGCTGTTTTTGTCCACTGCCGCAAGCTGTTTCGACCATTTTTCTCTTATCCTTTCTTCCGTGTACGATTTCCAGATATCCCTCCCCTGCAATTCCTCTTCTATTTTGTTCTGCAGATTCATCAGCAGTTCCCTGTTGTCGGAAATACAGGCATATACCACAGAGGCTTTCCTGCGACGGTATTTTCGTTGTTGCAATGACAGAAATATATTTGGGACCGTCTCCTTTTGCCAATAGCAGGCCGTAACATGCTCCATACGCACTTCTCCCTTCTATCCTATCTATCCTAAACACAGATACATATATTCTTTTCATTCTTCAGGGTTTATTTGCCGACCGGCATGAAAATGATATCAGAATCGCGTCTTCCGCGAACGTAAAAAGAGCATACCATGCGGTATGCTCTTTGTCAACGGATAATAAGATATCCCGGATACTCTATCCGAAAATATTTACCAGATCGTTAAATAGCAGGAACACCATCAGCACCATAAAAAACACGAGTCCGATGAAGTGTACCATGCCCTCTTTTTCCGGGGGCACCGGTTTGTGCGTAATGGCTTCCCAGATCAGGAATACCAGTCTGCCGCCGTCCAATGCAGGAATCGGCAGGAGATTCAGGATCCCCAGATTCACCGTAAGCATCAGGGTGATATTCAACATATTCACCAGTACATTCTGCCAGCCGTAGTCTTTTGTACTTTCGTAGGTTTTTCCCACGACATTCACGGCAATCCCGACCGGTCCTGCCACATCCTGTCTGGATACCTGCCCCTGCACCAGCATCGCCAGGCTCTTCCAGGTCATCGTCACACAATAACGCATCTCATACCAGGAATAACGGAAGCAGTCCAGTCCGGATAACTGTACAAAATCCGCATTACTGATACCGATCATATAACGCCCTGTACTCTCATCATACTTAGGCGTCAGGGTTGTAGTCCCTTTTACTCCGTCACGCTCATACTGTACCATGACATCCCCGCCCCGGTAGGTCAGCGTAAACAGCTGTATTTCTTCATACAGATGAATTTTACTGCCATTCAGAGAGAGAATTCTGTCTCCGGGCTGCAGTCCGGCTTCCTGCGCCGCACCGCCGTCCACAATCTCCGTCGCCACAGGATCACGGATCGTCGCGATCAGATTTACCATAATAAATGCAATAACAAATCCCAGAATGAAATTAAATACCGGTCCTGCCAGCACCGTGGATATTCTCGCCCACACATTGGCATTTAAAAACGATCCGCTGTGATCTTCCCCGTCTTCTTTTTCATTCAGACCGTCTTCACCCTCAAACATACAGGCTCCGCCGATGGGAAGCAGCTTCAGGGAATATTTGGTGTCTCCTTTTTGGAAGGAAAACAGATTCGGACCCATGCCCACAGAAAATTCTATCACATGAATCCCGTTGGCTTTCGCCAGCAGAAAATGTCCGAATTCATGTGAGATGACCACCACCCCAAAGATCAGTACAAACAAGATCAATGTAACCATTTATTGCCTCTCATATCAAGCTTTTATTTTTTAGGATCAGAATCCCTTGCCGTCGATATAACTGTAAACAGATGCTTCTGTCTCCAGGATCTCCTCCACGTTCGGATTGTCGATCACCTTATGCTGCTCCATGGCTTCCTGAATCAGCTCCGGGATCTGAAGATAAGCGATCTTGCGGTCTAAGAACAGTCCTACCGCTTTCTCGTTGGCTGCGTTATACACCGTAGGCATACTGCCGCCGATGCGCTGTGCATCATAGGCAAGCTTCAGACCATAGAAAGTCTCCATGTCCGGCTTCTCGAAAGTCACCTGTGCCAGTTCATAGAAGTCCAATCGTTTTCCGGGCATCAGTCTGCGATCCGGATAGAACAAAGCGTACTGGATTGGAAGCTTCATGTCCGGCGTTCCCAGCTGTGCGATCACTGCACCGTCCACATACTGTACTGCGGAATGAATGATACTCTGGGGATGCACGATGACCTGGATCTGATCCAGATCCACACCAAACAGCCATTTTGCTTCCATGACTTCCAGTCCTTTATTCACCAGGGTGGATGAATCTATCGTAATCTTCCGTCCCATGGACCAGTTTGGATGTTTTAAAGCATCCTCTACCTGAATATTCTGCAGCTGTTCTCTCGTCTTTCCTCGGAAGGGTCCACCGGATGCAGTCAGCAGAATTTTCTCAATCCTGCCCTTCGGTTCTCCGTTCAGTGACTGGAAAATGGCGCTGTGTTCACTGTCCACCGGCAGGATCTTCACACCCATCTTCGCCGCCAACGGCATAATGATGTGTCCGGCAGTCACCAGAGTCTCTTTATTTGCAAGAGCAATATCCTTTCCTGCCTCAATGGCCGCGATCGTAGGTCTGATACCAATCATGCCCACAATCGCCGTCACTAATACCTGTGCTTCGGGCATCACTGCGATCTCCAGCAGTCCGTCCATTCCGGTCACGACCTTCACAGGAAGATCCGCAACACGGCTGCGCAGATCCGCTGCCGCCTCCTCGCTCCACATACCTGCGATCAACGGATGGAATTCTCGGATCTGCTGCTCCATCTGTTCTACACTTTTTCCTGCTGCCAGTGCTACCACCTGCAGCTCCGGATTATTCCTCACGACTTCCAGAGTCTGGGTTCCGATCGAACCGGTAGACCCCAGAATTGCTATCTTTTTCATGTATTTTCGCTCCTCTATCTGAGTCCCATCAGCAAAATGGTAAGGAAATAGGTCATCGGTGCTGTCACCGTCATACTGTCAAAACGATCCATAATCCCACCATGTCCGGGAATCAGTTTCCCATAATCTTTAATATTATGGTTCCTCTTGATGGCAGAGGCCGCCAGATCTCCTACCATGCTCATCACTGCACCTGCAGCGCAGATAAAGGCAATGATCCATGTAATTGTCCGGTCCGGGAATGCCGTCTCCACAAAAAAATGTGCATACAGTCCACCGATCAGTGCTGCCCCGACGACACCACCGATACAGCCTTCCAAGGACTTATGAGGACTTAATTCCGGGAAAATATGCTTCTTCCCGATCAGCTTTCCGACGACATAGGCACAAGTATCGCATCCCCAGGAACTGATCAGGATCAGCCATACCAGATAGATTCCGGTCTCACACTCGCGGGTGAGATAGACAAAGGACAACAGCACCGGTGCATACAGGAAGGAAAATACCGCTGCCATGACCTGACTTGCCTCGTATTTCGGAAACAATGCCACATAACAGAACATTTCTGCCATGAACAGGCCCACGATACACATGAGCAGTAATGTATGATCCCTGGTAAAAAACAGTGTTGCGTAATATGCCGTCACGCCCACAAAGCCGATCCACTCCAGTGCATTAAAATTTTTTTCATCCGTTGCACATCTTAATGCCTTGGTAAGCTCTCTGTATGCAATCAGAGAAATAAGCCACAGCGGCACTGCTAAAAATATATTGCCGAAGCTGAACGTAGCCAGTGCAATGACAAGCAATACAATGCCACTGAGCAAACGGGTCCAAAACATAAGCTATTCCTCCTTCAGGCCGCCATATCTTCTGTCTCTATGATTATATGCTTCCACAGCCTTCATCAATTCTTCTTTTGTAAAATCCGGCCAGGGAACCGGAGTAAAGTAAAATTCCGTATAAGCCAGCTGCCACAGCAGGAAATTGGAGATTCTCTGCTCATTGCAGGTACGGATCAACAGATCCGGATCCGGTATCCCAGCGGTATCCAGATAATCTTCCAGCATATCCGCCGTGATGGCTTCCGGTGATACTTCCCCGCTTTGTACCTTTGCGGACAGTTTTTTCACCGCACGGATGATCTCATCCCTGCCACCGTAGTTGATGGCAATCTGGAAATGCAGACCGTCATTGTTCTTCGTAGCTTCTTCCAATTCCGCGATGCGGGTCTGAATGTCCTGATCCAGTCTGGTCTTATCTCCCAGAACTCTGACGCACATACGATTTTTTTCGGCAGTCTTCAGACAGGTTTTCATATAATTGCGCAACAATTTCATCAGCGCATCCACTTCGTCCTGCGGCCGGTTCCAGTTCTCTGTGGAAAAAGCATATACCGTGAGATACTGAATCCCCATACGGTACGCCTCCTCACAGATCACTTCTACCGTTTTGGCCCCCTGCACATGACCGTAGTTGCGGGGCATTCCTTTTGCCTTGGCCCAACGGCCGTTACCGTCCAGAATAATCGCTACATGGTTCGGAATTTTCAAATTTTCTTCCATAATTTCAAACCTTCTTAAATCCTTAAACTGTCATGATTTCCTTGGACTTGCTGTCGATCAGGGCATCAATATCTTTTACATATTTGTCGGTAAGCTTCTGAAGCTCCTCCTCCAGACCTTTGATCTCGTCCTCAGACACTTCTGTCTTTGCCAGCTTCTTGAAAGCATCGTTACCGTCTCTTCTGATGTTACGGATGGCTACTTTGCCTTCTTCCCCCTTCTTCTTTACTTCCTTGACCAAGTCTTTTCTGCGCTCCTCGGTAAGCTCCGGGAATACGAGACGGATCACGCTACCATCATTGGAAGGATTGATACCGATATCGGAGGTCATGATCGCTTTTTCGATCTCCTTGATCAGAGACTTCTCCCAGGGAGCGATCTGGATGATACGTGCCTCGGGAACAGTTACGTTACCTACCTGCTGAATAGGGGTGGGAGTTCCGTAGTAGTCTACTCTCAGCTTATCCAGTACGTGAGGGTTCGCACGCCCCGCACGAATGGCAGCGAAATCTGCCTCTAAAAATTCAAATGCCTTCTGCATTTTATCACTATATACCTGTACTCTTGCGTCCATAATTTCCTCTCTTCTGCGCTCTGCGCCTTTCTATTATTTTGATTTTATACAGTTACTTTCGTTCCGTTGAACTTACCCTTCAGGGTATTCACAATGCTGTTTTCCTCATTCAGGCCGAATACCCACATGGGCATCTTGTTATCTCTGGCCAGAATGGATGCGGTCATATCCACTACCTGAAGGTTCTTCGCAATGACTTCATCAATGGATACTTCATCGTATTTTTTCGCCGTAGGATCCTTGGCGGGATCTGCATTGTATACACCGTCGATTGCCTTTGCCAGCAGAATTACATCTGCCTCTACCTCAATGGCACGCAGGACAACTCCGGTATCGGTGGAAAAATAGGGATGTCCCGTACCACCTGCGAAGAACACTACCATGCCCTTTGCAAAATATTTGTTGGCTCTGTCCTTAGAGAACAACTTGGTAAAGGAGCCGCACTCGAACGGAGTCAGGATATTGGTCATCATGCCTACCGAGCGGAAAATCTCCGAGACATAAATACAGTTCATGACCGTGGCCAGCATACCGATCTGGTCAGCCTTTGTGCGGTCGATATTCTCACTGGAACGTCCTCTCCAGAAATTACCGCCGCCGATGACAATACCGACCTGGATGCCGTCATCTACCAGTTCCTTTACCTGCAGTGCCACCTTTCTGACGGTCTCCTCGTCGAATCCGGTCTTTTTCTCTCCTGCCAGTGCTTCACCACTGAGTTTCAGTAATATTCTCTTCATGATCGTATGCTCCTTATTTTGTTTTCTTTTTCTCAGGCTTATAATCGTCGAAGAAAGAAGTCGGGCTGACTTCCGCATAACACTGTGAGCACATACCTTCGATCACCGCACCATTGTTGATCTGTACGGACTTAGACTTAATATTTCCCATTACGATAGCGGAAGAATCCAAAATGACAGGTCCCTGTACATCGATGTCACCTTTTACTGCACCTGCGATGGCTGCGCTGGTAGCGGTAATGTTGCCGATGACAACAGTGCTTGCTCCGATCTTCACGGAGCCCTCGCTCATGATTTCGCCGTTGATCTTCGCGCCTTCTGCAAAAATCTCAGCTGCTTTGGAATTACCATTGATATATCCGGTAATGTTCAGTTTGCCCAGAATATCAATGTTTCCATTAATTGTGCCTACCAGATCCATAGATCCTTCGGAACTTACATCTCCGGTGATCACCATACCGGCAGTAATAATTGCGTTTTCATCTGATGCGGTCTTTACGTCCATTCTCTTCTCTGCTCCTTTGTTTTCCTCTCTATGTTCCTGTTCCAGAACACTTCCTACGGTCATATCGTTCTGAAGCACATGATCCAGATCCAGCGCTGCTTCTTCCGCAGACTGTTCCGGTGTCTCTTCTGCTTCCTCCACAGGCTTTTCTTCTGCATTTGCCTGCGGGATCTCAATAGAATCCAGATTCTTCAGCATCTCTTCCAACGCTGCATTATCCTTTGTTGCATCTGTGGGCTGCTCTGTCTGCACTTTTTCTGTTGTTTCCGGCATATTCTTAACCGGTTGCTCTTTAGTCTCTGCAACATCTCCCTGATTCAGATCTTCTTCCGGCATCAGTTCATTCACCGCCTGTGACAGATCTTCCTTCAAATCTGAGAAAAATCCCATGATTATGTACCTCCGTTTATCTCTTGTTCTATTATAAATATTTTCTATAATATAATGCAATTCTCCGGTTCCCTGAACTTTCAAAATTGCAATTATTCCACATGATGTACCGGCCTGGTATTCTCCGTGATCGGCAAGATCACCGTATCCGGTCTGGCCAGAATATTTTCTATGATATCCGGTAATGCTTCCACCGTAGTCGGTTTCTCCGCAGAGTCATGCAGCAATATGATCGATGTATCTCTGGTATCGATATCCTCTGTACAATTCTCCAACAAGGTATCGATAGACAGATTCCTGCTTCCGCCATCTCCGGAGGACACATTCCAGTCAAAATATTCCACGCCCTGACTGTCCAGATAATCAATAAATTCATGCATATCAATATTGCTGACCGTATTGGAGCTGCCCCCAGGAAAACGATAATAGACGCTTTCCACACCGGTCGCCTGGTAGATGTCGTCTCTGATCCGTGCGAAATCTTCTGTGAAACTATCCAGCGATTCATAGAGTTCTTTATACTTGTGGCTGTAAGAATGCATTCCCAGGGTATGACCATCCTCCACGATCCGCTGCAAAGCCGCCTCCGCTTCAGAGCCATCCTTTCCCACCACAAAAAAAGTAGCTTTCACATGATACCGGTCCAAAATATCCAGTATCTCATCGGTATAAATACTGGGACCGTCATCAAATGTCAGATAAACCTTGTGAATCATCTCCTGTCCTGGATCACTCTCCGGCGTATGCTCCGACACTTCACCGGAAGTTACTTCTTCCTGTGTTTGGACACCTTGCTGTATTGCAGTCTCTGACTGTAGCTGCTGCAACAGGGTCTGCCGTTCCCGGTCCCTGGCATCCAGTTCCTCCAGGCGCTGTTCCAGATCCCGCAAAGTCCCATTGATCGCATGCAGTCTGCAGATCAGATAGACACAGCACAGGATGGGAATCAACAGTCCTACGATCACAATGCCTATGATCATCTTCTTCAACCGCTGTACTCTTCTCCGCCGATCATCCGGCGCTGTCTGTTGGAGTTCTCTTGCCATAAATATTTCTACGTCTCTCTTCCTATTTCGAAATCTTTCCTTCCATCAGACAAGACTTCTGTAACAGTATAGCATATTCCACTTTTTTGGGAAAGAGATTTATGTAAAACTTTAAAAGCCGCGGCGGATATTCCTATCCCCGCAGCTTTTACCTCTATATTTCGATATTCCGTAATGATATTCCCCTCTGTGAATGAGTATTTCCTGTATGCCCGGGTTTTCTACCCTATTTCCTGCATTTTTCGCTCCGGATAATGCCCCATAATGAAATGTTGGAAAAAGAGCGCCGGAAGGTGATGGCTTCGAAACCGATACCATATCTCCTCCGGTACATTATCGAACTGGCAGATCTGACCGTCACTTGCGAACTCCATCTCCAGCACCTGTCGTTGTGCATCGTACCCTGCGGATCTGATCATCGGATTAGCCAATATGTACCTTCTCATTGTCTTTTGTTCTCGCTTTCTGTTTCTGCTTTTGTCATCCCTGACAGAAATGTCCTTTACTATAATGCGTTCAGCTATATCTTTTCCCTGAAAGAGTTCCCCCTTTATACTTTCACGTTAAGATTTTGTCCCACCCACTATGACAATCGCAGCTTATTTTTTCCCTTCGTTTTACCCTTATGCAGGTCTTAGCATACTTTCTGAATACGTGTGCTGTATCCCACGCCCTCTATTACGGCCTGCAGATAACGTTTTTTCTACTGTCCGCAGCCCATACAATATTTAGTTTTGATCCAGTGTAGCAATATAAAAGTTTCGTTTATTGATAGTTAGTAGGTAAACTTAAATGCTCCCGTGTCGTTCACGACTTCTTCGTAGCCGTCTAAATCCGCATAATGTGTGCAGATGACACGGTAGGTTCTGTCCTTGATGGCTTCAGGATATTTTAAATCCGCAGCAAAAATTGCAGCATCAGAATCTTCTGCCCCATCTGAAATCAGTACCGTCTTCCAGCCATACCACATCTTCTGCTGCACCTTGATATCCTTGACACCTATAACCTTTGCAGCTCCTATACAAGATGTAGTAAAGGTCATACATAACCCCTCATCCATTTCAAATGCCATAATGATTTCGCAATCAAACAGCGTTGTTATAGGCTTCACATCCGAAATACTATATTCCGGACTCATGTTTGTTACTGTTACTTTCATAGTGCTATTCTCATTGAGATTCGCTTCCTCTGCATGTGATTCCTGTACCGGCACACTAAAAGCAAAAATCAGTGCCAATACCAAAGCAACCATTTTTCCACTCTTTTGTTTTCTTTTTCTCACTCGTGTTTTCCTTTCCTTCATAAGATTTTTTGCTACACTTTTAGAGGTTCAAACTGTCCCTCTATATAGTACATGTGATTTCTTCTTCAAATCTTACAAAGGACTTTAACTTTTTTATTAAAAAGTTGAAAAAGTTTTTAGAAAATTCTTTTAAAAAAGAGATTGAGTTTTTCACCCAACCTCTTATTACTGATTTCAATAATTATCCACTACCGCCTCCTGGTATTTGATTGCAATTTCCTTCAAAAAATCCTTATCATTTATTCCGACAACTGCATATTTTTCATTTCCATAATAAAAATAAATGATATAGCTTTGATTTCCATTATCCTCCTGCTTGCTGAAAACCTCTAGATTGATACCATCATTTTCAAATTCTTCACAAAACACATAGCCTGGATAAGTTTCTCTCACACGTAATATTTTCCGTGGATAAATTTTTATTTCAAAATGCAAGATTTCATCCTGTCCTTTATTAAAGAATTCATATATAGTGTCTGATTCATCCGCTTTAACGATTTGTATCCGCGACATAGTATATTGTTCTTCATACAATTGCATAATCTCGTATGGAATATCAACATATTTTTTATATATTTGAGGAACATTTTCTATACTATAATAATTCTCTTTTACCTTTTTTATCGAATCTCTTACATGTGTTTCCGGTGATGTTATCATCGTTGTTCCCTCTTCATTCTTATCCATCCACCAGAAGAATCCGCCATGCTTCTCTGCATTTACGGCCATCTGCCAGGAGCCTCCCAGCATGATCACAATCAATACAGCCGCTGCCACCGCAACAGCTCTGTGCTTCTGAAAATAATGCAATACCTTATGCTCTTTCTTTTTCTCCGTTTCATCGGCCTCTGCCAGAATTCTTTCCTCTTCTTCACGCTCTGCACAATATTTCCAAAAGTTATCCACCACTACATCCGATGACAATCTGTCTTTCTCCTCCTCAGGAGTCAGACTGTCCAGCAATTTCAATAAACTCTGAACTTCATCCGCATCAAACTCTTCATCGGAAGCTTCCATTGTATACCAATCTAATCGTTTTTGAATCTCCTGAATCAGACTTTCCTTGTCCTGTTTCTTCATTTCTGCTCTATTCCCTTCTGTATCTCATCGTCCGGCTTCGACGCCTGACCTTTATCCCTCTCTATTATATGTGTCTATTTTTTGTCATTTCTTACAGACATTTTTTGTTTTTTGTCGAATACCTTACCGTCATATATGATTTTTGCCACTTTTCCACGGAGCCTGTTGATTCGTACGCTCATGTTGTTCTCGGACGTATTCTCCAACTTTGCCATTTCCGGTATTTTATACCCTCGTACGAAATACCGTGAAAAACGTTTCTTATCTTCTTTGTCCAGATCATTCTCCAATACGATATCCAATTCTACTTTACCATATTGGTCCTTCGCCTCAATATGCTCATGCCCTTCTATAGGGATTTCACGTTGTAACTTTCTGGTCTTTTTATTAAAGTCCTGGATTTTGTATCTCGCCGTTTCAATCAGAAAACCTGTCTGATTGGGATGTTCCTTCAGCTGATCCCACTTTTTATAAGCAATATAAAGCGTCTCCTGTAATACATCCTGTGCCAGAGACTTATCCAGTATCCGGCATTTGATGAAGTCATATAAGATCGCCTGATTCTCACGAATCAATCTGGTAAACTCCTGATGGTCTGCTTCCATCTCTTCTGTCTTTTTCTTATGCATTTGTCATCGCTCCATTATGAGGTTTTATCTTCTCAAAATTTCTCTTATATAATTTACCATTCATTCCTATACTAAATATAGGCGTTTTTACGATTCGTTTAAAATTTCTATTTTGTATCTATATATTTAGCTTTTTATAAAATCACTGTCAATTATTTGTCGCCGACAAAATCCGCTAATATTTGTGCCGATTAAGTGTTGACAAACAAGGTCTCTTTTGTTAGAATAGAGCACGGTGATTGCATAACAATCACGTGATGCTGCTGTGGCTCAGTCGGTAGAGCGTCGCATTGGTAGTGCGGAGGTCACGGGTCCGATTCCCGTCAGCAGCTCTTCTTTAAAAAGTATGATCTTAAAAGTTATAGGCTTTTAAGATCATTTTTTTATTTCTCTATTTAACATCTTCCAATAACTGATGAACGGAAATATCCAGCACTTCCGATATATCCAAAATCACTTCCAGTGAAAAAGGCTGGTCACAATTAGGTGCTTCGATTTTGGTAAGGTAACTAATGCTGATACAAACCATATCCGCCAATTGTTCCTGCGTAAGTCCTCTGAGCTTACGGTATTTTTTAATTGTCTGTCCTATGCTCTTATACTCTTTTGAATGTTTCTGATTCATTTTCACATCTCCTGTATCTACCCTTACAATTCTAATAGATAATGTGAAAACGGAATTTCAGTTATAATGAAAGTTTCAATGCATAAAAATATCGACTCCTTTCTCCGGATCACCGGATGAAAAGAGTCGATATGAATACTGTTTTATATTAATTGCGACGTAATATGAATTTTCCCACCAGATCATTCAATGAGAATGCCTGTGCGGATAATTCTTCACTGGTAGCCGAAGATTCTTCCGCCGATGCCGAATTCGACTGTACTACCTCGGATATCTGATTCACTCCAACTTCTGCCTGTTCCATAGCCTGCGCCTGTGCCTTGGATTCCTCGCTGAGACGTTTCGCATCTGCAGCAATCTCCTTAACTCCTGTAACGATCTGTTCCAATGAGTCGGCTGCCGCTTCCGCTGCCATATTGCCGTTCTCAATCTCCTGCAACGATCCCTCGATCAGGCTTCTGGTATCTACCGCCGACTGTGCACTCTGCTCGGCCAGTTTACGGATCTGTTCTGCCACTACTGCAAATCCTCTGCCTGCATCTCCGGCTCTGGCTGCCTCAATCGCTGCATTCAGAGACAACAGGTTCGTCTGACTCGCAATATCTTCAATGTCAGCAATAATATTCTGTATCTTTTTAGATGTTTCATTGATCCGATCCATTTCTTCCATCAATGACTTCATCTGTGTATGACCTTCGTCTGCCTGCTTTGCATAGTTCTCAGCCTTTTGTGTAGTCTTCTGAAGCTCACCGGCAGTACGTGTGACCGAATCTGTAATATTGGTGATCGTTGCTGTCAGTTCTTCCACGGAACCCGCCTGATCCGTAGCCCCCTCTGCAAGTGACTGTGCAGACTGTGCCAGATTCTCCGCTCCGGCAGATACCTGCTTGGCAGCCTCCTCTACCTGTTCCAGCGTACTGTTCATCTGTCGGTTCATCTTGCGCATTGCATTTTTCAGCGCTCCAAACTGACCAACATATTTTTCCTCAATCTTAGTTCCTATTGCATAATTGCCATCTGCCATCTGGCCCAGCAGTTCTCCTGCATCCGTAATGATCAGATTCAGATTGTCTGCCATTTCTTTCGCCACCCGGATCATGTATGCAATTTCATCCTCTGTATTGCATTCCGGGAATTCACTTACCAGGTCTCCCTGCGCGAACGACTGAAGCCGGTCTGCCAGTGCCACCATCGGTTTCTCAATATCCCCCGCCATTTTTTTGCCCAGTATGACAGAACTCCAAAAAGAGGATATCACAATCACAAGGATCACGATCAACATGATAAATTCCATATGACGCAGATTCTTTTCTGCACGATCCCCTTTTTCAACACACACATTCATCAGATTCACAAATTGTGCGTAGACATTCTCGTACTGTGTTGTCAAGTCTCCGGTATCCAGTTCCTGTGCTTTCAAATAACCATCTGCATCATCTGATACAGCCAGTTGCAGAACCTGCTCATCCAGTTCCCAATAACCATCCAGTGCTCGGAGCACTTCGTCATATGCCGTTCTGCCTTCATCAAACCGGAGCGTTCTGTCAAGCTCCTCCATGTATGTATTGAACGCTTCCTTTTTCTCAGTGTGTAGCTCTGTCTGCTTTTTAATTACCGCTTCCTCATCATAGCCGACTACCGCGCGCAATGCACTTCTGCTTTCAGAGAAAGCCGTCATAGCTTTTCCGATGTCTCCCTGTGTAAAGCCATATCTGTTCAATGCCTTTTCATACTGTGACGCTGCTATCAATAATGCCACAACACCAATCATTGCCGCAATCGCCCCGATTACAGCTACCTTAACAAATCCCTTCGTCAGGCGTTTTTTAATTCCCTGCTGCTTTTGTTTTTTCATTCAATCCTCCCCTTGTGCTGTAAAAATAAATAATGCCACAAGCCACTTTTATATACGTATTATAACACTTTATAATCAGCTCTTCAATGGTACGATAGTAGCCAAATCCAACTCTCTCCTAAGGAAAAAGAGGATTCCGAAAAATCCCCTTACTATGCTTTACATATATGCTGATTTTACAATACTGAAACTTGTCTTTGCAGTTTTTCTGTTTTATTATACTCGTAAATTAGTAACTTGTGAGTATAATCTTGTTCAGGAGGGTAAGTAAATGAGTCAGTTTTATTGCCGCGAGAATGATCTTATTCTATTCCATACTTCTTCATCATCGCTTCCAAAACTTCCGGATCAGTCAACTGCGTTACTTTATCTGCATCTTCTCCGGCACTCATTTGTGATATTAAAGTCAGCAGATGTGTTCTTCCTGAACGTTCTCCTTCAATTCTACCTTCTTCTCTTCCTTCTTCTCTTCCTTCTTCTCTTCCCTGTTCTCTACCGTACTCATATTCTGCCTTGCGGAGTTTCTTCTCTTCTTTTTCTTTATCATATTCAAAAATGCTCACTTTTACTACCTCCGCGCGATTCTTTTTCAAAAATTCTGCCAGGATTCCTTCCCTGATGCATTCCGTAACTGCACGTTCTACCGCTTCATCCAACGGCATTTCCGCGACATACTTCCGGACTCTTGCGACATACCGGGCATACTCCTGCAGCACATGGCAGCTGTTCATCAGTTCTTCATTATGTCCGGCATTGATATTCAACATCGTAACTTTTAATTCCAGATCAGGCTCGTCCACCGGGTTCTCATAGGCATCCGACAGCCTCAGTTCCATCCGGTCCGGTACCTTGTGATCCAGTCCGTTATAAAATACCAGGAACTTCGGTGTGGGAATCTTCTGGATTCCGGACGAATACAATGACTTTCCATCCGCCAAGGCCTGATATTCGCTGGCTATGTAGAACAGATCCCGCAGCGGAATATTCGGGTTATAGGTTGACTGATGCTCGTACAAATACATTCCCATCTCCAGTACAAATGCCAGGTCATTCTTCATACCCATATATACAGCATTCTCTAACGTCACAACATTCAGCGCGTCCGGATCCCGGTAATCCTTCCCCGTCACTGCATTGTACAGGGAAAGCAGATATTCCGGTTCCGAGAATAGCATTCGGAAAATCGTATCCTTATACTTCACATTCGCCTTTGGCTGTTCTATCGCCGTTTGTTCCACCAATGTCCGTTCCGTCTGTACAGCTTCTTGTCTCTTCTTCGTCATCGTATCCTCCTGTTCTCATAGTACCTGAAAAAAAGGATAGACTTCTGCCTCCCCACCTGTCTCTCAACGCACTATGCTCTAAATGGTTAATTGGGTATAAAAGCATAGACTTCGTTGAAATGATATAGATGTGTGGATCAGCTCTCGCTGCCGAAATCGTCAGAATGTATGCTTTGTGATTATATTACATAGATTTCCGGTTCCTGTCAATTAACAAAATAGCCAAATCCGCACTACCTGAATTTGGCTACTTTGAATAGGAGCATCGCAGGCACCAAATTATCCGACGGTGCCGCATATATCGCAGTTATTATTTTACACATGTGTTTGTCTCAAAAATATCTATCAGAGCTGAAAGCATTGCCATTTCCTTAGATGCCTATGTATGTGTTTCTTGTATAATAAAAATACCTTTAGGTAATTTGTGCTTGCAAAAAACATTAATGAATCATCCTCTATACGATATATTACTATATCTAAATGCAATATCATTATATTTATACTTGCCACACAATAACTGAAAATCTTTCTGTAATATACAGTTGTTTGGACCGGCAATAACTTCTTTGATCGGCTTTTCAGATATGTCTAATAAATCTAATGGGAAAAATGGTATTATATCATTATTTAAAACATTAAAATCAATCTTATTTTTTAATATTTCTACCTTTTCATCAAATAGGATACCATTACTGCACTCCCCACCATATATTAGTTCCTTTTCTTTTGTTATAGGATATTTAAAAAATAATCTCCATTCATTTTCCTCTTGAAACGATATGTTTTTATATTGTAATGAATCCATAAAGACTATGTTAAGCATTTGTATAAAGAAAAATATCATATATTTTTCCATCTTGCTACCATCACAATGCAATTTATCTGCAATCCATTTGCGAAGACCTTTCAACTCATGCAATAAGTTATCTGCTTCAGATATAATAATATCATTTATTTCGTCTGCAGTTTTATATTTTACTTTTTCTATTGTCATAATATCTTTGTATCTTTCGCTATATCGCCTTAATTCTTGTTCCGAAAAACCAATAGAAACACCTCTTCCATTATCTGCATATCCTCTCCATTGACTCAACTTGTCCCCTTCTTCACAAAAACATATAACAAAATTAGTAACGCCACCTTTGTCAAATTCTACCTTAAAATAATCATACATTAAATGAAAAAATATATTAATTGCGCTCTCATCTATTTCACTGGCAAATTCAAATGGAAAAGGGTTTTTTTGATATTTATCTCTCATAGCCTCTAAAATACCTGGGAAAAACATATACACTTCATCATAATCGTTACTTTTAGTTATGTCACTCATTCTAATCTGTTTTCCGGACATAATCCCATACATTTTTTGTGTGCTACAATAATGATATAATATTCTTTCCATTTTTTTCACCTTTTCCCAGGAACCAGTTCTGCAATTGTGCGCACTCTATCATGAGTACCTTACCATAATATCACATTCATGAGATAATTGCCTCCAAATATTCGCATTTCCTTTGCATTCCTTTGCATTTTATATCAGGAGGTTCTCATGAACACTACTAAAAAGTTACAACAGGCCAACCCGACCAGATCAAGGGCATCCGCTGCATCCATCTTCTCAGATGTGATAATAACAAAGTAACCACACAGGGCTATCTCTTCATCAATGACCTGGTAGCGTTCCCGACCATACATGAACTCTTCATCATCCTGACCTTCATGATTGTTTCTTGTATAATAAAAATACCTAAGGGAGGAGGAATTTGTGCTTGCAAAAAACAGCTGCCTTTCAAACAAGGCTACGACAATCTGCGGTCAAGCCGCGGAGAGTCTGCGGCAGGTGCCGGTACGGCACGATAGGGACAGCAAATTCGCCGAAATCAAAGTGCGGTTTGCGCCTCCGACAATGTGCCGTCTGACATATGGCTACACCCTTTAAAATATCTAGTTCATCAATTCTTGATTTTGTAGTCACCGCCATTTCATCATTCCATCTTGTCATTTGCCAGTGCTTCTTGACTTCTTCTTAAATCTCTCTTTGCGTACCAAACAGGAAACAAGCCCTGCACAAGCATATGCAGTTTTGTTTTAGAACCTAATTCAGAATGAATAAGCACGCCTAAAAGTCTGCTTCTCAGATTATGTATACATTCATCATAGAGCTTTCGATTCTCCTCTACAGAATCAGTCGCAATGATTAAGAAAAGAACATATCCATAATTCTTCCAGATATGCCAGTTGACCGCATTTTCCGTTCTTTTAGTTTTTATCACTCTGTGTTCACCAATATATCTGATGTTCTCCATTGCATTGGTTCCCATCATAAGGTTGTAATGAGTAAGCCCACTGTTTGCGTTATTAAGACGATAGTTATAAATCTTCTTATGACCTACCGCTACCTTATTGGCACATGACGCTGCCATAGATGAGAAGTACAATCCCTCGCCTGACCACGGTCTGTTAAAATTGATATTATGTTCTTTCAATAATGATGCTTTGTAAATCTTATTCCATGGGCCAATTGGGAACTTCGGATAAATAATTCCACAGAAAGCTTCTTCTGGTGTCCAAACTTCAATTGCGTCCTTTTCAGTTTGTACGCGATCTCTAGTCGTGAAGATTTTGTCCGTCATTGCCATCTCAGCGCTGGTTTGATGAACTAAATTCATCAGATATTCAACATAATCCAGTTCCAGCCAATCATCTCCATCAATGACGAGAATATACTCTCCTGTAGCTTCCGCTAATCCTACATTTCTAGCTTCACAAGCTCCGCCGTTCTTTTTATGAATAACATGAATACGGTCATCCTGCGCTGCATATTCATCACAGATAGCTCCACTGTTATCCGACGAGCCATCATCTATCAATAAAATTTCTAGATTCTTCCATGTCTGATTGAGAATCGACTCAATCAATTTTGGCAAAAATTTTTCTGATTTGTAAATAGCAACAATTGCAGATACTTTTTCCATAAAGTCTCCTTTTCGCCGGAGCATGAACAAAGCATCTACAATCTCATTCAATTTAAATATGCAACATCTTCTTTATGATATTCTTTATCGTTCTTTTAAAACGATCGTAATCAGTTTCATACAGATTGACTACATCTTTAAATAAGAATTGGCTGTCATTCAGCATTTCCAGCGATCTCTTGTAATATTTTGGGTATTCGTAATCTGTGTGTTGCTGACCGAATCGATCTTTTATATCCTGTTTGGTAATCGTAATCTCATCACGAATAGCATCAAGTATCTCCTGGCCGCGTGAACTGTTCACAATGACCATAGAAACACCTTCTTCATTATCTTTAAAACGATTGCCCCAATAATCTCCGAGTCGAATATCTGCAGAGGATTTGTTTCTGAATGGACAGGTAAAACAAGATTCCTGATTAACAACACCCATCGAAAACAACTTTAAAAAAGGGTCTCTTTCCTTATGTTATACATAGGCTGTACCCCCAATTATATGCATATAATACTCATGCCATGAGTAAGCTTTATCTCTAAATGTAATATTCTTAATATCACCAATTGATGTCAATTTCATTTTTCTCACAATCCAGTTCTTATATTTCTCCCTCAGATGGTTTGTTGGAACACCATGGCAAAATATATCAATCAAAAGCACTCTATCTAAGAGATGTTTCTGTTCCAGAACGTTTCTAAGCCCCGCTATCTGACAAGGTGTGCCAAAGACAAAAAACTTCTTTTCCGGTGATTTCTTAAGAGTCTTGAACATATCACAGAATGCATTTAACACATTGCTCTGCAAATATTTAGAACCTCGTAATGCTTCCAACTCATCCATTCTGCTTACTACTCTGTGATTTACCCTTAATGTGTTATAGTCAAGTGCTGCACCACATACCTCATATCCACGTGACACTGCATAACATGCAAGCTTAGCAGCCACACCTCCAGATGAAGATTTCTTCTGATCCACTACATCTCCCCATGCTGCATACAACACACCGTCATCCAGCGACACTGCATTTGTACGTTCCATCGGGCATACTTTTTCACAAAGGTCACAATGAATGCAAGACTTTTCGTCCGTAAATGGTCTTAGAAATCCATCTTCGTTGTATTCAATTTTAATACATTCTTTGGGACACACGGAAGCACATGCGCTGCATCCGCTACAATTCGCCTTTGTATTCACCTCGAACACTCTCCTGTAAAAATTGTTTGCTTCTATCAATCTCCTGTTGAAGCATTGCCATGTGGGAATCATAATCAATTTCCGGCAATTCTTTTATTCTCTTAGTTCCATACTTTAGCTCGCGATCTTGCAAACCAGACATGCGTAGCAAATTTCGAATTCTTGAATTTGTGCCTGTAATCGGATTCTCCTTAAACCTTGCAATTGTATAGAATTGCTTTCTGTGAATGATAGAAAACACTGTCATATGAAATGAATCTGTAATTACATATTTTGCATTACGGAACAGTTCCAACAAATCTTCCAGTCCTGCGTCCGCATGGCGTTCTCCAGATTGATAGTAAGACATCCCACTATACGGAACATATACATACTTCATGTGTTTCTCGGCTGCGAATCGCCTAGCCGCATGCATATGTCTGATTGTTCCCTCCAGAAAGATGCCAAGCACATAATCCTCTTTGGATATCTCCCCTGTTGATGAAAGAATTGATGCCCAGTCATCAGAATCAAGCAGCAATGTCGGATCAACCACTACCATCGGCTTATTCTTTGAATACGGCTCCAACAAAGGCACTGCCTTATCTTCACGAACCGAAACCACATCATATTTGGAAACACTTCTTTTGATTTCCTGTTCTACCTCTGGGTCAATTGTCGTCACTCCCATACTGGGAGCATAGGATATTCTCCTTGTCGTAACACCGTCGTAGTCAGCAAAATAAAAACGATGATACCAGTTTGGATTCCAAATCTGATCACTGCCGCTGATAAGAAGATCGAAAGAGTTGAATGTGTCGATTAGGTCCTTTTCATTCTCACATCTTTTGGTAAGAACACAATTCTTTTGAATTGCATTTGCTAACTTCTTATCCCTACTATTAATCTCATCTTTAAAGAAAACATGTCTTGCAAATTTCTCTGCATATTTTTCAGGTTGAAATGCAACTTTTTCCAAAAAAGTTCTACGATTTTTTGCATACTTAGATTCAACCTCGCAGTTTACGATTTCAACTTCATATCCTTGTTTTCTTAAATAATACTGCAGTGCAATCGCTTGCAGATTAGTTCCATAATTAGATCCTGTGAACCAAGTAATAATTCCAATTTTCACTATCTATCACCAGCAATCATTTTATTATTGCTTTCTTTCCTTTATTAACTATTGCCATCAGATCTCCTGCATATAAAAGCATAATCAACAGCAAAAGACCTACCTCAACGCCATACATTACTATGCCATCAAGTATCAGCAGTATAACCGACTGCACCACAAGAAGCACATACGTCACAAGATCCCTTCCAAGATTTATCCTAAGCTTGATAAACTTCTTCGAATGCCAATACCGCATCACCCAAACTACGAAATAACAAACCGCTGTAGCAATCGCAGCTCCTAATGCTCCAAGGATTGGTGTCAGGACAAGATTAAGTATTATATTACTGACCGCGCCCACTACCGTTGACTGTGCAAATATCTTTGAATTCTTCACCGCTGAAAAGAATCCTCCAATATAACCGGACAATGAACCGAATACAATCGCTATCGTAAGCCAAGGCACATATCTCCATGCCACATAGAACTCCTTTGCATACAAGAAATGAGCCAGTATCTTGTCTCCAACTATAATCGCAGAACAGATTAAAACCATCATGCAGTTATATGCTCTATAGGTATTTGCAAAGAAACCATTCTTATCTTCCGGATCAAAATCCTTTACAGCTGACAATGTCCACGCCTGTGAAAAAATAGACTGGAAGATATTAAGTATTGACGGAATCTTTGATGATACGGAATAAATACCATTTTCAGCTAAGCCACAGAAAAAAATAACAATGTAACGGTCAGATGTATTGTTGATCCACCATGCTACAGAATTTGCGATCATCGGCTTGCTATAGTCAAGCATTTCCTTTTTCTCTGCTGCGAAGTCTGATTTTAAATCCGTATCATGGAACATGCCTGCACGGACAATCAGATATACGATCTGCGCCAACGGTCCAATGATATTAGCCCAGAAATATCCATTAAGTCCCCAGTTGAATACGACCAGGAAAATAATATTACATCCAATTGTAAAGATGGATACCAGCACACTGGATACCGATAAATCTGCGATTTGATCGATACCTCGAACATAACAGGTGACAACTCCGGACACTGTCTGTATGAAGAACATCAAGAAGAAGAAAACAGCATAATCTCTTATCAATATACTAAATCCAAAGATGTCGTTGATAACCAATCCGAGTGCGACGATTGCATTAGAAGCCATAAGAATCTTCATTGCTACAGAAACAATTGCTTTACGATTCTGCTTCTTATCCATTGCGAATCGTGCTACTGCATCCTGCACATTGAGTGTAAGAATCGGTATCAACACACCCACGGTTGTATTCATCAAATCATAGGTTCCATACTCTGTTGTTGTAAGAATGTTAGTATATAAAGGTACAAGGAAGAAACTGAGGAGCTTTGTTGCAAAACTGCTCAATGTCAAAAGCCCCATATTTTTAAATAAATACTTATATTGATTCATTCATTGCTTTCCTTCCCATGTATCTTTGTCCGAATCGAATCATTCTCCAATCCCATAAACTTTCATAATATCTAAACACCATTTTTCTACACCAAAGTGTTCACAAATATAAGCTCGCTGTGCTCTGTTTTGGATTCTTAGATCTTCTACCTTATCTCTTTGCATCTCATAACAGCGAATCAATGCATTCTTTAAATCATCGACATTTTCAGACTGTATCCATTGGATGCCCGGAATACATTTCATAGAATTCTGACCTGGAACATCAGAAGCTATCACTTGAGTATTACAGTATGCTGCCTCAACCACAGCATAACCAAAAGCCTCTGATCGGGACGGTGATATAAAGCATAGTGCGTGATTATAAACACCGGAAATATCTTCCACCACATGCTTAACTACAGCAAAATTGTTCCATTCAGCATCCACTGCATTTAGACGTTCCATTGCATCATCTTCATGATGTGTTAGAACTACAAGTCGTAAGTTATTTTCAGCCTCTTTGACCGCCTGTAAGGCAATATCTACACCCTTTCGTTCAAAATGTGTTCCAAAAATCACAACATCACGTGCAGGATCCAAAGATAAATCATTATTTTTCTGTCCATCTAGGCGATTCGTTGCAATAGCGTTCCTTACCATATACATTGTTTTCTTACCTCGACTCCTGCAAATATCGTCATAGACCGCATCACTTACACCGATTACCCAATATCCAGATGTTGCATGTCTATATAACAGTTTCTTTAAATATGCCTTCGCCATTCCAGGCAAACCACGCCGTACCTGCTCTTCAACAAAATTCACGCGCATGTGCTCCTGAAAAATCATAGAACAATGTTTTTCTTTCAAGGCATCCTTCACTATCCACAATGTTTTCCAATCTAAAAAATGCATATGAACAATTGTACTTCTATCCTTCACCATTTTCTTTAATGTTGCAGCCAAACTCTTAGGTGCAAAATCTACGGCGTGTACCTCATGCTGTTCAGCGAATTTTCCATCCTCTCCCCAATAAGAAAATGGAGCACTTTGGGGAAAGACATACGAAACAGCAACATTGTATATCTTCAACCTCTCTTCTAGTGCAGTCAATGATGCAATGAAATTACCACTATAAAAAGCTGCATAGTTTGCAACCATGATTAAACTCTGTCTGTCTGTCTGTCTGTCTGTCTGTCTGTCAAATTATGTGGTTCGCACATAGCCTGTCAACCCCTCTAATAATTTTTTTAACTTCTTCACGATTTCTGTTTCTTTGCTTTATCTTTTTCGTATTGTGATTTTTACGTTCATTTCCCTGCCATTTCCTTTAGTTTACCTTTTGCTTTGATTATTTTTTCTGTTATATCGGGACCAAGTAAATGCTGTAGTTTTGTCTTAAATTTGCTATATGATGATTGCCAACTGGCGGTATACCAATGAATGGATCTGGTATTGCTTGTAATATTGAGTTTACCGGTCGCATAATCCAATGGGCAAAAATACTCCGGCGGATAAACCGTGATGCCAGCCACTTCCTGAATTACTTTATTATGTTCATCATATCCATGCTTCTTTAAAATTTCAGTTATATGTGTGCATATAGTTGTGGTATCCATTACGCCACCTTTTATAAAATGTAAGCTATTGTAATAGTCCAAAATTTCTTTATATAGTTGTAAGCCAGGGGCTACGGCGATGCCTAAGCCAGGGTTTACAGCAATGCCTAAGCCAGCTTGGTTGCTAACCAGGCTTACACCCGACGGAGTCCCAACCTCTTGACCCATGAATCCACCTCTAGCAAGAATATCATCAAATGATTTAATGACCTCAACATCCGTATCAAAGTAAATCCCGCCATATTTATATAGAATATCAAAGCGAGCATAGTCCGACACAAATGCCCATTTTCCGGCATCATAAGCCTCTTTTACATAAGCATTGCAATTGACATCAAAATTTGACTCATTCCACTCCTTGATTTCATAATCTGGAAAGTATTTCTTCCAAGATACAATACATTTTTTTGCATCTTCAGCCAACGGATTACCACCAAACCAGCAGTAATGTACTATTTTAGGAATCATATTGTTTTTACCTTCATTTAAATTCAAGTCCACTATTGTTTTTGCTGACACTGTTACTGTCTACATGTAGTTAAAATAATAATTATACGGCAATGCATTATACCAATTTTTCTGTGTCATTCCCCATATAGTTATCACTGTATACAACAGCACAAATAATATAGTAAATATTATTCTGGCATTTTTACTCTTCACCTCTTTCAAAAAGGCAGGTATGTAAAATATTTCAAACGGTAGCACGTAATATAATACTCGCCATGTAATGGGTATCGCTATCGATAGTAGAGCAATACACCATGGCAGGAGCTGAATATTCATCATTACCTGGAATGACTCTGAAACAGGTCTTTTTTTCCAGGCAATGTAGGCATATGTTGATATAGAGATGACAGATGTAAATATTATTGCAGAGGTTTGTGTCTGTGCTTTCCATTCGACAGATGTCAAAAAATATTTATAACGTGTGAAATTCAAAAACATCGCTACAATGTTATAAAATATGTTTCCCCCTACTATACATCCCAATGCTGATATACTTGCTCTTTTTAAATTTATATCAAAACTTCGAACAAAATAAAACGGTATCGCAATTAAAGCTGAATAATGAAAAACAAATGCTACTGTAATGCCTATCAAATATCTCTTAAAATCCTTCTCGAGAATATATTTATACGCATACACAACAATTGCGACGGCAATATACTGTCTTAATGCATTGTACCCATCAAAATATAACCCGGTTGCAAAAAATAAATATACCGACAATGCTGGGTTTTCTGAAGTTTGCCAAATTGCCACATAAATAAAGCTGCATATAATTGCGGCACTCACTCCATATGTCAAAAAATACTCACCTGGCCAAATGAATCCACAAAATTTCAACAACACCCAAAAGCCTATTTCTACGCTTTTAAGTGATGAGAATGATTCAGCCAGACTCCCATGCCGTTCAGCAAATTTCATCATTCTTAAGTACATAAGATAGTCGGCACCATTATTATACCTAAGCATAGCAACCACCACAGGTATAGCTATCGATATCATCAAAACAATTATTTTCTGTCTCCTCGTTACATGACAAGCCAACCACATAAAAAATACAGAAAAAAATATCATTGGAATATATATCATCATGAATATTTTTTACTCTCCTTTTCTCAAGCAACCGGATACTTCTTTTTATAAAGCTTATAGCAAAACATATACACAGGATAAGAAAGTGCAAACAAACTAATCTGTCCTTTCCTTAATTTAGAAATATAATTACACTTCCAAACCTTAGTAAGATTTTTCCTTGCGAATTTCTGTACCTCAGCTTTTACTTTATGATCCTTGTATCCCGATGCAATCATCATATTCACAAAAACAATTTCCCATGTGATTCTAGCAACTGCTATATTAGGAACCTCTTGCCCATACCTTGTATGTATATATTCATATTCTTCCTGAATCGCATCATATAGGTCGTATGTATTTCTATTAAAGTCACTATGGCCAATTGATCCCACTCTCTTTCGATAATGGTACATTGGTTTCGTGCAATAAATAATTTTGTTGCACTGGTCTATAAGCTTATATGTTGTAAATTGGTCCTCAAAAAGCTTCCCCTCAGGACATCTCACACTCATCCACAGATTCCTCATATACAGTTTCCCCCACACACACGGAGTCAAATAGTCGTTAAACAAAAAACAGTCCAATGCTTGTTCCTTTGTATATACAAAGACTTCACCATTATACTTAGTTGTAGTATGTGTTCCGTCTTCATAAAAACTATCTGGTGATGTGCAACTCATCTGAGCATCATGTTCTATAAGGTTCTTGTACAAACGCTCTATCATTTCATCCGAAATCCAATCATCACTGTCTACAAAGGTGATATACTCCCCCTTGAAAACATCAATAGCAGAATTTCTAGCACCAGATAACCCCTTATTTTCTTGGTGGATTACTCGTATTCTGGAATCTTTCTTTGCATACTCATTACATATCTCTCCACATCGGTCAGGTGAACCGTCATCCACTAAATAAATCTCTAAATTTGTATAGGTTTGATTTAAAATACTATCGACACACTCAGCTAAATATTGTTCAACTTTGTATATTGGAACAACAACTGTTATTAGTGGTAAGCTGTTATTGTTAACTTTTTCCCCTGTCATCTACAGCATCCTCTGTTTCGTCTTCTTACTAATTTTCCTTTAATCCATCCAAGCATATTTTTCTTCATAACAAGGACAGAAAAGATTCCTGCTTTCCGTGCTCCTAATAAATCCGCTTTAGGACTATCACCCAAATGAACAATATCATTTTTAACAATATCTTCATCTTTCAAAAGTATCTTGAACAGTTCTGACGTAACCTTGTTCTTTTTATATTCACATGACACATATAGTTTCTTGTATTCATTTATGCCTTTTTTTTTCAACAACTCATCTATAAAATCGGATTTCAAGTACATATCTGAAACCAAAAATATATTCTTGCCATCCGATATGCATTGTTGATAGAAATTATACATGCTCTTTTTTACATGTATATGCTCATCTTCTAATCTAAGTTCCACACTTTTTAAATATTCGCAAGAATCCCCTTCGTATTCGCGATAAATATCATCTATATTTACCTCTTTGGATATGCTTTTATTTCTTGCTATTTTTTCTGCTTGGATTCTTTTGATTCTAAAATTCGGCTCTCCAGTCTCCTTTTCCACAAGAGCAAAGATATCTAGCGGATCAGAAACATCTCGTTCAATTAGGGTGTCAAAAATATCAAAGCTTATGTTTTTATATTTATGCAAGATAAATTCTTCTAATAATTTATTCATTTCTTTAACATCCTGTAAATCCAATAGTATGGGAACGGAATCTTAAATGCCGACTTTAAAAATCCATTTTTCCAAGGGCTATTATTCAATGCATGCATGAACTCTTGTCGACTATATTTATATATAGGTTGCTGACAAACATAATATTCCCTAGTACCATCCGTATTATAAAAGGGAGAAAACAGTCTAACATCTTTTAATGAGGGGGATACTCCAAACTGTACCAGTTTGTATGCCAGTTTTTTATCATCAATCGAACAATTTGCATTTTCTTTCACAAAATCCAATGCACCGTCTTGTAATTTCGAGATGCATTTTTGAATTTCCGGACTACCCGCATACTCATAAGCATTTAGCACCGGTACAATCTTTCCGAATTCTTTTCTGTAACCGTATGTTGAACCTTCCAAGCTTTGAAAAAGTCTTTCTAAACCACCGGCAAAACAAAGTACTTTTTTTCTCAATTCATGATCATTTGTATCATATAAAAAACCATGCGTTTCTCCGTGCAAAGTCTTATTTGGTAATATACCAACATAGAACCCCATTAATGACACATCCATGTTATGGCTTTCTAAATAAGTTTCTAGATAGTATTGCATACTTCCTTTCCAACCTATATCAACAATGCCGACTTTACCGAACATTTTATTCTGTAATAAATACTGAAGCAGCAATTCATCTTGCTCTTTAGATTTTTGCTTGATTTCTTCACATAAATTATCATATATAGTTTTCAATTGAGTATTTGTTGCGAGTGCAGCAACATCATAATCCTGTTTCAACTCTAATGAATATTTTTCAGCTATGCCAATTCTTTCATTTTCATCAAAACCATAGTATTCCAGCAATCCACCAAATGAGATGTATTTTTCTGCACTCACATATTTAAGACTTTCTTCATAACTTTTGCACCGATGTAACAGTGCCTGTCGTATACTCTTTCTCGAAAAATACACATACGCTTCTTCAATATTACTTCTAACTATCAGATGAAAAGCCTGCTCCATCATCCAGCCGTCTCTAGCAAAAAAAAATACTTTTTGAATTTCTTGTTTTTTTATCTCATTATACAACCATCTTGTAAATCCTAATAAAAATGGGCCAAAATACGCCCTGCCAAATTCATAGTATTTTTCTTGTTCTAAGTTATTAATCTTATACATTAAGACTCCCTATTAAAGCTACTGTCAGCATCCATAAGAAGAACCCATTCATACCTTTCGCCTGCTGCTCATTTCATTCCATGGTTTAAAGCTTTACAATGACCGATGTTATTATGAAAATTGGGAAATTCCACTTTTTCCTTCAACACGTCCGCTATGCTTTGATAAAATATCTTCTATGATTGTTTCTCTACTTTCAACGTAGTTATCAAAAAGATATACTTTATCAACGCTGTTATAATAATTAAGAATATTTTCTTTCCTTATTATCTGACTCATACAGAGCCACTATCGAACACGTCTTCATTTACTATCTCTCATTTATTATTGGTAAGAAGTAACTCCATAGACATGGATAGAATCTCTGTAAACTTATCATCAGCAGCATATACAACATTCTCATGCTGCAACCACCAATCTGCTAATTAGAAAGCTTGCCTCTTCTTCTGCCCCCCGAACTAATTTTCGGTCTTATAATTCCATTGGCAAAATATATGAACAAATAACGCATATCGCCTTTCAAAATACTGTAAATAAAACGGCTGATCTTTCTTGCAAAATCCTTGTTACTTTCCCAAAGTGGACTGTCCGACCATTCTGTGTTTTTCTTATATTGTCTCCACTCATTTGCATACTTGTGTTCGCATCCTTTGACCCAAGGGCGCTCTGATGCAAATGAATTGGTGAAATGGACAATTCCAGGATTTTCTAGTCCAACCTCCACTTCATTTCTTTCATATCTGACTTCGTCTTTTTTCATCATCGAGAATCCGTCATATCCAAAATCAAAAAACTGGGTTGTAACGTTATATTTAAATGGAAGAATGGAAATTTCATTCTTCAAAACATGATTGATAACCCCCTGGTCCTCAAAGGATACATCTCCTTCCATTTCTTCTATATATTTGACAAATTTTTCCATTATCTTTTCTTCTCGCCATTTCTTTAAATCAACAAGAAGAACACCAGAATTGAAGTAATAATCTGACTTCTTCAATCCTATCTTTTCCTTCATCAATGGAGCTGTAGGCTCAGCCACTGCTGCACATCCATCAAATTTTCCTTCCCACAAATCAGTCAGGTCTTTTCTTACCATTGTGTCGCAATCAAGATATAAAAGTTTCTCAACCGATAAGGGTAATATCTGTGGCATGAACAGTCTGAAATATGCAGTCAAACTTATTTTGGATTGACACGATAATTCCCGACCTGCATACTCCTTTAAGTTCTTTAATGGCATAAAGTGAATTTCTCTTTCATGTCTCTCAGCCTGTCTTTTTAACTTCTCTACACTATTTTCTTTAATGCCATTATTAAGAACGTACACAACTACATTCTTATTGTACGTAAGAAGTGATTCCATAGAAACAGAAAGCATTTCCGCGAAGTTCTCGTCCGAAGCATACACAATATTCATCTTGTTGCTTTCAGTCCTTTCCATTTTTCTTTAGTTCTCCTCTTTTGCTCGCTTTTCTCCCACATAACACCTCACCTAAGCTACATATTAGTAAAGCAACCATTGTGATGTGGATGAAGTTATTGATGTACCTCGTTGCCTCCAAAGCCATCATCTTGCCTTCGATCACTTATTTCCACAGTGTTTAGATACCTTGCTAACTCCTTAAGAGACCGATGGAAATCTCACACTGCTCCATCCTTCTTGAGCACCGCTCCTACGGTCTTCCACAGTATCCTCAGATCCTTTCCGAAGTTCCAGTTCTCGATATATTCCCGGTCCAGCTTCACGACTTCGTCGAAATCCGTGATGCTGCTCCGCCCACTAATCTGCCACATTCCGGTGATGCCCGGTTTCATGGCGAGTCTGGTGCAGTGTCTGAGCTCGTACTGCTCTACCTCAGAGACGAGGGGTGGTCTGGTGCCCACGAGGGAGATATCACCTTTGAGTACATTGAAGAACTGTGGGAACTCGTCAATGCTCCAGTCTCGGATGAAGTTGCCGATTCCTTTTTTATAGGTACCATCCGGCAGGATCCTGCTACCAATGATGCGGGGATCCTCGTCCAGCTTGAACATTTTGCCATCAGACATTTTATTCTGTTTCATAAGCTCTGCCTTACGTTCCTCCGCATCCATATACATGCTGCGGAATTTATAGAGGCGGAACTGTTTGCCATTCTTGCCGACCCTGATCTGGGAGAAAAATATCGGTCCCGGAGACTGGATATAGATTGCCGGTGCCAGGAATATACACAGGATACCGGTCAGGATACATCCGATCAGACCTCCTGTGACATCCAGACATCGCTTCATGAACAATTGTCTGGGAGAAGCATAATTCATCGTAGCAGTTATTACCGGCATGTCTCCCAGCTTTTCCATGATGATCTTCCGTCCGGATTCTGTCAGTGCATCGGGGACCCGCACGTGCGTTACCGTACCCATTTCCAGGAATTGTCTGACCAACGGTTCAGCGGATGCATCTCCCGGTTCCAGGTCTATATAGATCTCGTCCACCCAGCCGGTACGGGTATATTCAATGATACTATCAGCGTTCGCTATCACCGTATAGTTTCCGATCTGCTGTCCCATCATATCCGCATCTACGACTGTGATGCCCAGGATCTGGTAAGAAGCATAGGTCTCTCCCTGCAGCTGCTCTGTCAGAATAGGCAGACGGTCTGCTTTGGTCACAATGATCAGAGAACGTTTTGGTGCATACCTGTTATGATGCTTCAGGTATGTCTTCCAGAGGATCCTTCCTACATAGCTCAGGATCCAGTAGAATACCATCGTCAGATATAGTACAGTACGCGAGAACTGCTCAGCGCTCTGCACGGTGACCAGATAGATGGCAAACAGTGCGAATACCTCCAGCACCTGCTTGGATGTCTGGATGGCCTCGATCCAGAAGCCACGCTTCATGACATTATGTAAATTTTCAAAAATGATACCAATGACGATATCTATCAGCAATAGTACGATTGCCATACCGGCATACAGCTGATCCGCATACATATTACCGATCCCATGACGGATGCAATATGCAACATAAAAGGAGAGCTGGAGAACGATGATATCCAGTATCAGAAAGTCTGCATGTTTCAGCCAGCCACTGTACTTTTTTTTATACATAATTCTCCCTCCCTCCTGTTTGCACCTTCGCTTACTCTTCCGTTCCGTAGTTACCGTAATATTTGCCATAGTACTTCCCGTAGTACTTGCCATAATATTTGCCGTAGTATCCCTTGCCGCTCATCTCTACCTTATTCAGTACGCAGCCGAGGATCTTGCATCCGGTCATTGCCAGCTGATCCTTGACCCTCTTGGCGAAGCGGTAGCTGATCTCACCACAGGCGAGGATGATCACCGCGCCGTCACAGAACTTGGACACGACTGCAGTGTCGATGACGCTTCCGAGCGGCGGTGTATCGATAATGACCATGTCATACTTCATACGGCATGCCTCTACCATCTTCTGAAACCGGGTGTTGCCCAGCAGTTCGCTGGGGTTCGGCGGTACCGGACCTGCGAAGAGGAGATGGAAGTTCGGAATATCCGTCTCGCAGATCGCCGTGTCGAGATCTACTTTGCCGACTAAGTAATTGGTCAGTCCAAAGCGAACTTTACCCTTTTTATGTCTGCCCCTCATGACGCTCTTACGCAGATCGGCGTCAATGAGGATTGTTTTTTTCCCATTCTGTGCAAAGGATTTGGCGAGCTCATAGGACACGCTACTCTTGCCTTCGTTCGGCGTACAGCTGGTCACACAGATGACCCTGATATTTTCTCCGGAGAATTCGATATTCGTGCGGAGCGTTTTAAATGCTTCTTTGGTACGGAAATCCTGTTTTTCCAGTTTTAATTCAATGCTCTGCATCTTCCTGCTCCTTTTCTATATCTACGACTTCAATAGCCTCATCCGCTTCCATCTGGGGCTCATGGATTTCTTCTTCCTCCTTTGATCTGCGGGATTTCTTTTTCTTCTCCACGGTATCAAAGTTGGGGATCAGTCCCAGGGTAGACAGCTCCAGATATTTCTCGATGTCCTCGGAAGACTTGATCGTATCATCCAACAGATACTGCATTATGATAATACCGGCTGACAGAATTATGCCTATCATTGCTGCGATCAGTGTCCACTTCGGGATAGAAGGCTCACAGGGTTTTTCCGGCAGGTTTGCCTCATCTGCTACATTTACTGCCTCCACATCGGTCACATCCTTGATATGTACCGCTGCCACATCACGGATGCTGTTGGCTATGATCTGTGCATTTTCAGGATTTGGATCCTTTACCGTGATGCTGATGATCCGGGTGTTAGAAGTATTTTCTACGGACACTCTGTTCTTCAGGCTCTCGTAGCTTTCGTTCAGTTGATACTGTGCGATCACCTTTTCCAGCACAGTGCGTCCCAGGATCAGTTCCTCATAGTCCTTGGTCAGCTGGCTGGCCAGCTGCGCATCACTGTAGGTCATGCTGTTCTCATTCCCTTTACTGGTAGAGATATAGATGCTGGTCGTGGATTCGTACTGCGGTGTGATCAGAAAAAAGCTGACCACGAATCCAATGGCACCTGCCACGATGGCTGCGAGAATAATGATCCAGGCTTTGTGCAGGAGCAGACCGAACAGATCCTGTAAATCGATTTCAATTTCATCTTCCTGATAAGAAGTCTGCATGGTATTTTTCCTCTCGTTATACATAAATGGGTTCATTAGTTGTGCGTCAGGAACCTCCGGGCATTGCCACCCGTAAGTTCTGCGGCATAGATATCTCCGTATTTTCTGCGGAGGAGCTCCGCACATTTCTCTATATAAGGAGCTCTGCCCTCCGGTCTGTGTGCATCTGTGGATACAAAATCCACCAGACCGTTTTTCAGCAGGCTCTTCACGTTCTGTTTTGTAGTAAAACCGTTATCTCCGGTCACGGAAGCACAGTTCACCTGGATCAGTGCCCCGATCTCCCTCATCCACTGGATGGCGGCGAATTTCCGCTCCATCAGATTCCGGTATCTCTCCACATGGGCGATCACCGGCTGATAACCGAATCCCAGGATCTCTCTGACTGCATTGCGGATATACTTTTCCTCCGCATAGGGCTCGAATTCTACCAGTACACAATGGGAATCTCCCAGGGTGATGATCTTCCCCTCTTCCATCCATTCTGACATTTCTTCTATGTAGTAATACTCTGTGCCTTTTTTTAAGGTGATCTGAATTCCTTCTGCCTCGGCCGCCTCCTGTACCAGGCGGATCCGTTCCTCCACCTTTGCAAGCGTCGGATGTCCCTTCCCCGGCATACAATGGGGGGTGGTATAGATCGTGCCGATGCCTTCTTCTACGGCTACCCGCAGCATGGCAAGTGTCATTTCCATGTTTTTCGAACCATCATCCAGACCCGGCAGTATGTGGGAATGCATATCAATATATTCCATGCGATATTTCTCCTTTTTTGATCCCGGCATGGCGCCGGAGCGCCACACCGGTCTCATAGAAACCACTCTACCTTTTTACTTCAATTTCATTCTTATTTCATTTATGACCAATACTTCATAAGGCCTTATGAAATTAAGTTCGTAAGAATATCTTAGAACTCGCCGGTCTTGGGAGCCTTCACTGCGGTTGCTGCAACATCAGCTGCATCAACTACCATGAATGCAACGGGAGAGAAGCTGGTGAAAGTACCGGTTACGGTGAGGTCATCACCGAGAACGCCGGAACCAACTACTTCCCAGGTGTAAGGTGCGTTGGGCTGTCTGTGAAGAACATATACCATATCACCCTTCTTAGCGCTGGGAACCTTGAAAGGAACCTGTACGCCGCCTGCAGGGATTTCTCCGCTGTAGGATACATCAACTGCTGCTACCAGTTTAGCGCTGGTAGGAACGTTTAAGTCTTTCAGCACGGATTCTGTAGAGGTTACGGATACAACCTGCTTAGCAAGCTGCTCAGAAGGAACTGCTACAGAAGCTGCTGCTACGGAAGTCTTAACTTCCTTTGCTGCTGCTACGACATCAACGCCGGCAGCGGTCTTTACAACAGGATCAGCCTCAGGGCTGTTTGCTGCAAAGGTAGGAACTGCCATAGCTACGGTCATAACTGCAACTAATAACAAAGCATATACTTTTTTCATTGGACATTTATCTCCTTTCGTAGAGTATAGAATGGTTTCTATATATAAACGGCTGTCTCCAACCGGTTATACCGTGATTAATATTAGTTTACTTCCTCATAGAACACATCGAGGATCAGTTGATACAGAGCATCGTCATCCACGTTGAACTCCGCATATTCCTCTCCCTTGGTAACTTCACCTTCTATCGTATAGATATTGTCGGTATCAAAGAAGCTGTTCATATATTCCGTGCACAGATATACTGCCTGATCCAGGCCGATACTGGTCACCATCTGCTTCTCCGCGGTCTGGTACAGCTTCACGGGAAGAGTCATATCTTCCTTCATGCCCTGCTTTAATTGGTTGACGAAAGCAACCGCATAAGCTTTCTGTCTGGCAATGCGCTTATTATTGGAAGCAATATCGGTAGACTTAAAGTCACGGTCATGAACAAAATGGTATGCCAGTTCGCCCTTCAGGGTTACCGTATCGCCTGCAGTGAACAGCTTCGGCTGCATCACTGCCAGATCCTCCGGCACGGTCACAGTCACACCGCCTACCGTATCATTGAGGCTGGCGATACTGTTCATGGACAATGCACAATATCCATGGATCGGCAATCCATAGAACAGCTCGGAGACCGCCTGCTCCATGAGCTGGCAGCTCCAGTCCCTGCCGTTGCCGTAAGCATACTGCAGAGCCAGTTGTTCCGTCCGATCCTCCACATAACTTCCGTCGGTAGCATATACATGTACCGGCACCATGGAATCTCTGGAGATGTTGATGAGTTGAATGGTCTTCGCCTCATCATCCAGCACTGCCAGGATCACGCAGTCCGCCTGTCCTGCCTTACCGGGTGTCTTCTCCTTCGCGATGCCGTCACGGCTATCGATTCCCAGACAGAGGATATTCATAAGATTATCTTTATATTGGTAAGTCTTACCGTTGTAACGGATCTGACCTTCCTGCAATTCATAGGATTCTTCCGCTTCCTGTGCTTCGGAGGCTTCGGAATTTTTCTCATTTGCCGCTTCCTGCATCGCCTGTGCTGCATCGGTGCTGTTGCCCTGTGCATGATGAAGCAGGCTTGCACGGCCGGTGGATCTCCACACGTTAACGAGGATCACTGCGATCACCGCGAGGATTGCAAGCAGTGCCAGCAATATTCCCAGCGCACATAATATCTTCGTCCGGACACGCTTTTTGTGCCGGATGACATGCTGCTTATTGTATTCTGCCGCTTTCCGGCCTGTCAGTTGGGATTCGTCCCGGTCATCTTCAAGCGGAATATCTATGAGGCTGTCTCTGCTATCTTCCTTCTTCATAGTCTGTCTCCCACACATAAAATACTTTGTTGGTCTATTCTGTTGCAGCTGCAGCCAAGGCAGTCTCCGCGCCCAGTTCTCTGTCAGTCAGTACTGCCTGCACCAGAAGTCGGTTATTCGGCTGGCTGCCGATACAGGTCACTAATGTAATGATCTGATTGTCTGTTGTTACTGTGATATCCTTGTCAATATTTGCACTCATATCGCGGGTGCTGAATATGGAATCCAGGTATTTCTGATAGACCTCCGGATTCGTAAAGTCAAAGCTGTACAGCAGGTGTCTGTCATCGTAGATATGGGCTGCAAAAATGGTGTAATGCAGTACTTCTCCGGGCAGATAGATCACAACTTCTCTATTCGCATCAAAAAAGTCCGGATCTTCGAATTTATGTAACTGTGCGAACATAGAACCGTTTTTCATATTGTGTCCATAGATCACAGTATTGTTATCCGTGAAGTCCTTACTGTTCATATTCTCGGTGTAGATACAACCGGGATATCCATAGGAACCGTCGATATTATGCATGAGATAATAAGAATTGTCGGATGCATGCTGCAGGATCGGATAATCAATATCCGTACCGGGTACGGTGATCCAGGCATAGACATCCGGGTTCACCGCCTGAAGCTCTTCAAACTTCACAGGGATGACTTCGCTCTGCTCTTCTGTCGCAGTCTCGGTCTCTGCCGTTTCCGTTGTCTTCATGCCTGCCAGCATTTCGTTGATCTCGTCCTCGGTCATGGCACTTTTTGCTTCCTCAGTTCCCTGCACAGCGCTATCCGTTGTGCTCTCAGTTTCGGCAGCCGCATTGTCCGTCGGACGATTATAGATGATATGAGAGATTCCGCTCGCTAAAAAATAAGCCATGGTCAGACCGGCCACGCCCACGATTACGGAAATGATTTTTTTCTTCATTAGTATTTCCTCTTTCCAGACTTTTTCCGGGCTATTGTAAGAATTCCCTCTGTCACTACGTTTTTAACGTAATTTTGGCTTCTGTTTTAAACGTAACCATTATATACGTTTAAAACTGGTATTGTCAATAGTTTACGGTCTTCATAATGTAACTGGGAAAAGTTCATAGAAAATGCTTTTATGATTACACTAAAAAATGGGGCAATTCATGGGGATAATGATATTGGAGGTATAAATGAAAAAAACATATGATCGTCTGGCTGCCGGAGAACGTATTCGCCTGAAAAGAAATCTTTTGGGATTCACGCAGGATGAAATGGCTGAAAAAATAGACCGTGCCGCAAAATATTATGCCGATATTGAACGTGGCAGCTGCGGTATGAGTGTAGAAACTCTGATGGCGCTTTCCGAAGCTTTAGATATGTCACTGGATTATATTATTTACGGAAAAGAAAACAACGAAAACGGATACCCCGGGCAAACCGCCGAAGTATCCGCTATTTTAACTATGCTAAATAATTCCGAACAAAGAGAACGTGATTATGCACTCAGACTTTTGAAGCTTTTTCTGGCTTATCAAAAATAAAACCCCGACTAGTTAAAACCAAACAGCTTCTGGCAGATCTTGTACCCCTCCACGGAAATCTTGCGTCCGCCTCTTCCGGGCAGGTTCATCGTTCCGCCCATGATGCCATTGCGCATCCACAGGTACAGTCTCTTATCCTTGCTCTTAAGATACTCCCACAATTCTTTCTTCTTATCCAGGTGTTCCTGAGTACCGGAGCGGATCAGCAGAACGGATGACACTGTCATAATAATTTCCAGATAGTTACGCATGTACTGATACAGGCGTCTGTTCTTGACCAGCTCTTGTTTTTTTGCCACAAGATAATCGATCATCAGCTTTGTCACGCGGATCTGTTGGTCGATACGGGAGATCATGACCGTCTCATTGACAGACTGATCCTGTCTTCCTATATAGTATCTGTAGAAATTCACATCCAGATAATACATATTTTTCACATAAGGTAACGGTTCAAACACATACAGATTGTCCACATAGAAAGTATGCTCCGGAAGCTTCAGTCCGCATTCCTGAAGCAGCTTCGTACGGAAGATCACAGAATGCATCAGTATGTAATGTCCCTTGATAAAATGATGGCAGTCCTTCCAGGTGAACATCCTCTCTACCGGCAGAATATGACGGTACTGAATAACTTTCTTGCGACTCTCGCCTTCCTTCTCATAGACATAGTTGCTGATCAGCATGTCCAGTGCCTGACCGCCTCCTGCCAGCTCCCGCAGAGTGTCCAGGATCTTAAAATAGGCATCCTGCTTCACCCAGTCATCACTGTCCACCACCTTAAAATATAATCCGGTAGCATTGGCAATTCCGGTATTCACTGCAGAACCGTGTCCACCGTTCTCCTTGTGGATCGCGCGGACGATCGTAGGAAACTGTGCTTCATATTCATCTGCGATCTCCGCAGTGCGATCCTTAGTAGATCCGTCATCAACGATCAGAATCTCCACATCCTCCCCTCCGACTAACAGGGAGTCAATACATTTTCTCATATACTTTTCAGAATTATAACAGGGAATTGCTATGGAAAGTAATTTCATGATTGCTGTCCTTTCTTCATATTAAAACATAGTTCGAGGTATTCCAAGCTGCATGCTCAGTCCCTTCGCATAAGCTGCAAATGCAGAAGGAATGGGATATCTGTCTTGCGTCTCCCGGGGTTCAATATAGATCCAGTCCGCAGAATCCGGTCCCACCTTCTTCGGTGCGAGTTCATCGACCCGGATGAGGTATCCCTTCATATGCCATTCTCTGTGGGAGAAAATATGCTTTGCATCCTCCAACGGCTGAATCCTGAGTACCTGCAGTCCGTTCTCTGTCAGATATTCCTTCACCTCTTCCGCCGTACAGAATCCCTTCATTGACGGGAATTCATACATTCCGGCGAGCAGGCCCTTAGACGGTCGCTTGTGCAGCACCGCAAGCTCCGCATCCCGGATAATGAGGATCGTCTTCTCCTCTATGGTCCGTTCTTTTGCCTTTGCCTTATTCGGGTACTGTTGCTGTGTTCCATCTTCGTATGCCAGACAGATCTGCCTAAGCGGACACTCCTCACAATGAGGGGCACCGTTTGGAATACACACACAGGCTCCGATCTCCATCATTGCCTGGTTAAAATCCCCCGGCCTGTCCTTCGGTATAACCTCCCACAAGTCCTTCTCCACGGCCTTTTTCACTTTATCCTCTGAGATACATCGATCATCCTTACGGATGCGGGCGATCACACGGAGCACATTTCCATCTACCGCCGGGTTCGGTTTTCCATAAGCTATGGAAGATACTGCTCCCGCCGTATAGCTTCCGATTCCTTTCAGTTTCAGCAATTCTTCATAAGAATCCGGCATAATTCCGGCATAATCTTCCATGATCTGAATTGCTGCTTTCTGCAGATTACGCACCCGGTTGTAATAACCAAGTCCCTCCCAAAGCTTTAATAGAGTCTCCTCCGGTGCTTCCGCTAATGCCGCGATATCCGGCAGGGTATCCATAAATCTCTGAAAATAAGGTTTCACCGCCTCCACCCTGGTCTGCTGTAGCATGATCTCAGAGACCCATACGCGATAGGGTGTGGGCTGTTCTCTCCAGGGAAGAATCCTACGATTATTATCATACCATTTTAAAAGTGGTTTGGGAATTGCCCGAAGGTCACCTTTCCTAAAGATTTCCTTAACATCCGTTAAATTTTCATTGTATTTATCCATAGTGTCTACCGCAGGCGATTGCATTCAAACTTCTCCATGGTGAGCAGGCAGTTTTTCAGTTCTTCATAACGCTCCTCCGTCTCACCGTCATTTACTTCGATATCACAGGCGATTGCCATGGTCGTGATCATCTCATCGGTGATCCGGTGATGTAAGCCTGCGAGAATATTTAACTTCTGCTCATAGGAATCCGCATCCAGGAATTCTAATACCAAAGGATCCAGTGCGGGCTCCTCCCCTGCAACTTCTATATGCACTGCCGGTGCCTCCGGCTGTGCTGCTACGCCCTGCGCCCCACTCACTGCATCAGTCTCACGGGTCTGTCTGTCCGCGTCCGCACCCTGCAGCTCAAAACGGAATCTCTGCTGTACCTCAGGGTATTTGACCTTATCCACTTCACTCGTAAACATCGCAAGCGGTCTCGCATATGTCTTAAAATCTCCGTACATTGCCTGATAGATCACCAGCTGCTCTCCGGTCTCCGAATGCTGTGCTATCGTAACGATCTGGTACAGATTCCCTTTAAAATGCTTATATATCTCATGTGGTTTGGGAATAAATGTCATCTGTCCTTCTCCTTTCCCATCGCCTCTGCTGCGGCATATGGTAACAGTATAACCCCTATTTTAAAAAATGTCATGTCTCCCTTAAAAATCTGTCAGAAGATATTCATAAGAGATGCTGTAGCTGCCGGAAGCATTGCATGCCTGCATAAGCTCTGCGCTGAAAGCTTCACGTTCCTCTTCACTCATGTCATTGATCCTCTTATGATGGATCGTAAAGGTATAATCACATGCTCCGCTTTCATCCATCACATAAGTCAGTGTCACACCACTGTTACAGCAGCCATTCTCATTGAGATATTGCTTCACCTTTGTAAGCAGCTGCTGTTCCTTCACCCGATTCTCAATACGCTGTGTTTCATTGCTGCTTTCGCTTTTCACCGTGCTTCCGATGCAGAATACAATGGTCAGGATCAATAATACTGTAGTAACATAAAACATAATATTGGAAATGGCTTTTCTTCTCATAATCTATACCTCTCTGTTCTTTTATCCGGATTTTTACCGGAGCTTTCATCATCCGCTCCATCCGACAGATATAGATTACCTTTTTTCAAGTACTATAAAACCACCTCAATCCAAATGTCACTGCGAAGCGGTTATAATTCAGCTGTTAAAATATTCTGCTCCGGCGGATTCCACAGCTGCTTTTAACCCCAGGGCAGACATTCTGACTGCACCGTTGCCCCAGATGATCATCTGCTCCAGGGCATCTGAGGTAGCTACCGTCACGCGGTATTTCTGCGGTTTTGCTCCCAGCTCATGTGTGGTGCGCTCAATATACTGGTCTGCAGTCTCCGCTTCCTTCGTATAGACCACTTCTATGTTATGATATTTCATCACAGATCCCGGATTTCCTTTCACCTTATAGGCATCATAGACCAAAATCAGCCGGCATCCCTGATATCCCTGATAGTTGCACAGGATATCCATCAGTTTGTCCCTGGCGCTGTCTAAATTGATCTGTGCCAGCTCCTGCAGCTCCGGCCATGCGAAAATAATATTATAACCGTCCACCAGCAGATATTCTTCCGGTTTTTCCTGAGGGCCTGCTTTGGTCTTCGGTGTCCGTATACTGTCTGCCGGACTTTCCGTATAGTTGCTGCGACTGCCGGAGGATGTATGATATCTGCGGAATCTATGCGGATCTTCTGCCCCTTTTCCATAGGTCCTGCGGAAGATCTCTTCGATCTCCTCCTGGGATATGATACGCTCTGTGCCGCCACCCGTCTGACGTACGGCTCCCTGCCGTCTGTTCACTGCCGGCATTCCCTGTAAGGCGACATCCTCCGACTCTGCATTTTCCTCCGAATCCGGTACCCAGCCGCTCTCCACATGGGCGTATTCCGACACCTGATCCCAGGGCACCTGGAAACCGGCCCCGTGGGCACAGAATACGGAACCGGTAGGATTGGCGGTATCCGCCTCCGGATCGTAATCCGTCTGTGCCATCACCTCTTCCTGATTATGGCAGGGCTCGTACCCCTGCAGGCTGCAGGACAGTCTGCCGTGTCCTTTGGTATAGGAAGCCACTTCTCTGGCGTAATCCCGCATAGTTGCCACCGGCACACTGCCCGTCAGTACACTGTTGTTTCCTTCGGTCACAGGCGGATCGAATCGTCCGTTCATTCTGGTGATATCTGACATTGCCCTGCCGAGATTTTCTGTCGGCACTTCCAGTCGATAGGAAAACCACGGCTCAAGCAGAATACTTTTTCCACTGCGCAGTCCCTGCCGGATGGCGCGATAAGTCGCCTGCCGGAAATCCCCGCCTTCCGTATGCTTAGTATGTGCCTTCCCGGCAATCAACAGTATTCGAAGATCTGTGATCTCCGATCCGGTGAGCACTCCCACATGCCTTTTTTCCTCCAAATGAGTCAGGATCAGTCTCTGCCAGTTCCGATCCAGCATATCCTCACTGCACAGAGAGGCAAATTGCAAGCCGCTGCCCCGTTCACCGGGCTCTAACAACAAGTGCACTTCCGCATAATGTCGCAGGGGTTCAAAATGCCCGATACCTTCCACCGGTTCCGCCAGCGTCTCCTTATAGACAATGCTTCCCGCATCGAATTCTGCTTCCAGTCCGAAACGCTCCCACAGGATATTTTTCAGGATCTCCATCTGCACCTGCCCCATGACCTGCATATGGATCTCCCGCTTTTCCTCCTGCCATAATACATGTAACTGCGGCTCCTCTTCTTCCAGCTGTCTGAGCTTTCCAAGCGCTGTCACGGGATCCACATCCGGGGGAAAACTCAGCCTGTAGGTCAATACCGGTTCCAACACCGGTGCCAGATTCTCGCATTCATAGCCCAGTCCCTGTCCTGCAAATGTCTTCGTAAGTCCTGTGACTGCACAGACTTCTCCCGCCGGCACGCTGTCTGCGGTCTCATAGCTTCCTCCATTGTACAGGCGTAGCTGATCTGCCTTTTCCTCCCAGGTCTCTTCCCCGGCACCGCTTTTCTCATTACCGATCATCATTTTGACCCGAAGCGTCCCTCCGGTGACTTTCAGATACGTCAGACGATTCCCCGACGTATCTCTGCCGATTTTATAGACTCTGGCTCCAAACTCCTGTGAATATTCCGGTTCCGGCAGATAGAAAGACAGTCCGTCCAACAGCTTTTCTATGCCTTCCTGTCTTAATGCGGATCCAAAAAAGCAGGGAAACAGCTTCCGCTGCGCCACAGTGAATGCTATGCTCTCCGGCTGCAAGGCTCCGGTCTCCAGATATTCCTCCATCAGTACTTCACTGCACATGGCGGCATGTTCCAGTTCCTGCTCACGGTCCTCTTCGGATTCATCCTGCGCCATGATATTTTCAACGGTTACAATATTGCCATCCAACTTACTTTGCAGTTCGGCCAGTATTTTGTCCCGCTCGGTGCCCGGCCGATCCATTTTATTTACGAATAAAAATACCGGAACCTCATATCTTTTCAATAATCTCCACAGTGTGTAGACATCCCCCTGCACGCCGTCGCTGCCGTCGATCACAAGGATGGCTGCGTCCAGTACCTGAAGTGTCCTCTCCATTTCAGCGGAAAAATCCACATGCCCAGGGGTATCTAACAGAGTGATATCCACATCTTTCCACCGGATTCTCGCCTGCTTGGAGAAGATGGTAATGCCTCTCTTCCTCTCCATGTCCCCATTATCCAGAAAAGCATCTCCGTGATCCACTCTTCCTGCCTTGCGGATCGTTCCGCAGGTATATAAAAGGCCTTCCGCCAGTGTTGTCTTGCCGGCATCCACGTGTGCCAGAATTCCTATGATTAATTTCTTCATTCCTATCGTTAACCCTTCTATCTCCGGTTCCTGCTGCTTCTTCAGGATTCTTACTGTTTTCTTAGGTTTCTTACCGCTTCTTTATCTTTACCATCTACGATACTATATTTTCGCCGATTTTCCAACTGTTTTATCTTGCGGTTGTCATTGCAAATCCGCTTATAGATAGGCTATAATCATAGCATACTTTCCATCTTTCCATTAACAGGAGGAAGAGTGAAAAATAAAGTAGATTTTAGGGCGCACTTGTATAAGGGTTCATAAAACCCCGTTTTTGCAAGTATAGAAATCAGAAAAAATGTTAGTTATCGTTGCGTTTCACTAACTTAGAGCTATCGTAACCAAGGCTTTCAAGGTAAGCAAACACATTGTTCTCATTCAGGACAACACGCTCTACATGATTCTGAGGGTTCATCAATTCCTCATAGTCAGTAGGGGTAAAGGGCTTCTTTTCTGAAACCATGTGGTAAATACAGACCATCATCATTCTTGCAATGGCAATGATTGCCTTTTTGTGTCCACGTCGCTTTTTGATTCGACCATATTTGATTGCAAAATAAGGCTGTTTTTTACTTTTGATTGCAGCAAGAGCACATTGAACCATCATCGGTTTCAGGTAATCGCCAGCTTTGGCAATTCGGACGGACTTTTTCTTTCCGGCGGATTCGTTGTTAGCAGGCGAAAGCCCACACCATGAGCATAAATGTTTTGCATCATCAAAAATATCCATATCAACGCCTGTTTCTGCAAGAACAATCGTGGAACTTAACTCTGTCATGCCGGGCATGGTACTGACAAACTCTACGAACTCATAATAAGGCTTGATGCGGACATAAAGTTCTACTTCGGTCTGGGTAATCATATCATCGAGATATTCCAGATGCCCCTGGGCAAGCTCTAGTTTTTTAGCCTGGTCTGTTTCAATATTGTAGCCTTTGATGGCTTCGATGATTTCGTCAGACTTGGCTTTTGCCCCTTTCTTTATGAGTTTGCGGACAGCTTTTTCATCCATGGAATCAGCAGTATGCTCCAGCAGATAAGACATGATTTCAGTTGCTGTTTTGCCGAAAGGGTCAGAGAGCACACTGGCAATGCCGACATTGGAAATGGTCATACAGTTCTGGATGCGATTTTTCTCGGAAGATTTCATGCAGACCAGCTTGAAGCGATATCTGGCAAGTTCTCGGAGCTGGCGGAAATCCTTAGGAGGGATAAAAGAGCATCTGACAAGGTCAAATTTGTAGAGGTCTGCAATCCATTTAGAATCCTTTTTGTCCGTTTTCTTTCCTTTGATGGCTTTGACATATTTGGGATGTGTGAGGCAGATATCGATATCATTTTCGAGATAATTAAAAATAGGAATCCAATACTTTCCAGTGGATTCCATACAAACATGATAGCAATTATTCTCGATAAGCCAGTTGTGAAACCTTTGAATATCTGAGTTGATGGTTGAAAAAGATTTTTGCAGATATTCGGATATGCCGTCCTTATTGGTAGTTACGATGGTTGCAACGATAACATTTTTGTGGACATCAAGTCCACAGCAGATGGAGTATTTTAACTTCATCATAAGTATCACCACCTTAATAAAAAAGGAATAGCAACAGTGACTGTCATCCTGCGACTGAATAAACATGGTTTATTACCAATGATAAGAGTCCGGGCTCAATGTCCCACTTGTTTGTGCTTGTAAGGATGACGGCACATATAACTATACGGGGTCGAAATAAATTCGCCACTTCTCCTTCCGTGCTCTGTAGTGTATTGCTATTCCCTACAAGAATTATAAATCAAAGAGAGGAGGGGCACAACATTTTTCATAACTTGTTTGTGCCTTGAGCGAAGCGAAAGGAATGACAAAAACTATGATCAAATTAATTGCAACCGACATCGACGGTACGCTTCTAAAAGACGGTACGCTGATGATCGATCCGGAATATATGACCGTAATTGAGAAATTGACTTCAAAAGGAATCATCTTCGTCGCCTGCTCCGGCCGGCAATTCATCAGTGAACGAAAGCTTTTCGCTCCCGTTTGCGATAAGCTTCTCTATATCACGGACGGCGGCACGGTAGTCCGTACCCCTCACAAAATTTTAAAAGTCCACACTCTGCCCGAAGATGTCTGGCATGGAATGTGTGAAACGGTTCGCAATGAATTACCGGACTGTGATTATTTTATTGCCACTCCGGATTATTGTCTGGCAGAAGATGCCGGAAGCCGCATGTTCCGATGGCTTACGGATTCTTACGGATATGATATCCGTGAAGTACCGGACCTGTTAAAAGCACCTGTGGACAATGTGATCAAATTCACAGTGTATCATCCTTCGGCATGTGAAGAAATGTGTGCCCCGCTTTTCACTCCCACCTGGCAGACCAAGGCTAAAATCGCTTCCTCCGGCAAAGAATGGATGGACTGTAACCCGTTAGGTGTGAACAAAGGAACCGCTATTCGGTTTTTACAGGAATATCTTGGCATTGCCCCGGATGAAACCTGCACTTTCGGAGACAATCTGAATGATATAGAAATGCTTGAGAGCGCCGGAACCAGCTATGCCGTATCCAACGCAAGAGAGGAAGTGATCGCTGCCGCAAAGAGAACCTGTGCGCCTTATTGGGAAAACGGCGTGCTGCAGGTATTAAAAACTTTTCTGTAAGCTTGACACTGTCACAATAAAGCACTATAGTAAACAGGTAAATATTATATTCCGCTAGGGGAGCACATCGCTGAGACTGAAGTGTTGCAAGACTATGCCATCACTTCTAACCCTCACTACTTGAACCGGATAATACCGGCGTAAGGAAGCATAGATTTCATGCAGTTATTGTCTACATATACACTGCTGATAACAGTGTATGAGAGCCGTACATTATAAGAGTGCCGTTCAAGACTGTAATTTTTGCATGGATACGATGTTGTCCCTCCTCGCGCATACGAAGGAGGATTTTTTTATGTTGTACAATGTTGTTGTGAATGACTGGGGCGAGACTACTTATGTCCCCACTGCTCTGGGCAATGTTCTGTTAGTGGTTGTCCTGATCGCTCTGCTGGCCGTGGCTGTTGTATTTGCCCGTAAGCAGAGAAATAAGACCGGGGCTGAGGACGTTGATCAGAAAATGGCTCACAGTAAGCTGACCGTAAAGCAGTTGGCATTCTGCGCCATGGCAATCGCTCTTGGAACCGTGCTGTCAAACATCAAGCTGTTCCATTTTCCTACCGGCGGTTCCATTACGCTTCTGTCCATGCTGGTGATCTGCCTGCCCGGTTACTGGTTCGGTCTGGGTGCAGGTATCGCCACCGGAGTAGCTTACGGTGTGTTACAGCTTCTCATTGATCCCTATGTATTGTATCCCATGCAGTTGATCGTTGATTACATTTTGGCTTTCGGTGCTTTGGGATTGTCCGGACTCTTCTCCAATGCGAAATTCGGACTGCTGAAGGGATATATCACCGCTGTGTTGGGCAGATATGTGTTCGCCGTGATCTCCGGATGGATCTTCTTCGGCGCGTATGCCTGGGAAGGCTGGGATCCCCTGCCCTATTCCCTCGCCTACAATGCGATCTATATCTTCGCTGAAGCGGCAGTAACATTACTGATCCTGTCCGTGAAACCGGTACAGAATCTGTTCTCGAAATTAAAACAGATGGCTTTAAATGATTAGGTAGATTGAAAGTTTACGAAAGCATAGCCGCGCATAGGCAAAATAAGAACCGTGATCGGGAGCTTGCTCACAAATCACGGTTTCTATTTTTGCTGACAATCTTATTTCGTGTTCTTCATGACATCTTTATTCTTCACAAGGTAATCGATCAAAGATACCACGGTGAGGATCAGTGCGATCCACATAATGATATTGGTAAGGATCTGCAGCTGCGGGAAGTTGGCGATCATCAGGCAGATCATGACCATCTGGAAGGTGGTCTTGAACTTGCCCCAGTAACTTGCGGCAATGACTACGCCATTGTCGGAAGCGATCAGACGGAAGCCGCTGATGATAAACTCTCTGGCAATGATGATGATGACCACCCAGGAAGGGATACGGTTCATCTCGATCAGTGCGATCATGGCGGAACATACTAACAGCTTATCCGCCAGGGGATCCATGAACTTACCAAAGTCGGTGATCAGATTATATTTTCTTGCAATCTTACCGTCGATCAGATCGGTGAGGCTGGCAATGATAAAGATAGCCAGTGCGATCATATCCGTCACGAAGGTGTTCTCGCCAAACCATCCGGCCTGACCTCCCAGTAACAGGATAATAAATGGTACGATCAGGATCACACGAAAAATAGTCAGCTTGTTGGGCAGATTCATTTTACTCATGATATATTTCTCCTATCAGATCATATTCATTGGAACCGGTGACCAGAACCTTGACAAAATCTCCGGTCATCAGATTCGCTGAAGTATTTACGAACAGATAGCCGTCCACATTAGGGGCATCTCTGTAGGTTCTTGCAACATAAGTCTCTTCGTCCGCAACCTTGCCCTCGATCATTACGGTCAGGATGTGTCCTACCATATCCTCCGCCTTGTCAAAGGCGATTGCCTGCTGTAATTCCATCAGTTCATCTCTCCGGAATTCCTTGACTTCCTGCGGTACCTGGTCTTCCATAGTGGCAGCGGGAGTATCTTCCTCCTGAGAATAGGGGAATACACCCAGACGGTCGAATTCCATCTCATTGACAAACCGATACAGCTCCTCGAAATCCTCCTGGGTCTCTCCGGGGAACCCGCTGATCAGTGTGGTACGCAAGCAGATATCGGGGATTTTCTCCCGAAGTTTCCCAATGATGGCACGAAGTTCTGCCTGGTCGGTACGTCTGCCCATTCGTTTCAACACATTGTCGGAAGCATGCTGGATGGGAATATCCAGATAGTTACATACCTTGGGTTCTGCTGCAATAGCATCGATCAGTTCATCCGTGATCTCCTCCGGATAACAGTATAAAATACGGATCCAGTAGATACCGGGAATCTGCGCCAGCTCATGTAAAAGTCCGGGCAGCTCCTTTTTCCCATACAGATCCACACCGTACAGCGTGGTCTCCTGTGCTACCAGGATCAGCTCCCGTACGCCTTTATCCGCAAGTTCTCTGGCTTCTTTTAACAGACTCTCCCTGGGAACGCTGCGGTAATTGCCCCTGACCTTCGGAATAATACAGTAGGTGCAGTGTTTGTCACAGCCTTCTGCAATTTTCAGATACGCAAAATGTCCGCCTGTAGTGACAACACGGTTGGTCTCTGTCACAGGGGCGGCATTAATATCTTCATAATGGTTCTGTTTCTGTCCTGCCAGGATCTCCTCCAGGGCAGCTACGATCTCATCAATAGCAGTGGTTCCGATAATGGCGTCCACCTGCGGGATCTCCTTCTGGATCTCCTCGCGGTAGCGCTGGGCGAGACACCCGGCAGCGATCAGTGCCTTGACCTGTCCGCTGTCCTTCAGTTCTCCCATCTGCAATAATGTATTGATACTTTCTTCCTTGGCATCGCCGATAAAGCAGCAGGTGTTTACCACTACAACATCTGCCTCTGCTTCATCATCCGTGAAGGTATAACCTTTTTCCTGGAGCATGCCAAGCATCTTCTCGGAATCGACAAGATTCTTGTCACAGCCCAGGGATACAAACAATATCTTCATGCGTCTTATGCTTCCTCATCATCACCAAGGATCTTGATCTTACCCTGATTCAGCTCTTCTACTGCGATAGACAGGGGCTTATCCACCTTGGCTGTTACCAGAGGCTCGTCACCTGCGATGATCTGTCTTGCTCTCTTGGCAGTTGCCATAACGATAGAATAACGGCTGTTGACAACGGGTGCTTCGCCGGGCTCTACCTCGCTGTTTACTACTTTCATTAAGTCGGTATAAGAGGGATGTAACATTTTATTTTGCTCCTTTCGCGAAACCTTTCAGTTCCTCTCTGATCTCTGTGATAAATTCTACACGACGGGACGGTACATTTTTCGCTGCTTCCACATACTTCTGTACCGCTGCAGCACACTCATCCAGATCGTCGTTCACTACTATATAATCATAGGCATCCATGCCTTCTGATTCTTCATAAGCCCGTGCCAGTCTCTGTGCGATCACATCGGCTGTCTCGGTTCCTCTGCCCACCAGTCTCTTCTGCAGCTCTTCTGCACTGGGAGGGGTAACGAACAGTAACAGGCTCTCCGGGAACTGTTCCTTGATCTTCATGGCTCCCTGAATCTCGATCTCTAAGATCACATCCTTACCTGCCTGCATCTGCTCTTCCACATATGCTTTCGGCGTTCCGTAATAATTGCCGCAATACTGAGCATACTCGATAAATCCGTTTTTTGCAATATTTTCTTCAAATTGTTCTCTGGTGCGGAAGAAATATTCTCTTCCGTCCTGTTCTCCTTCACGCGGTCCTCTGGTAGTCATGGAGATAGACAATGCATAATTGTCATATTCCGATAACAGCTTTTTCACCAGTGTTCCTTTGCCGGCTCCGGAGAATCCGGAGATCACCATCAATATTCCCTTATTCTGCATCTTCTTCACTGTCCTCTTTTTCATCTTCCGGCCACAACGCCTGTGCTCTTCCCGCAATCGTCTCGGGTAAAAGTGCAGACAGCACGATCTGACTGTTCTCCATGACCAGGACGGATTTCGTCCTGCGTCCCTGTGTGGCATCGATTGCCAGTCCCGTCTCTTTTGCCTTCTGCACCAGGCGTTTGATAGGTGCGGATTCCGGACTTACTATAGCAATGATCTTATCTGTATTCACAATATTTCCAAATCCCACATGGATCAGTCGGTTCATTGTATCGCCTTTCGTGGCTATTCAATATTCTGTATCTGCTCTCTGACTTTTTCGATCTCAGTCTTTAATTCAATGGCACAGTTGGAGATCTCCAGGTCATTAGACTTAGACAGAATCGTATTGGCTTCGCGGTTCATCTCCTGCGCCAGGAAGTCTAATTTCCTTCCGATGCTGCCACCGGCTGTCAGTGTATTCTTCGTGGTCTCAATGTGGCTGCGCAGTCTCACCAGTTCTTCATCCACGCACACCTTATCCGCGAAGATCGTCACTTCCGTGAGAAGTCTTCCTTCGTCCACTGTGGTATCACCCAGCAGTTCCTTCACCCGCTCTTCCAGTCTCTGACGGTACTCCGCGATGATCTGGGGAGAACGCTCTGTAATGAAATCTACCAGCTTCAGCATGCCGTCCAGTTTCGCGATCAGATCATCCCTAAGATGTTCCCCTTCGGTGATCCGGGTCTGTACGAACATCTCGCAGGCACCCTTTAAGGCTCTCTGCAGTTCCTTCCACAGCTCTTCCTCGTCGATATCCTGCTCTTCCATCACGAAGACATCCGGATACTTCGACAGGGTAGACACCCTGATATCACAATCCAGATCAAAATCGCTGGCCATCTGCTTCAGGTATCCCAGATACTCCGCTGCCAGTTCCTTGTTGTAACGGACGCTGGACGTGTTCTCGGAAAAATCTTCATAAGTAATGAACAGATCCACTTTACCTCTGGAAATGTAGTTCTTCAGTTCACTGCGGATCGCAGACTCGAAGAAATTCAGCTTCTTCGGCATTTTGATGTTCACATCAAGGTAGCGATGATTCACAGACTTCATCTCTACGGTAAACTTTCTGTTATTCTCGGCAGTCTCACATCTGCCAAATCCCGTCATACTCTTGATCATAGCTTCTCCTGTTGTAAGGGCGCTTAAAGCCTTCCACAATTTACGGTTTACGTTCTATTATAGAATAAAAAAGCTCTTTCCGTCAAGTGCAGGTGCCCTATTTCCACTCGTCATAATGCTCCAGAAAATGATGTTTCACACCGTCCTCTTTATAGGCGATGATCGTGCGCAGGTTGACATTCTCCACGCTCTTGAAAATGTTCCCTTCGATAAAGGGATTGGTCTGCTTCAGGGAAGCGATCAGGTTCTTGATCTCCATACGTTTGGAGGGACTGCTGCCATCGGTACGGCAGGTGGTACAGGTATCGGTAAAGCGGCATGCACACTGGATAAAATGCAGATCGTTGTAATCTCTCCAGTGCTTGATGTCGTCCTCGCGGATCAGATACATGGGACGGATCAGCTCCATGCCCTCGAAATTCGTGCTGTGCAGCTTCGGCATCATGGTCTGCACCTGTCCACCGTACAGCATCCCCATGAGGATCGTCTCGATAACATCATCGTAATGGTGTCCCAGGGCGATCTTATTGCACCCCAGCTCCTTTGCATGACTATACAGATAGCCCCTGCGCATTCGCGCACACAGATAGCAGGGGCTATCCTCGATATCATACACCGCATCAAATATCTCGGATTCAAAAATCGTGATGGGAATGTCCATCAGTTTCGCATTGTTCTCGATGATCTTGCGGTTTGCCTCGCTGTAACCGGGATCCATCACTAAAAATACCAGTTCAAAGGGGAACTTGTTGTGACGCTTCAGCTCCTGGAACAGCTTTGCCATCAGCATGGAATCCTTACCGCCGGAGATACATACGGCAATCTTGTCATTCTCCCGGATCATGTCGTACTCATTGATAGCTTTGGCAAATCGGGAAAACAGGACTTTATGGAATTTTTTGCGGATGCTTTTTTCAATCTCCCGTGCCCGCTCGTTTTCTTTTTCTCCGGGCTGTTCCTTCTGCATCAGGTTCAGAAGCCACCCGGTATAGCCGCCCTGTAAACTGTAGACGTCCATTCCCTGTTCCCGGAAATATTCTGCGGACGCTTTACTGTTCTGCCCGCGGCTGCAATACAGGATCACTTTTTTATCCCCTGCTGCCGCAGCCAGCTTGTCCACCAGTTCACATTCGGGGATTGCAATGGCTCCGGGAATCATTCCATAGTTTACTGCTTCATCCCCTCTGGTATCCACCAGAATGTATCGTTCAAGGTCCCGGGACTGTAGTTCTTCCCATGTGATCTCAATGGGCTGTATTGTCTCTTTTTCTTCCATTTTTATATTCCTTTACTCTGCCCGAACAGGCAGTCTATTGTTTTTCCTCTCTCAGTCTGCTACACTGTTGTTAAAAATATGGTAACTGAATCGTTACATTATACATTACATTCATGGAAAGGCATACAAATGATTCCTTATACTACTTTAGATTCCATTATAGTTCAAATGCCCGAACGCACCGGTCACACTCTGTTAGATGAAAAACAGGGGTGTGTAAAAGGGTGTCGTATGGGCGTATCCCTCTATCGCAGCACAGAATATCACATGCCGCAAAAGCATGACGATCAGGAAGGCTTCTTCGTGTTGGACGGAAAAGGATATGCTCTCGTCGGTGGCGAAGAAATCCCTCTGCTGCCCGGTACCGCCTTTATGGTACCGGCTCACACGGATCATGTGATCAGACGGGATCCCTCCTGTGACTGCTGTAAGGTTCTGTGGTTCCATGCCGCAGTAGAATGATCCTCAGTCTCCACATACCGCCAGAAGCTCCGGCAGCTGTGCCTGAAGTTCTGTCAGGCTGTCACACTTTTTGTCTACCAGCACAAGGATCTCTTCTGTGGGCGGCAGCTGATCCGGCACCATCACCGTATATAAGCCTGCCGCATAGGCGGATCGGATACCGTTGAAGGAATCCTCCACAGCCAGTGCCTGTCCGGGTGCAACGCCCAGCTCCTCGCATGCCTTCAGATAAATATCCGGTGCAGGCTTGCCATGCTCCACCATGTCGCCGCAGATAATTTTCTGAAAATAAGATGTGATACCTGCTCTGTCCAGATGCTCCATCACTGCCTCTTTTCGCGTGGAAGAAGCCAGTGCTACGGGAATACCCTGCTTTTTTAAATACTTCAGGATCTCATGTACGCCGGGTTTTTCCGGAAGGCCATCCCGTTCTTCCTTTTCCTTAAATCTACGGCTGCAGTCCTCATGCAATTCTTCAAAGGAGATGTCAATGCCCTGCTCTGCCTTTGCTGCCTCAAATACTTCCTTCGTGCCCTGTAAGGTTCTGCCGATGCAGGCTTTGGAGATCTCATCCACATTTTTAAGGCCCGTAGGCTCTGCCGCTTCTCTCCAACACTCCATGTAGATTCTCTCAGTGTCAAATAACACACCGTCCATGTCAAATACTACTGCTGTTATTGTTTTTTTCATAATTCTCCCTATATCCGGTTTCTATATTGAATGCAAAGCAAAGGAAGCCTGTCAAAGACTTCCCTTTGTATGTATTCTGCATCACATTTTACCAGTCGGATCCCCAGTCATCATAACCAGAGTCCCAGCTGTCGCCGGAATCCCAACCGGAGTCCCAGCTGTCATCATCCCAGCTATCGTCATCGTCGCTGCTGTCATCATAAGGGGTGTAATACGAGGAATCCTCAAAATCCTCATAGTCCGAACCGCTGTCATAGCTGTAGGAATCGTAGTAACTCTCATAGTCACTGTCCATCCAGGATTCGTACGGTGCATATTGCCAGGAATCATTCTCCCACTCATACCAGTCCCCATAATAGTAATAGCTCCGGCCTCCATAAGTGTAGTAACCGGTATCCGGTCCGCTTTCCCCTATGAGTGCAAAAACAACCGACAATATTATGACCGCCACTATTGTTATCAGGCAAATGGGAAAAAGAGCTTTTGACAAGTTTTTTCCCGATTGTCTCTGCTGTGCAGCAACAGAAGCACCGGAAGCCGGTTTTGCAGCCTTCGGCTGCTGATGTGCCTTCTGCACTGCCACCCGTTCCTTCATCTTCTGGTAAAGCTCGTTGACCGCATAGGCTTCGTCGGTTCCCTTGTATCGTACCGCACGGGTGCCGTCTTCCTTGTTCTTATAGACTACGAAGGTGCCGTCGGTCTCATCCTTGTAAATACCGAAGGCTTTGGCTCCCTTGTAGTCCTCTCCGATAAAGGTCCGCATCTCCTCCAGCGGAAGATTCATCTCCTTCGCCCAGGCTTTCAGTTCCTCAATAGTCTGCGGTACACCGTTGGCATGGCGATTGTAATTGTTATTGACACCGCCGCAATTCGGGCAGACCTGATCAAAATCGTTGATCCAGCTGCCGCACCAGTCGCATTTTATCTTCATGTTCCCCTCCTGAAAATACACATGCAATAGTTTCTGTTTTATTGTACCACGTTACATGCCTGCTGCCAACAAAAAAGAGGATTCCGAAGAATCCTCTTAGTTTCTATGATACCCCATTCTATTCCTTGCTCTATCCAGGCATTTCCCGTCTGCATCCGTTGCACGAATGCTTAGCTTACCTAGCTCCGCCTGTCATCTTGCAGTCATGCCTTCTGTCTTTCTTTTGCCTTAGGCTGAATCTCCGAAATCAACACCGCCGATAAAATAAGCGCAGACCCGGCAATCATTTTAGCCGTTACGCTCTCATGCAGCAGGACCACAGAAAACACTGTTCCGAATACGGCTTCCATGGATAAAATGATCGCTGATTTCGTCTCGTCCACATATTTTTGTGATATTGTCTGAAGCAGATAGCAGATCGATGTGCTTACAACCCCCAGATATAATACCGCAAGAATACTTTTCATGGATGGCTGAAATGTAAAATCACCACTTATGACCAGACCCACGACCGACAGCACACAGGCTGTGGACATCTGTAAAAAATTCAGGACTGATGCCTGCATTTTACCTACGTATTCTCCGGTCAGGAATATCTGGAAGGCAAAGCCAACAGCACAGAGCAGAGTCAGTCCATCACCAAAATTCACAGAAAAATCACTTTGCAGGGACAGGACTCCTGCTCCCACAATTGCCATACCGGCTCCTAACAGGCTCCTGGCAGGGATTTTTTTCTTATAAATGACCAGGGCGATAAACGGAACGAACACCACATTGGTCGCAGTTAAAAATGCGTTCTTGGAGGGTGTCGTATACTGGAGTGCGATGATCTGAAGGGCAAAACCCGCAAATAATGCTGTTCCAAGTAAAAATCCACTTTTAAGCTCTTGCATTTTGATCGTGCCGATGCGTCTGCCGGCAAGCAATCCCATAAATATCGTTGCGATCAAGAAACGGATCGTCATGATCTGGAATGGTGTCAATGTCTCCAATGCCATATCACTTGCTACAAAACCACCGCCCCAGATAATCGTCACAGCGATAAGACCTATGATTCCTAAATACTTTTTCATTCCATTTTCCTCTTATATGATGTCGGGATCAAAAGTCCCCGACTTTGATGCCTGCGGATTGCTCCGTGCTACGCACTCCCACTTCTCCGCTCCGCTTCGGTCCGTGCTAGACATGTGCCACCGGCACATAGCACCCTACCCAATATTCGCATAAAAGTGGGATTATCATCCCACTTTTATGCGAATATCGGGGCGGGTCCTAAGGTCTTTCACCCACCTATGAGCAAGCTCATGTGGGCTTAGACCTTTTGACCCTGGCATCCTTATATGCATTGTCAATATAAGTACATACGAATTCCGCGATCAGCTCTATGCAGCCGTTCACGTCACTCATGTCTGCCACCTCTGCAGCCGTATGCATATTGCGGAGCGGAACCGACACTAATACCGTGGGAACTCCCTGGTTCGAGAAATGAATCTGGTCCGCATCTGTATAGCTCAGGCGGCTGGCCGCCTCTCTCTGTGTCGGGATACCTATTTTCTCTGCGCATTCCACCATGCGGTCATTGAGTCCCTTCACTACGATCGGACTGTTACACAGCACCGGACCTCCACCCAGGAGAACATCTCCCGCTTCTGCCGGATTGGATAGTCCGCTGTAATCTGTACAATAGGTCACATCCACCACAATAGCCAAGGTCGGCTGAATCCGTGTGCTCGCCCAGTAAGCGCCATTTTTTGTGGTCTCTTCTCCTACTGTAGCTGCCGCGTACACGCCTGCGCTGCACCCTTTTTCCTGCGCCCGCCTGAGTGCTTCCATAATAATAAATACACCGATCCTGTCATCCAGTGCACGGGCCGTGATCCGTCCGTTGATCAGTTCTCTCATTCCTGTATCCGGCACAATGGTATCACCTAAGGCTACATACCTTGCAGCCTCTTCCTTAGACGTGGCACCAATATCGATCAATAAATCTGCCGCCTTCAGGTCATTTTTCTTATACAGCTCTCTATAGCCTTCCACAGCTCCATATACAATTCCCTTCCCTGTCAGGATCTGCACCTTCTGCCCCGGATAAGTGGCCGGAATAATCCCTCCGCGTTCAATCGCCTGGATTCTTCCCGATTCCGTAATTCTTGTAACAAGCAGACCAATTTCATCTGCATGGGCCGAAAGCATGATCCGGACGGGACTGTCCGGATTTGCAATGCAGATCACATTTCCCATCTCATCGGACCGAATCTCATCTGCATATTGTCCCATATATTCCTTCAGTACTTTCTGTCCGGATTCCTCACAGCCCGAGACAGATATCTGATTTAATAGCTTCCTTAAAAATTGCTGATCCATGTTTACGTCCTCTGTTTCAATTCTTTTACACTGTCACGGATATACAGTCTGGCAGGCAGTGTAACCTTCATGCACAATTCACGCTCTTCATTCAGACGCTCCTCCAGCATATGAACCGCATATTCTCCCATATATTCCATCTGCACCTTCACGGTTGTGAGTGGCGGGATCATATATTTAGCAGTGGGGATGTCATTAAATCCGATAATGCTGATGTCCTCCGGGATCTTCAGCCCGATCTCATATGCTGCCTTATAACAGCCTGCTGCCATGGAATCATTGGCTACAAATATGGCTGTCGGCATATCCTCCAGCTCATGCAGCTCCTTGAACAGCCGGTCACCATACTTGGCATAGCACAGCCCTGTCTTGATATACTCCGGCCGGTACAGACCCTTTGCCATCAAATAGTCTTTTACGGCAATGGTACGTCCATCTTCTATTGCTCTGCCGTCTGCATCCGTCTCTGCACACCCGATAAAGCCAATCTTGGTATGCCCTTTTTCTACAAAATAATCTAATACCTCAATCACAGACTGCCTGTAATCTACCACTATAGAATCAAACTTCTGAATATTGGCATCCGCATCTATAAATACCGTTGGTTTATTCCAGGACTCTATCTTCCTGAACATGCTTTCGCTAAATGTTCCGGTACATATGATTCCATCCACTTTATTGATCGCTTCTACCGTAGATTCCATAGTGAGCGGGATCTTTTTGCATTCTTCTTCTGCCAGTTCATTCTCAACAGCCAGACGAATACACAGATAATAGGGATCATTCAACTCTTCTGCCGGTGAATATGTGTACAGCACTCCCACCTTTAATCTCTTTTTTCTTTTTTTCTGAGACTTTAATTCATACTCCATCTGCTCTGCAATCTCAAAAATCCTTTGTTTTGTTTCTTCCTGGGCATTCAATGTCTCATCATGATTCAAAACTCTGGAAACAGTCGCAATTGATACGCCTGCTCTTGCAGCAATCTCTTTAATCGTTGCCATATCCACACCTCTATATCTTTGTATTTCGCCTGACTGTTACTGACCGCAGCTGCGCATCAGTATCACATATGTCCGCTTTATTCTGTGATCTTCAAAAGATCCGAAAATTCTGTCAGATCATAGGTTGCCAGTCCGCTTGCCACGGCATCACCCATTGCGGCACAATCCATGCCGCCTCCGATCGCAGCTTCCAGACCGGCCTTTGCGTCTTCTACGACCAGGCAGTCTCCTGAAGCTTCTCCCACAAGCTGTGCGGCTTTTACAAATACTTCCGGATCCGGCTTGGATCTTGTAATGTTATTTCCATCAGATACTGCATCAAAATAACCGTCCAGTCCAAGCCGTTCCAGGATAAAGCCTGCATTCTTGCTGGATGAGCCGATTGCCAGCTTTAAGCCCTTTGCTCTTAAACCATCCAGGGTTTCTTTTACCTCCGGCGACAGATCTGCCGGGCTCATATTTTTTAAGAGTTCTTTGTAAGCTTCGTTTTTTCTGGTCGTATATACCACTTTATCTTCCAAAGACATAGTTCCTTCATAGCGCTCCAGAATGATCTCAAAGCTTTCCATACGGCTTACGCCGCGGAGTCTGTTATTGATCTCTTCATCAAAATAGATGCCAAGCTCATCGGCAATCTGCTTCCACGCCTGATAGTGATACATATCTGTATGACAGATCACACCATCCAAATCAAAAATCACTGCTTTGTATTTCATATCTCTCTCCTAACGGTTACCTTTTCTCCCTGAATCCTGATTTCCACGCTTCCGCCTTCCAGAACTTTGACCTCGACACTGTTGTCTGCGTGTACCGTAATCTCCAGCCACGAATCCAGATGATGAATGCGGAAGGTAAGTCCGTTCCATTCCGGAGGCATATGAGGACAGATGCACAGCATCCCTTCTTCGTCCAGAGACACCCCTGCAAATCCGAATACAACAACCTGCCATACTCCTCCTGCATTAGCTGCATGGATGCCTTCTCTGGTATTTCCCTGCAGGTTTACCAGGTCGATCAGGGCAGCTCTTCTCAGATACCGGTATGCCTTGGAATCATCCCCGACCTTCAGTCCCATAATGGAATAGATGCTTGGGCTCAGCGAAGACCCATGTAATGTCCGTTTTTCATAATAGCTGTAATTAAGCTTTGTTGTCTCTTCATCAAACTCCTGCCCCATCAGATGCAGAAGCATGACAACATCTGCCTGCTTGATGATCTGTGTCTCACATTTTTTTGTTGTGTTTAAGATTTCCGGTCGGATCGGCCAGTCATTACTGTCGTATTTCTCGATCACAGCTTCTTTGAGATCGAAATATCCTTCAAACTGCTCGAGCAGCTGTGTGCCTTCTTTTCTTGGAAGGTATACTTTTGCTGCAACTGCATCCCAGTCTGCTATCTCTTCCTCTGTGAGTCCAAGCTTTTCTACCAGTGCTGTGTACTCCTGCGGGTATTCCCTGCTTAACATCTCAGTAAGAGCCGTCACATAGCGCAGATTCCATCTTGCCAGATAATTGGTGTAGACGTTGTTATCCACCGGCTCATGCCATTCATCCGGTCCTGTTACCCGGTGGATCTCATAGCGGTCATTTTCTTTTATATACTGCAATCTGCTTTTCCAGAATCTCGCAGTCTCTATGAGTATTTCTGCGCCCTTATGAAGGAGAAACTCTGTATCATGAGTGATTCTCACATAATTATAAATACCATAAGCAACCGCTGCCGTTACATGATGCTCATACACAGCTACATAGCAGCGGTAGCATGTCCCATCCGGTTCAATCGTCCAGTCAGGGCACTGCTCGGTTCCGTCATCTGCGGATTCCCATGGATACTGTGCTCCCTGATAGCCATTTTTTGCAGCATTGGCTTTGGCAGCTTCCAGCATACGGTAACGGTACGTTTCCAGATTCTTTGCCGTATGAGGAAATACATATGAGAAAAACGGAAGCATGAACAGCTCTGTATCCCAGAAGGCATGTCCGCCGTATTCTTCTCCGCTCAAAAGCTTTGCTCCGATATTCACCCTGTCATCATGCTCATTTCCCGTGCTCATCAGATGGAATATATTAAAACGGACCGCACGGTCTAATTCAAAGTCTCCCCCAATCTGAATATCTGCTTCCTGCCACAGTTTGTCATACACCGCCTGATGTTCTTTGAATTCTTCCTCAAAGCCCTGTCTTCTGAATGCGCTGATTTCTTCTGCTACCGCGCCGGGAATCTCTTCCGTGGAGACATCACGCCCGGTATAAATACTAACGTATTTGGTTACCTCTACCGTTTCGCCCTGTACTGCATCAAAATCGTTAAATTCCACAGCCTGCTCGCCAAATGCACCAAACTGTGTTGTTTTGATCACATTTTCGCCGTTTTTTACAGCTTCCAGATAACTTCCCACACCGATATGCAGGTCATTGTCTCTTGTAGCCACTTCCAGATATGCACCCTTGTCTGCCAGTCTCCGGTTGGCTGTCAGATATGTGTGCTTTACCTTGAACCGCGGTGCATCACAGAAATTGATCACGGAACCGTCTATGATATTTTCCACTTCAATCATACCATCATAATTCAATGGTGTCACATATAATTTTACTCCCATGCGGTGCACATGGGCACGGCTCACATAACGGAGTCCTTCGATCAGCGTCTCTCTTCCCTTTTTGTCGCGGAGATGGAATCTCTTGACAAGGCAGGCATTGTGCATATCTAATGCTCTTGAAAATTCAAGGATCTCACAGTTCTCGACTCCGATCAATTCTTTTTCCACATACAGCCTTAAGCACAGCCAGTTGGGAAGGTTCGCCAATTCTCTCATGAAGGTCTCTGATTTATCAAATACTCCATTGACATAGGTACAAGGAATACTCGTGATGGTACCTTCTTCATGGCTCCCTCGTGTTCCGAGGTAGCCATTGGTAAGGCAGAAAAGACTTTCATATTTTAAGTTTTCCTCCGGATTGTATTCATCCTGTAAAATAACCCATGCATCATCGCTCAGAATATTTTGAAAGCGATCGGAAAATCTTTCTTTTATCATTTCTTACTATACTCCTATATCTTAGTTTCAATCGTCGTGATATTTCTTACATGCAGCGTTTATTTCTTCTCCTGCCTGTACGGTCAAAAGAGTAAATGACATTACAAAATCCTGTCTCTTTACCTTGTATTCTTCCAGCTGTTCTTCACCACAGCTGTTGCTTCCGACACCCGACTGACGATAATCAATATGGATTGTCACATCTCCTGATTTTTCCAACTGCCAGGGATGCTGTGCCTTCTCGATCATCTCGTCTGTGTAATTGGAGAGATTGATTCCATAGGGTGCTTCCATCGTACAAAGCATGCTGTTTTTCCCATCGCCAACACTGAACCACCTGACAGCTTCTCTGTGTCCGTTCTCCTGCGGGAATACATAATTTGTACCCATATCGTCTACTGTGCTTTTGTATACGCCAATGGGACAGGCAGTTAAGGTATCCTCATAGTTTTCACCGGCGCCACGTCCATGCCACATGGTATTCTGCAGACTTTTATCCGCTCTGAGCACCACACCCAGCCTCGGCAGGAATGCCGGTTCCAGCTTACCATTTTGTACGGTTTTTGCATCCAGATGAACCTTCACCTGTCCGCAGGGATATACCGTGTATTCGTAGGTAGCCACATACCCCCAGGACTGGTTCAGGCATCCGAAGTACTTCTGCATGGTCACAACAGCTTTCTCATCTGACAATTCATAAGAGAACCATTCCAGCTGCTCACTGGATTTCTGAATAAAGTATTTGTTCATCCAGTCATCCTTTTTATACATATCATTGTCGATCGTCGGTCGGTAAACCGTCATCTGAGGGCCATCCGTAAGGTAAGCTTTTCCGTCTATTTCAACAGAAATCATTTTACCAAAAACCGTATGGAATGTCACACAGATCTTTCCGTTCCTGATCAGAAGGATTCCCTCGGCTTCTTCTGCTGTCAGCTTATCCCCTGCAGGTCTTCGCTCCAGCACCACCATATGCTCAGGAAGCGCAAACTGGGTTCTTGAGATCTCATAGCCCTTTTCAGCAAAGGCTGTCGCTTCTTTATAACAGACAGAGACATTGAGATAATAATCTACATTTGCCTGCGGCATAAATGCTGTATACGGAATGATGACTCTCTGCTCCTCACCGGGTGCTGCTGACAGTTCGTTGATCAGGCCTTCCTCCACTGTTTCCTCATTTCCACTGATCCACCATTTGATATACAGATGAGACAGTGATAAGAAATCATACCAGTTGGTCAGTATAAGCTCGTTATTTTTGCCTTCTACCTTTTGTACCTCGATGGGTGAGATCACCTGCTTATATTCGAGAAGGGCAGGAGACGGTGTGCGGTCCGGCATCAGCATTCCATCGATACAGAAGTTGCCATTGGTCGGGAAATCCCCAAAATTTCCGCCGTATTTATAATAGGTATGCCCCTCTTCCTCCGTGTAGATGCCATGGTCATACCATTCCCAGATAAATCCTCCCTGAAGACGGGAATGTCTGCGGTACATATCCTGGTATGCCTTAAGTCCTCCGGGACCATTTCCCATGGAATGTCCGTATTCACACATTACATGAGGCTTCTCGCCCTTCACTTTGTACTCCGCGATCTCCTGTAAGCCCTTCAGGCGCGTATACATCGTAGAGTATACATCTGTTACCTCTGCTTCCGAATCTCCTTCATAATGTACCAGCCTTGTCTGATCCAGATTCCTGATCGCTTTTGCCGCACTGCGGAAATTGCATCCAAAGCTGGATTCGTTGCCCATAGACCACATAATGATACAAGGATGATTGCGGTCACGTTTCACCATGCGCACGCTTCTGTCCACATAAGAAGCTTCCCATTCCGGATCATCCGTGATCCATTCATAGTTTTCTACCCACTCAAAGCCATGGCATTCCAGATCCGCCTCATCAATAACATATAATCCATATTCATCACAGAGATCATAGAAGTATTCATTCGCAGGATAATGTGAGCAGCGGACAGCATTGATATTGTGCTTTTTCATTAAAATCACATCTGACTTCATCTGTTCATAGCTGACCACACGGCCTTCCTTGGGATTATAATCATGATGGTTGATTCCATTGAGCAATATCACCTTATTATTTACCCTGAAATTCCTGCCTTTGATCTCAATCTTCCGGAAGCCTGTACGCACTCTGGCTTCATGACCATCCACCCTGACTATGACTGTATAGAGTTCGGGCGTTTCTGCTGTCCAAGTCTGCACATTTTCCACGAAGGCTTTCACATGTGCATGACACTCCTTTGTCTCAAACACGCCTTCTGCGATCCGGACGCCTTCTTTTTCCAGCTGCCATGTACCGGTGCACTCTTCCTTCTTCGTACGAAGCTCCATGGATAAAATACCATTCCGGTAAGAAGCATCCAAATCTCCGTTTACGCAACAATCCATAATGGCATTTTTCGGTTCATTGATCAATTCAACATCCCGATAGATGCCGGACAGCCACCACATATCCTGATCCTCCAGATAGGTTCCGTCTGACCATTTATATACACGTACTGTGATATCATTATCTCCCTCAGATACATAATCTGTAATATCAAATTCACTGGGGAGGCGGCTTACCTTGCTGTAACCAACGTATTCTCCGTTGACCCATACATCAAACGCGCTGTCTACACCATGAAACCTGAGCACAGTATCATTGGCAAGCCATTCCTTTGTCAATACTACGTTTTTCTTATAAATGCCTGTCGGATTCTGGCTCGGTACATATGGCGGATGAATCGGGAAGAGATATAGTACATCTGTATAATGCATCGCATCATATCCACGAAGCTGCCATACAGACGGAACATCAATTTCATCCCATCCGTCAGTGCCGGCATTCATAAACCCTTCCGGAGACAGCTCCGGAGCCTCTAAATATAAAAATTTCCATTGCCCGTTTAATGAGATTTTTTCTGAGGTGTCCTCATAAAATGCTGCCCGGGCTTCCCGTCTGCCTATGCCTGTAATCGTATGGTCTTCCCATCTCTTTTTCACTCGCTGCTTCATATCAGTTCTCCTCATCCTTGCTTTATTTAATGGAACCGCTGGTTCCCTCCACGATATATTTCTGGGCAATAATAAATATAATGATCGGCGGCACGATCATTATGATCGTAATACACAGCATCGGAATGATCTGCATCGTATGAACTCCTTTGAACTGGGCAAGTCCAAGTGCCAGTGTATATTTGCTTCTGTCCTGTAAGAAGATCAAAGGTCCAAGGTAATCATTCCATGCAGTGATCATATTAAGCACACCGACCAGGATCAGAGAAGGTCTTAAAATAGGCATGAAGATTTTCCAATAAATCTGAAAAGAATTAGCACCGTCAATACGTGCTGCTTCCTCAAAATCCTTAGGAATGCCCATGAGGAACTGTCTCATCAGGAATATATAATAGGCGGAACCAAACCACGCCGGAACAATCAAGGGTTTCAATGTATTGATCCATCCAAACATATTGAATTCCATATACTGCGGAATCATCGTAACATCCCACGGGATCATCATTGTCGAAAGTAAAATCATAAACAAGACATTTTTGCCTTTGAAATTAAATCTTGCAAATCCATACGCAACAAGGGAGCATGACAGAACCTGTCCGATCGTCGTTCCTACCGTAACCAGAACAGAATTGAGGAAATATCTGCCAAAAGGCTGTGAATTCCAGGCATCCGCAAAATTTTGGAATCTCCATTCTGACGGAAATAATTTCGGTGGGAACGCAATTGCTTCTGCTTCTGTCTTAAATGCAGAAAACAGCATATATATAAATGGTGACAGGAAATAAATCGCTACCAGTCCTAAAAGAATATAAATGACAGTCTTTGAAACCTTTGACATTTTCATAATCTATTTCCTCCCTTTCTTTTTCTTGGCTCCGCCTGCCTCTGTTTCATAGAACACCCACGCGGAAGAGGATTTAAATACTAACGCTGTTAAAATCATGATGATCACAAACATCACCCATGCATTTGCACTCGCGTAACCCAGCTTATGATGCTTAAATGCATTGTTGTATGTCATAAGTCCATAGAAATATGTTGACTTTAACGGTCCACCGCCTGTCAGAAGCATTACCAGTGTAACCTGCTGGAAGGAGCTGATAATGGAAGTGATCAGGTTAAACAGAATCGTCGGTGTGATGATCGGCAGTGTAATACTGAAAAACTGTCTTGCCGGTGATGCACCATCCAGGTTTGCCGCTTCATATAGATCTATGGGAATATTTTTGATATCCGTGTAGAAGATCAGCATCATGCTTCCTACACCAAACGCACTGGCAATGATAACCGCCATCAGTGCCCACGCCGGGTCAACCAGCCATTTGGGACCTTCAATTCCGATCAGTGACAGTAAATAATTCAATACACCATAGTCACCATTTAAGATCCATCCCCAGATAATAGATACCGCAACGCCGGATATAACTGTTGGAATATAATAAATGGTTCTGAAAATTTTGACTCCCTTGACCGGCTGTGTGATCAGCATTGCAAGAAATAATGCAATGATCATATTCAGCGGTACAAAAATCGCTGCATATTTTAAGGAGATCACTAACGATTTCCAGAACTGTTTATCCTTCGTAAACATCTCCAGATAGTTCCCAAATCCCACAAACTCAGCCTTTCCTACGAGCGGCCAGTTAAAAAAGCTCATGATCAGTGAAAAAATGAGGGGACCGATCGTAAATACAAGGAAGCCGATAATCCACGGCATAATAAATAGATATGGTGTCGCCGTTTTCAGATATTTCTTCATAGCGTATTCCCTTTCTCTCTGTTTTGCATTTTACTTATTTTTACCACGCTTTTACTATATATTTTTACTGGTAAAATCTAAATATCTGTTTCAAAAAAGGACGGGTGAATGACGCCCGTCCCTTATTTAGCTGCATTTCTTATACGATTCTGCTATTATTCCGCAACAGCCTCGTCCAATACTGCTCCTACATCCTGCAGGGAGCTTGGATTAAATACCTGTTCAAATGAAAGAGCCAAAGACTCAGAAACCTCTGACCAATTGTCAACGATAAAGCTTGTCGGGGTATATCCCGCACTCTGTTCAAGCATTGTATAGAACGGTGCAAACTCAGGATTCTCCATGATCTTCTCTGATTCTACTACGTTATACAGTGCAGGCATCTCACTGCCGATTCTTTCTTTACTTGCCCACTCGCCGGTCCAGAATTTAACGAATTCCCATGCGGCATCTTTGTTTTTACTGTCCTTGGACATTGCAATACCGGATGTACTGAGGATACTTACAGAATCATGGTCTGCATCCTTAAATGCCGGAATATCCACCAGACCGAAATTCAAGCCATCTGCTTTGAAGTCATTGATGGACCATGCACCATAGATATACATAGCTGCCTGCTGTGAACGGAACTCATCTGTTCCGCTCTTCTCGGTAGCAACCGCGTATCCTTCCTTCTCCATATCCTGGAACATCTGGAACACTTCTTTGGATTTCTCTGAATTCAGATTGCCTTCCAGCTTGCCCTCTGCATCACAATATGCAGCACCGTTACTCCACAGGAACATTTCAAAATCATAAGGATCCGGCTTCATAGAGAAAGCAAGTCCCTTTGCATCTGTATTATCCGCAATGGTTTTGGCAGCTTCTCTTAAGTCATCCCATGTCCAGTCGGCAGTGGGTTCCTCCACACCCGCCTGTGCAAACAGATCCTTGTTGTAGAACAAAACGTGTGTTGTAAATCCTACCGGAATACCATAGGTAGCTCCATCAATGGAGTTATAAGGCCACAGAGCTTCGTATATATTGTCCTTGTACTCCTGTCCTTCCTTCTCAATATAAGAATCCAGTGGTTCCAGACCTTCATGATATGCCGGATAATTCCACATATACATAACATCAGGTGCATCTCCGGAACCCATGCCTGCACTGATCTTCGTATCGAAGTCCTGTCCGTATGCTTCCATCGTTACTTCAATATCGTCGTGTTCTGCATTAAATTTATCGACCATTGCCTGCTGCTTATCGACATCTCCTGCAGTATCCCATGTTGCAAAACGTATTTTTGTTTTCCCTGTCTCAGGCTTTTCGCTTGTTGTTGCTTTTCCTCCGCATCCACCAAGCAGGCTGCTCACTGCCAACGCAAGTACAAGTCCACCAACTAATCTCTTTTTCATATTCATTCGTTCCTTTCAATTAACAATAATCTCCCTGAAAAATTTTAGCTAAAATATTTTCTTGTTTTACTTGGTATAATTACTATACCATTTTACTTGTTTTGTGTAAATGTTTTTTACCGAAGATGTTCATTTTCTATATTTATCACAGTATACCATTCCCTATTTTGTGCACTTTGCATAATATATAGTGCGTTTTTAGTAAATAATCAAAATAATTTTACTGTTCCTCCTGCAGGGATTTCGACTTTTACCAGTCCATCCTGTAATTTCTCCAATGATTTTACTACCGTTCCTATGCAGTCCCGGATGACTGCTTTCTTACCGGAGGTCTGCATCAGGTCAAGATAGATGCCGTTTCCCTTATTAGCATTTAAGATCAGGACTTCTGTCCAGTTCTCCTTAACACAGATCACTTGATCTTCCTCATAGACTCCTACTACAGCTCGGTTCTCCTTTTCTCCATATACCACCGGATATAAATGTTCCGGATGTTTTGCAGTAAAATCTCCTTCCAGTCTTTCTTCGAACCATTCCTGCGTCAGTTCCATATAATATCTGATCACTTCTAAAATCTCCTGTTTGCACTCCTCCAGCCGGACCGACAATTGTAAGCTGCCGAAAAAGCAATGTTGCAATGCGATTGCCACGCCTTCCGGTTCCTCTGCCTTATTCCACATAACCATATCGGAATGAACCGCTGTATCACCGCTGAGAATTCTCAGATCCACCAGTCCCACTCTGTTGGACAGCTGTGACATCGGGCAGTCATCCACTCTGAGTATATTTCCAAACTTTCGGATATAGGGACCCACATACTTCTGGCGGAACTCTATTAATATATCCGGATTAAGCTCGCGCAGCTTCTCGTACAATTGTACCATCATATGTTCCAACGCATCCTGCACATCTCTAAAATCCATATTTTCATTGTATTCCGGTGTCGCAGCTCCTTCATGGAATTCATCGATAAAATCCATTTTCAGACCATCTAAATCATAGTTTTTTACGAGATCAACATATTGCTCCATCAGATATTCCCTTATCTCTTTGTAACGGATATCCGCAACTCCTGCATTCATGTCCTCCTGGTACTCTAACAGTTTATCTGAGAACTTCTTCCATATTCCGGAGTTTTTTCCAATAAACGGTATACTCACCCACAACATATATTTCATTCCCAGGGAATGTACATATGCGACATGCTCCTTCATATGAGGAAATTTCGTCTCCGATGGTTTCCAGTCTCCGCAAAAAGCATACCCCCGGTGATTATCATCTGTCTGCCAGCCATCATCTACGATAATTCCCTTAAAGCCCATCTGCGCAGCCAGCTCACATTCTCGCTCGAGCTGTTTTTCTTCAATATTCTGATGATAGGAATACCATGTGGAGTAAAAAGGCATTTTCGCTGCTTCCGGCACGATCGCAGGTACAATTTTGCACTTATCCTTCCACCATGTCTGTACTTTCCCTAATACTTTTGAATATACAGCTTTCCCTTCATTGATGTAGAGTTTTACTTCCTCTCTTCCTCTTCCCATGTGTATTTTGCATTGAAACAGAAATCTGCCGTCTTCTTCATGAACACCTATTTTCCATTCTACTTCCCGTACCGCTTCCGAGAGAGCTATCGTAATACAGTTATTGCCGCCCTGATCATAGAGGCAATACACCGGAGCAGAAACTGACAACGATGTCGTGCGGCGTCTCTGCCAGTCAGCCCCATACGCTCTCCCAGATCCGCAATCCGGATACCAACAGCCCACCGTATTCGCAACATCTTCATACCATTCCAGCCATAACGTCTCTTCCTTCTCTGATTCCGGAATCTCGTATGTATATTCATATACTCCGTTTTCCGGTTCCTCTTTTTTGCAGAGTACCTCCTTATTGCTGTCTGTCCAAGTTAAAATCTCTCTTTTCATTTTGTTGGTCTCCTTTTTCCACTAGTTTTTTCTTTTTGATATTCCAATATACTATGTACATAACTGCCGTAACTCCCCAGGACACCGGGTGGCTTAGCGTCACCACCTCAACCATCGGCTTCAACGGTACGACGATCAGCATCCAGGCGATCCGGAATATGCATATTCCAAAGCATGTCATAATTGTAGGAACAATCACATCTCCCATGCCCCGGAGTGCTCCGGAATAAATTTCTATAAAGACAAACAATGGATATGCCGGTGCCATATAAGTCAAAATACGCACCCCGATTTCCATCACTCTCTGATCCGTTGTGAATATCGCAAACAGACCTCTGCTGCACACTAAAAACAGAAGGCTCATCCCAATGGAAATGAACAAAGTCAGTCTGACACAGACAGACACACCCTTCAACACGCGTCCGTACTTTTCAGCCCCATAATTTTGTCCTGCGAAGGTGGTTATGGCAATTCCAAAGCCCGTCAATACCATCCAATAAAATGCATCTATTTTGGTGACTACTGTCCATGCCGCAACTGTATCCGTTCCCAGATGATTCAGGCCCATTTGTATGATGATATTTGCCGAGCTGTACATGAGCGCCTGCATCCCCATGGGAATGCCGATCCGCAGCATTTTTGTAAGAGAATCTCCGCAAATAGCGATCCGTCGTACAGACAGTCTGTATATGTCATCTGTCCGAAGCAGTGCGATCAGCACTAACAGTGCACTTATCGCCTGCGAAAATACTGTGGCAGCCGCCACGCCAAATACACCGAGATCAAAAACGATCACCAGCAGCAGATCCAAAACCGTATTCAGCGCACAGCAGACAATCAAATAATACAACGGTTTCCTGGTATCGCCGACCGCACGTAAAATAGCAGCCCCGACATTATAAAAGAGTAAAAAAATAATCCCGCAAAAATAAATTTTCAAATATAGGACAGCTCCCTGCATCGTGTCTTCCGGTGTATTCATCCAGCGTAAAAAAACAGGTGCCAGAAAATATCCTATCAAGGAAAGTGCTATTCCGGACACAATGCAGAACGCGATCGTTGTATGCAATGCGTCCGAAAGCTTCTCCCGATCTCTTCCACCATAGTATTGCGCGATCAGGACAGCAGCTCCTGCAGATACTTCCAGAAAAAATCCCAAAATCAATCCGATGATCTGTTGTGTCGAACCTCCAACTGCTGCCAGCGCAGTTATCCCAACAAAATTGCCAACTACAATGGCATCTATCATATTATAAAGCTGTTGAAACAGCGTCCCTACCATGATCGGAATCGAAAAAAGCACTAATTGTTTCCAGATAACCCCTTCTGTAAGCAGTTGCTCCCGGAGCCTGTCTGTTTTATTATTCGGATGCATCAGTCTTCCTCCATTCATCCCCATATCTCTCGTTAATTCGATTATATCCTCTGTTTCTTTTTCACAATATATGTTCTTGTTGTAAGAAACAGTCAAAATCTTAGGTTTGTCTTGAATTATTGAGCAAAATATGTGAAAATGTAGGCAATCAACAGATACAAGGAGGCTCAACATGGAAAACAGTAATGTTCTGCATATTCCTGACCCTTCGTATTATCCCTTACAATTATTCTTCTTTGGCAGATCATCATGTATGCCAAAGCATAGCGTTGCAAGCCACGTCCGCCATAATTATATTATTCATTTTATCACCGGCGGAAGCGGTTTGTTTTCCGCAGGACAACATATTTATCATCTGCATGAAAATCAGGGTTTTTTTATTTCACCGGACACTCCTGTGTTTTATGAGGCCAATGCCGATCATCCATGGGAATACTTCTGGATTGGAATAGACGGAAGCGGCGCCGAAGAATTTTTTTCCCATCTGGGATTAACTGCGCAGTCTCCTGTGTTTGAATGTCAGAATATTGCTGACTTATCAGAGCTGATCGATGAGATGCTGAGTATCTCTCCGGATTCCTTTGAAAACAAATTAAAGTTACAAGGACTTGCATTTCTTTTCCTGGCATCGGCTTCTTCCTCATGTAGCTCCATCTCAAGGCCTGCCCCTCCGGAAGTCAACATACACATAGAGCGGACCATCCGTTTCATCCAGAAGCATTACCATCAGCCGATCACAGTCGATGATATTGCAAATAATGTATCCCTGAACCGTTCCTACCTCGCAACATTATTCCGCCGTTCCATGGGCACCACCATTCAAAATTATCTCATGGACTATAGAATATCTAAAGCCTGCGAATTACTGACCCTTACAGAGGATTCCGTACATGCCATCGCATACTCCTGTGGATATAATGATGCTCTCACCTTTTCTAAGGCTTTTAAGAAAAAAAAGGGGCTTTCTCCCCTTGCATACAGAAAAAAAGCGGAAACCTTGTAAGATCAAGGTTTCCACTTTTTATTCAGAGCTGCTGACGGGAATCGGACCCGTGACCTCCGCACTACCAATGCGACGCTCTACCGACTGAGCCACAGCAGCATCACGTGACTGCTAACGCAATCACTGTGATTCATTGTAACAAAGCAATCTATATTTGTCAACACAAATTTTTTCTTTTTTTGCTTTTTTTGCTACACTTATAACTATTTAGGATTTTTCTCGTCTTTCTGTGTCGCTTCCTGCTGCTCCAGTTCCTTCTGCTCCTTCCGCTTCAGGTAATCCGCCGCATCATCCGGTACGTCATCCAGGTTCTCACTGCCGATATCCACCTGCAGAGGCTTTCTCTTGAAGAGGATGTCATACATGACAGGGATGATGAACAGCGTCATCAGCGTGGCGTAAGCAAGTCCTCCCGCCACTACGATCGCCATGCCCCTGGACATCTGGCTGGAGAGGTCATCTCCGAACAGGAGGCTTGCCATTGCCAGGATCGTGGTAAGTGCTGTCATCAGGATCGGGCGCATTCTGGTCTTACCGGTAGCGATCAGTGCCTCTCTGCGTTCCAGTCCTCCCATACGGAGCTGGTTCGCATAATCCACGAACACAATACCGTTGTTGACAACCGTACCCAGCAGCACCACGAAGCCCATCATACCCATAACAGACAGCGGCTCGTTCATAAGCAGTAATCCTATCAGCCCCCCCGTGAACGCAAGAGGTACCGTGAACAATACAATAAACGGACTGAGCAGGCTCTGGAACTGTGCCACCATGACCAGATAGATCAGAGCAAGACCTAAGAGCAATACCTTACTCATCTGGATCACCATCTGATTGACTGTATCGGATTCTCCGGCAGTGTCAATGGTATAACCGTCCGGCAATTCATACGCATCGATCAATGGCTGCAATTCTCTGGACAGAAGGGTGGCATTGCTTCCCTCCGCCACAGTGGCTGTCACCGTCATGTAACGGCTCTGGTTCTCACGGTTGATGCTCTGCACACCATCCTCCAGCTTTAGTGTGGCGAACTCAGACAGCGGATGATCCTCTGTGACAGTGTTGCCGTTATCATCCGTTGTCTGGATCTCAAAATTATAGTCCAGGAGATTCTCACGGGTCAGCGGTTCTCTTCCATCCTTTACGACGATCTTCATATCCTCGCCGTCTATGGTCACCGTGGCGGCATCGGTACTCTCCGTCAGCTTTCCGTTCAGCTCGGAAAAAATCTGGGCAACCGTCAGACCTTTGCGCATAGCGGCATCTTTATCCAGTACCAGACGGATGACCTGATCCGGCTCTTCCTGCCCATTGGAAATATTTTCATAGCCCGGGATCGTAGCAGCCAGATCACAGATGTCCTGCGTGATCTTCGTCAGGGTATCCAGATCATCGCCATATACCTTAACAGATAATCCTGAGCCCATCATCGTGCTCATCTCAGACATTCCCGTTGATATCGTCAGTTCACAGTCAATATCCGCCGTGCGTTCTTCAATCTCCCTGCAGATTCTGTTTACTTCTTCTTTTCCGGCATTCTCATTTTCTGTCAGCACCAAAAATGTAAACTGATCGTAGGTGCTGTCTGACATACCGGAAGAAGAAGCCACCAGGGTGGTATCTCCACCTGCCATGGCACCTACATCTCCGATGCCATCTATGGTCGTCATGGCATCCAGCACCTGGTCAGCCCTCTTGTAGCATTCTTCCTTATCCGTATCCTCCGGCATCTGCACAGATATCTCAATCTGGTTAGATGTCATATCCGGGATCATGACGATACCCATCCGCATGACCGCCCAGATACTGTATACCAGCAGGCCGATGGCAATGGCAAGGGGCACGACCTTCACTTTCAGGCAGAATGCCAGCATTTTTCCATAGATATCCTGCACCTTGTCAAAGAACGGATGCTTCTTCTCTTTGGTATTACGAAGCAGGGTCGAACCTGCTGCCGGCACTACGGTCATAGCGATCAGCAGCGATGCCGCCAGGGTAAATATGATCGTAAGACTGATGGGCATCATCAGTTCACGGACAGTTCCTGCGGTAAATACCATCGGCAGGAATACGCAGACTGTTGTCAGGGTGGAAGCAATAATCGCACCTGCCACCTGTTTCGTACCCTGTACCGCTGCTCTCGCCGCACCGACTCCCTTAGACCGCAGACGATAGATATTCTCGATCACGACGATGGAGTTATCCACCAGCATGCCGATTCCGAGTGCCAGACCCGACAACGACATCATGTTCAGTGAAATACCTGTAAAATACATTAATATCAATGCCGTCAGAACAGACAGGGGAATGCTGACAGCTACAACGATGGTAGGTTTTACATCCTTTAAGAACAGCGCCAGGATCAGGATTGCCAGTGCCGCACCTACGATCATGCTCTGCAATACGCCATTTATGATCATAGTTATGTAATCGCCCTGATCCATCAGTGTCAGTACCGACAGTCCGGGATACTGCTCTTCCAGCTCTGAAATTGCAGCAGCGATATTTTTACTCACCTCATTTGTTCCCGCTGTGGAACTCTTGAACACAGACAGCACCACTGCACTCTGACCATTCAGTCTGGCATAGCTGTCATCGGCGTTATCGATCACCGTGATGTCAGCCACATCGCACAGCCGTACATCCCCGATATCTTCAATATTGGTAAGTACGATATTGGACAGTTCGTCCACACTTTCATAATTGCTTCCGACCTTAAGCAGCCAGGAATTGTCCTCCGCATCATCCAGATACCCCGCCGGCATGGCAAAATTCTGTGCATAGATGAGCTGTGACAGTGTCTGCATATTCACCAGCTGGTCTGCATTGGCATTACGAAGTGCCTCTGCCTTCTGTGCCTCAAAATTCTCCAGAGAGGTATTATACTGATCCCAGCCGTCTGCCAGCTGCTTTTTCGCATCCGCAATGGAATCCCAGCCCTCTGTGATCTGGTCCTGGGCAGAATCCAGGCTCTCCTTGTTGCTGTCAAGGGTTGTCTGGGCGGAATTCAGTGCACTCTGTCCGGAAGAGATCTGTGCAGAAGCCGCACCGAAGCCTGCTGCCGCCTCGATTTTTGCCTTTTCAATATCCGTATAGGAAACACCGCTCTTCTTCAGCTCCGCTTCTGCTGTGGATACTGCTGCCTGCACGCCGGCTTTCTCGACCTGAAGGCTGTTCAGGGAAGATACGTAGTCCTTATACCCGGATAACAGAGCCTTCTGGGTCTGATATCCGTCTGCTGTTTTCTGCAAAAGCTCTTTTCGCCCTTCGGGCGTCAGGGTATCCCATGTTGCTTCATCTATCCCGAGACTATGAAGGCTCATAGCGGGATTGACGGCAGCAAGCGCTGAATTTACGTATGTGCTGTTCTGGTCCGTCAGATTCATTAATGAAGATGTCAGAACTGTACTCATCTGATCTAATCCGGCTACTACATTCGGAATATCATTTGTAGTCTTGCCCTGTTCTTCCAGGGATTTTTCTATCTGTGTGATCGTCGCTTTCAGCGATGCCTCCTGCGCCTGTAACGTCAGCAGGTCTGTCTGCAATGCGTTCAACTGATCCAGTGCCTGGCTGGCGGTCGCCAGCTTATTCTCGGTATCCTTCTTCTGATCCTCCAGGGAGTCCTTGGCATCTTCCAGTTTTTCTTTCTGCTCGTCCAGTTCCTTCTGCGCATCGTCTAACTTCGTCCTGCCGTCATCGATATCCTTCTGTCCGTCGACCAGCTCCTGCGTGCTGTCTGCCAGCTTCTGCTCCGATTCCAGCAGCTGCTTCTTCGCATCATTCAGCTGATCCACCGCATCCGCAAAAGCATCATTGGTCTTTGCCAGGATTTTCTCGTTCAACACATCAATCTTATCCTGATTCAGATCCACAGAGATGGAATTCTCCACAATTCCGATGTCAGAGATACTGGTCACACCCTCCTGCCGTTCCAGATAGGGGATCAGCGTGTCCTCGACAAACCGCGAAGTCTCCTGAATATCCTTACCCTCATAGGATGTCGCCAGATATACGGAAGCCATCATATCCATGCTGATCTCCATGATATTCGGAGAACCGCATTCCTCCGGCAATGTCGATTTTACACTGTCCAGAGCGCTCGATACCTTTACCATGGCGGAATCCATATCCGTTCCGTCTGCGAATTCCAGTTCTACGATCCCGTAGTTTTCATAGGACATACTGTATACATTCTTTACACCGGAAATGGAGCCCAATGCGCTTTCCACAGGTTCGCTCACACTGGACTCCACTTTCTCCGGACTCGCTCCCGGATAAGTCGTGATCACCAGTAAATACGGCAGACTCATCTTAGGCAGAAGATCCGTTGTCATTCCCGATAAGCTTACAAATCCCAGAATAATGATGGCAACTACCATCACCAGAATTGTAAACGGTTTTTTTACACTAAATTTTTCCATATATTCCCGCGCCTTTCCCACGTAAACATCTGTATAGTAGTATGTTACCACTACTGGATCGCGAAAATCCATTAAATAAATCTAAAATTTAGATTCTTTGCTTAAAAAGCCGCGGATTTTCTGCTTTGCCCGGGTCAACGCATTTTCTGTTGCTTTTTCACTCCTCCTGAGCACCTTCGCAATCTGTGTGTAGCTCATTCCCGTAATATAGAGATCCAGCACCTGACGCTCGAGCTCGCTCAGCTCCGTGGCGATCCTTTTCTCCAGATAGGCCACTCTTTCCTTATCCAGAAAAAGTTCCTCGGGATTCCTGCCGGTCTTATCCGCCAGAAGCTCCGCCAGTGTCTGTGTCTCCGGATCTCTGTCCTCTTCCATTCTTCCATGGCTGTCCAGGGAGACATAGGTATTCAACGGTGTGTGCTTCAGCCGCTGCGATGCCTGCACCGCCGTATACATCTGTCTGCTGATACACAGATCCGCAAACGTGTAAAAGCTGGCGTCTCTGCCGCAGTCGTAATCCCGCACTGCCTTGAACAGACCGATCATCCCCTCCTGGATCAGATCCTCGCTGTCTCCGCCCAGGATATACATGGATTTTGCTTTGCTGCGCACCAGATTTTTATACTTATCACAGATGTAGTCCATCACCTGCCTGTCGCCTTCCCGCAGTTGGTCGATGAGCTCCTCATCTGTCATATCTTCATACTTGAAATGCTCTGTCATTCTTTCCCCTTTGCTATCCTGTTCCCGGATGCAGCGTCCTGTTATGCCTGCAGTCTCTGACGTACGATCTCGTAAGCCAGTACACCTGCTGCTACGGAAGCATTGAGGGAATCGATATCCCCCTTCATGGGAATAGATGCCACCATGTCGCATTTTTCCTTCACCAGACGGCCTACGCCCTCGCCCTCGTTGCCGATGACCAGACCGATGGGGCCCTTCAGATTCAGATCGTACATGGTAGTACCGCCCATATCCGCGCACACGAACCACAGACCTTCCTTTTTCAGGTCTTCGATGGTCTTCGCCAGATTCGTCACCTTTGCCACCGGCGTATAATTCAGTGCTCCGGCGGAGGTTCTCGCTACCGTAGCGGTCAGTCCCGCTGCACGATTCTTCGGAATGATGACGCCATGGGCACCTGCCAGATTGGCAGTACGGATGATAGCTCCCAGATTATGGGGATCTTCAATATTATCCAACAGGAAAATAAAGGGCGGTTCACCCTTTTTCTTCGCTGTTTCCAGAATGTCATCCACCTCCGCGTACTCATAAGCCGCCGCATAAGCGATGACGCCCTGATGTTTTCCGGTCTCGGATAACTGATCCAGACGCTCCTTGGTCACATACTTTACTAACGTGTCATGTTTTTTTGCTTCTCTTTTAATGGTCATCATCGGGCCGTCCTGACAGCCATCCAAAATGAACAGCTTGTCAATGGGTTTGCCCGAACGATACGCCTCGATCACGGCATTTCTGCCCTCTATGGTAAATTCCTGATATCCCATGCTTGTCCTTTCTTATTACGTATTACTTTCTCATTATGCATTACTTTCTCATTACGTATTACTTCTCTGTCACATGCGTTACATTACACTCAGATCTCCAGACCTGCCAGGCGGATACCGTCTTTGATCAGCTCAAGCATCCGGTCTGTCTGTCCTGTCAGGTACAGATACCCCATCAGTGCTTCAAATCCGGTAGCTCTGCGGTAGTCTGCCACAGAAGCATTTTTCGCCGTGGTGTAGGATTTGGCATTGCGTCCTCTGCGGTACACCGCTTCCTCGTCCTCCGTCAGCTCCGGAAGCAGTGCCTCGATCATGGCGGACTGCGCCGGTGCTTTTACATAGCGTGTTGTCTTTTTATGCAGGTCATTGGCGGAGCGGTTGGCACGTTCCACCACAATGCTTCGGATCACCAGTTCATAGATCCCGTCTCCGATGTAGGCTAATGTCAGCGGAGAATATGCCCGGACGTCCTGCCCTTCGCAGTCGAAGGTCTGCTTGATCTTAGTAAGAAGGGTTATGCTCTCTTCCATTTTACACCCTCTCTGGTATCTTCCAGTACAATGCCCTTAGCTAACAGTTCATCACGGATCTCGTCGGCTCTTGCGAAGTTCTTCGCCTTTCTGGCTGCCTGACGCTCCTCGATCAGTGCCTCAATGTCGCTGTCTAACATCTCTGCTTTTTTGTCCACGATCAGTCCACAGATATCGGACAGGGTCACGATCTCCTGCTTTAATGCTTCCAGGAATGCCTTGCTGCTCTCAGCCTTGGCATTTGAATTCACGAATTTTACCAGCTCGAAAATAGCTGCCAGTGCATCTGCGGTGTTAAAATCATCATCCATAGCTTCGTCGAACTTGGTCTCGAAACCCTGTGCCTCGGTGAGTAAGTTCTTCTCTTCTCCGGTCATTTCGGTATCTGCTGCCTTGTCCAGTAAGAACTTCAGATTGTCCACGCTGGTGACGATTCTCTCATAGCCGTTCTTCGCAGCTTCCATTAAGTCAGCGCTGAAATTCAGCGGACTTCTGTAATGCGCGGACAGCATGAAGAAACGCAGTACCTGCAGATCGTATTTTTCGGAGATCTCCCGGACAGTGAAGAAATTGCCCAGGGATTTGGACATCTTGCGGTTGTCGATGTTCAGGAAAGCATTGTGCATCCAGTATTTTGCAAAAGGCTTGTCATTGGCTGCCTCGGACTGTGCGATCTCATTTTCATGATGAGGGAAGATCAGATCCTCTCCGCCGGCATGAATATCGATCTCTTCGCCGAGATAACGCTTACTCATAACGGAGCACTCGATGTGCCAGCCGGGACGTCCCTGACACCAACAGGAATCCCAGTAAGGCTCGCCTTCTTTTTTCGGCTTCCACAGTACGAAATCTAAGGGATCTTCCTTCTGGTCCTCACCGGAGACTAACAGAGAACGGTTACCGCCCTGTAAGTCGTCCAGATTCTTATGAGAAAGCTTGCCGTAGTCCTTGAAGCTTCTGGTACGGAAATATACGGTACCGTCTGCAGCAACATAAGCATGTCCCTTATCGATCAGGGTCTGGATCATGTCCAGCATACCTCCGATCTCCTCGGTAGCCTTGGGGTTCTTGGTAGCGGGCTTGATGTTCATGCCCTCCATGTCTTTTTTGCACTCTGCAATGTAACGCTCAGAGATCACGCCGGGCTCAACGCCCTCTTCGTTAGCTTTTTTGATGATCTTATCGTCCACATCCGTGAAGTTGGATACATAGTTCACTTCATATCCCTTGTATTCCATGTAACGGCGCACGGTATCAAATACGATCATAGGACGGGCATTTCCGATATGGATCAGGTTGTATACGGTAGGTCCGCAGACATACATTTTTACCTTGCCGGGCTCTAAGGGCTTGAATTCTTCTTTTCTCTTGCTTAAGGTGTTGTAGATTTGAATGCTCATTGTTTATCCTTTCCTAATTGCGATTTTTGCAATGATCTATCTTTATTTTATCACACTGTCTTGTCATTTTCTGCAGATCGGGTCTGTTCCCCGGCCTCCGCACTCATTACCACCAGCCTGCGCAGCTGCTTTAATTCATCTTCCATTTCCAGTACCCGGTTGGTCAGTTCGGAATTCTCACGCTGCAATACCGTGATGTCTTCCCGTACCGGGTCGGGGAGATCCGTCTGGTTCATGGTCTCCTGGGGAAGGCTTGCGTTGTTGCGCTTTACCACGCGCCCCGGTACACCTACCACCGTGGATCCGGGCGGCACTTCGCTTAAGACCACGCTTCCGGCACCGATCTTCGAATTATCTCCGATGGTGAAGGATCCCAGGACTTTCGCTCCCGCACTGATCATGACGTTGTTGCCGATGGTGGGGTGACGTTTGCCGTGTTCCTTGCCGGTACCTCCCAGGGTCACGCCCTGATACATTGTCACATTGTCGCCGATAATGGTGGTCTCACCGATGATGACACCGTTACCGTGATCGATGAAAAATCCTTTGCCGATCTGTGCACCGGGATGGATCTCGATGCCGGTCTTGCGCACGCCCCGCTGGGAGATATACCGCGCCCAGAAATAATGTCCGCTCAGATACAGCTTATGCGCCAGTCTGTAATGGAGCATGACCTTGAAACTGGGATACAAAAGAACCTCCATGGAGGAATGGATCGCCGGATCACGTTCCTTGATAATACGGACTTCTTCTTTTAAATTTTTGATGATGCCCATGTTCTCACCTCGAAAAAAAATACCGCGAATAAACTTCATCTTAGAGACGAATTTATCCGCGGTTCCACTCTACTTAAGGGACAATGCCCTTCACTCTGGCGTAAAACGCCATGCACATAACGGGTGCTTACCGGATCCGGATACTTATGTCTGTTCCCCGGATCAGCTCACAGGCGCACTTCCTTTTCCTCAGACGAAAGCCGCTCCCAGCTTCTAACAGCTTCTCTCTGGCGTCCCACCGAAAAGTACTTTTCCTGCTCCATGCCTTTACTACATATATGATAATTCCTACTAAATAAGATATGCAAAAATACGGGTTTTGTCAACCCTAGAGTTTCCTACATTACAGCTTTTTCCAAGGTTTCCCTCACGTATTCATTCAGTGACATATTTTATTCTTCCAGCAGCACCCACTTTCCCTCCGGTGCCGCATCCAGGATCCAGTACTGGCACCGTCGGATGTCCGCCTGCAGACTTCCGGTCTCCTGTAATTTTTCCCCATCGTAGGTGAAGAATACGGTTCTCGCTTTTGCATCATCTCCGGTCTCATACAGTGCGATCACGATCTGCTCCCCATCCGGACTGTAAGCGAGAATGCTGTTGTCCAACAGTCTTGCATGGCGGTCTACATTGTTGCCTTCCACCCCGAAGGTGTAATTCACCGGGCTGTTACCTTCCACGTTCTTCCAGGCGTCTGTCTGTAGTGTGATCCGCTCTGCTGCCGCATCTCCATCCAGATCGATCAACGCATAGGTCTCAGAAAAAGTTCTCTGGGACACATCGCATACCATACCGGGATGAGATAAAATATCCTCCCGCCATTTCACAGCATACTGGTCCCTTGACACCTGATCCAGTCTGTCGGCTCCGGCGTCCAGACCACCGATAGAATACTGCTGATAGAGTTCTCCGTTGCCGTTATAGACCGTCACGAAACCATTCTGTACTTTCATGGAAAACGGAAGCACAGGTTCTGCCGTTTCTTCCCCGGTCAATTCCCATCCGGTATCACCTGCCAGGCTGCAGTTCTTCACCGTATACAGTGTAGGTTTCCCATCCTCCTGTAAATGCTCCGCCGCTTCTGTCATATAGAATACCCTGCTGCCCATCCAGCCGATACTGCTGTCCTCCTGCACCTTTTCATTGTAGGCGTTGGAAGTATTATAGTAAGTCCGGTCACAGATTGCAGCCGATGCCATATTTCCCGGGATGCCATCCTCAGACACACACCGGAAGGTATGATCATACATCACATAGATTCCGCAGCTGGACACCTGAATATGAATACCGGAACCGGAATAGCTTCCGATCTTCGTCTCCAGATACTCCGTATACTGTCCCGCCGGCATATTTTCCGGAGAATACGTTTCGTATTCCGCATAGACTCTCCGGGCGGACTGCTCTCCCGGGAGCGGACCGATCTTCTGTCCGGATGCCGCACTCACATCTCCGGTAGACAACAGCCAGATCTTCTGTTCCTCCTCCGCCAGCACCATGGGAATCTCGATCACAGAACCATCCTTCTCAAAAGTATACTCCACATTGACCACCGATCCTTCTCCCATACGGTCATCGCCATAGAGCTGGTACTGTCTTGCCGCCTCGTAGAGGACTTCCGTCACCTCACCGGTTCCCTTTCCCAGCGAAAGGAGCTGCTTTGCTGCCGTCACAGGGTCCTTATAATCCTCGTAGAATCTGTGATCCTCCGACCCGAGTCGCTCCTCCAGACGGCTGAGTTGAAACATTTCCCAGCTTGCAGGACTTCCGGCATACCTTCTGTGATTCACATACCATCCCTTCTCCTGTGCAAAGGAATGAGTACTCTCAATCCGCTCGGGGGAATAAAATTCCGCGAAATCGGAGCGTGTCTCAAACGTTACATACGACAGCTTTTCAGCATAAATATCCCATTCTTCCTGCGTCCAGACAGCCTCATCGGAATACTCCGTATCACTGATATCCACCGGCTCATTCTGGGCAGACGGCGCAGCTTCCGTAGGCAATTTTTCCTCACTGCGGTTTCCTCCCGGATTACTGCACAGGCAGATGATGAGTGCTGCGATCACCGCCACCGCACCGATGAGGATCCAGAACGGAGGCTTGCGATAATCCAGCACATGACGGATCCTGTTCTTCACATGATCCTCTCCAAAGGATAACAGCGCACAGATCGTACCACCACGGTATTTTCTCCACCTGCCGTCACTGGCTTCCTCCAGCAGTGTATAAGAATAGATCTTCTTGCTTTCCTCTCCCAAAAGCTTTACCACTTTTTCGTCGCAGGACATCTCACAGTCCATATTCATCAGGTAAAATGCCAGCCACACCAAGGGATTGAACCAATGCACACAACAGATAAAAAGCACTGCCGGTTTGATCAGATAGTCTCTTCTCTGCAAATGCACCCTCTCATGGCACAACACTACCTCTCTGCTCTCCCCGGCAAGCTCCGACGACAGATAAATGGTCGGATGCAGGATCCCCATGACAAAAGAAAGGTGTCCACTCTTAATCTCACAAATTCCTTCTTCTACTTTATGAACGCCATTTTCCGGCTGACGCAGACGGTAATACATCCGCAGATAGGAAAACAGATGATAACCGGCAAACCCAACAAACCCGATCAGCCACAAGTACGGTAACACGATTCCCGCCAGTGTTTTCAGCATCTGTGTGCTGTGTGTTGCAAACATTTCCTTGGTTGGATCGCTCGTTGCAGACATTCCTGTCTGTCCGGTTACCATAGAGGACTCCTGCGAAAGTGCCTCCGGCTGACTGCCATCGTCACTATCGGCCTGCTCCGTCATGCCTGAAATCTGTATTGCTTCCGCAGTCGGATTTTCCAAGGTTGCTTTTTCTCCGGATGCTGTCAGTGCGGTGCTCACCGTCTGTTCCGTTACCAGCCGCTGTGGGATCAGGCTGATCTGTGTCTGCGGAAATGCCGGGCAGCACAGGCGCAGAAACACGATCCCCCACAACAGATAAGAACACCATCTGGGAGCCCTGCGAAGCACCAGTCTCGCCACCAGCACCAGCAAAATGCAATAGCTTCCCACCAGGCTCAAGTTACAAACGATCCCTAATACCTTCTCTAAAATCTCCCTCATCCAATCTCCTCCGTCAGCTCTTATAATCCTCTATCATAGCTTCGATCTCAGCGATCTGCGCTGCGCTGAGCTTCTTGCTCTGGATAAATGCTGCGATCATCTTCGGCAGCGAACCGCCATAAGCCTTCTCCACGAAAGCCTCCCCCTGGGCTCTGTGGTATTCCTCCTTATTCAATACGGAAGATACTATGGCATTCTCATTTTTGAAAATACCGTTCTCACAAAGCTTTTTAATAAACGTATAGGTAGTGGATTTCTTCCAGCCGAACTTCTCCGCGCACTGTTTTACCAGTTCTCCGGAACCGATGGGTTCCTCCTCCCAGATCAGCTCAGCAAATTTGTATTCTGTCTCCGTCATCTGATACATTCCCATTCCTCCTTGTATCCTTCTTAATCCAGCACTTGCCAATTATGCAATCCTATTGGCTTTTTTGCACTCATAACATTATAAAAGGTCGATGGTATACAGACCTTGTTCTAATTAAAGTCTATATCCTATCGACCCATTTGTCAAGTTCTTATTTTCCGAAATTATCAGCTCTTCGGGCATCCGCTGCAGCTTCCGCAGCCGCCCTGCATCGCCTGTGCCGTAAGATCAAACGGCGTAGTCACCAGACAGATTGCCTGAGAGGAGATTCCCTCTCCGCTGCCGGTGAATCCCAGTCCTTCCTCCGTGGTAGCCTTCACATTGACCTGTCCCACATCGATCAGCAGGGCTTTCGCGATATTTTCCCGCATGGTATCGATATGCGGGCGCATCTTCGGTGCCTGTGCAATGATCGTCGCATCGATATTTTCGATAAACACATGATTTTCTTCCAGCAGCTCGCCCACTTTTTCCAGCAATTTTATGGAAGAAATACCCTTGTACGCGGGATCTGTATCCGGGAAATGTTTCCCGATGTCCCCCAGCGCCGCTGCTCCCAACAGCGCATCCATGATCGCATGGAGCAGGACATCCGCATCCGAATGTCCCAAAAGTCCCTTTTCATAAGGTATTTTCACGCCGCCGATGATGAGGTCTCTTCCCTCCACCAGACGGTGTACGTCATATCCCATTCCGATTCTCATACTTACAACCTTTCCGCAGACGCTATTTTTAAAAAAATACCGGCATCCCTGTGTCTCACCGGCTTCTCCAACCAGCCAGTCCCCAAACCGTTCTGTCCCGTTGCGGCCAGTGCCGGGCGCCAATATCGTCTGCAATATGCCAAATCTCTGTCATTATTGTCTCGCCACAGCACAATCCATCAGATCCTCCGTGCTGTCGAATACATAGACGGTATAACTGCCGTCCTCATATACCTTTTCGCCCTGATTTAATGCCGGAGCCTCTGCATATTCCGCACACTCCTCCGCCGTCAGGAGCAGGAATGTCTCCCCGGCATGATACCCTTCCTCATAATATTTCATAGGCGAAGACCACTTGAAATACTCCAGGTGCTCGGGATCTCCGATGTTGCCGATCTCCACTTCACCATTCGTAAGCTCCGTGATGATATTGGCATTATTATAAGTAGCGAAGCCGAAATCATATCCGTTCCCCGCAAGGAATTCCGCCACTGGACGCTTCGTCTCGTTCTTGTCCACCGTCAGGAAAGACATCACCGTTTTCCCCGTTCCGAGGATCAGACAGATAGTAAGCAGTGCCGCCACCGCAAATCTGTCAAAGGGCATTTTTTCCTCTTCCAGATAAAAACACAATACCGGCAGGGCGAAAATGAAGATCGTGATATAATACCGCGGCACCATGGTACTGGTGGTAAAAATAAACACAAACAGATTCAGTACAAAACTGACTTTCAAAAACAGTGTGATCAGACTGCGAAATCCCGTGACACGCTGCATTTTCCCGCTTTTGACCGTAACGTATCCGTAGATGCCAAGCAGCACGAAGGCTGCCATCGTCACAACACCCCGCAGGGATAAAAATCCCTTATCCGGAATATAGCCAAAAAGCATCAGCAGACACCCCACCGCATTTTGGATCCGGTCAAATAACACACCGTGATACAATGCGATGAAGTTCGTGGCGCCATAGGTCTGGAATACGTATTTGTGACTGATGAACACTACATTGATGCCATATCCCACGACTGCGAAAAATGCCCCTGCCAGACTATAGAGAAAATACCGCATCCTGTCCGTAGAAAATAGAGTTTGGAAATGCTCCTTTGTCATCTCTCCTCGGAAACTCTGAAATTCCTCACCGCCCAGCAGATAGAAAAAGGAAGTCAGTACCAGAGGACACTGCAATGCCAGCAGGTAACGCACGCCGGACATTCCACAGACGATAGCAAGCAGCACATAGAATATCCACAGGCTGACCTTGCGTTTTGCATGATATTCTCCGCTACACAACCGCAGATACATACCGAAGAACCACAGCACCAGGATCACGTGGGACATGTAGGTATTACCCATCTGCATATGCGTCATCATAGTCTCGGAAAAAGGCAACAGCAGCAGACAGGAGCTTAACACTGTAAGTCCGCGGGATACTTTTAACGGCTTCATAAAATAATAATAGGAAGCCAGCATCAATCCATAAAATACCAGGTTCGTGATCGTGCGGATCACATGCCAGTTGCTGCAGATGCGAAACAGCGGTCCCATGATCAGCTGTGTATACAACACGCGGAATTCCGTGGAATAATACCAGTTTGTCGTGGAAAAAATGTGGTGTTCTTCGGAAAGGATCCGGGAAAAGATCATCTCCGCCGCCATATCTGAATCCAGCCAGTGATCCTGACTGATGATATTCAAGCCAAGCAGGAGCAGAAGCGTCGCTCCCAGCAAAATATATGGTATCTGTTTTTTCAGTGTTTTCATACCGCAGACCTTTCTGTTATTGCCTATGCATTCTTCCCTAACTATACACGATTTGCCGCAAAAGCACAACTGCGGCTTTTGCGGCAAATCTACAAGTTTTCTCATTAAATTAAGATCGTTTTCTCTTGGGGAAGCTGTTACCGATGCCCGGCTCTTCCCGTTTCTTTCTCTTTTTCGCTTCTCTCTCCGCTCTGTCCCCAGAGTATTTGCGGTCAGCCGTCTTTTTGTCACAGCCGCCCCATTTTCTTCCATCCTCACGGTTTTCATCTCTGCGGCGTCTTCTGTCCTCACCGAAACCGGTGCTGCCATCGTCTCTGCGATCTCTGTCACTGCGGCCGAATCTTCTGCGTTCCCCGTCTTCACGGCCAAGCTTCCGTCTTCCGTCTCCTCTGCCGAAGCTGCGACCTTCACCATCGTCTCTGCCGGACCGGCCTCTGTCCCCGAAGCGATTGCCACGCTTTGTATATTCATCTGCGGCGATCTCCTCGCCCTTGTCACCGACCTGTAATTTCAGCATGGCAGCTGCCAGCTCCAGTGCATCACAGCCTTCCTCTTCCATCTTCCGCTGTAAAAAGCTCTTCATCAGCTCGATGTCTTCATGCTCATGCAGTTCCCATGCCTTGTTCAGATATTTGTCTGCTTTCGCTTTCAGCACCTTCGCAGCACCGGGAAGCTTTTTCTCCGTGATGGTGGTGTGGCAGACTCTCTCGATCTCGCGGATCTTGTAGATCTCCCTGCTATTGGCAAAAGTGAAGGATCTGCCCTTTCTGCCGGCACGACCGGTTCTGCCGATACGGTGCACATAGTACTCGATATCCTGCGGAATATCGTAATTGATGACAGCTTCCACATCATCCACATCAATACCTCTGGCTGCCACATCCGTAGCGATCAGGATACTGGTTCCACCGTTACGAAAACGCTTCATGACCGCGTCACGCTGCGCCTGGGACAGATCTCCATGCAGTCCTTCCGCCTGGAATCCCTGCTCCTTTAATAAATCCGACAGCTCGTCCACCTTTTTCTTCGTATTACAAAAGATCAGGGTCAGCTTCGGCTGATAATACTCTAACAGTCTTACGCAGGCGGCATCCTTGTCCTGATTTTTCACACGGTAGAATTTCTGGGATACCAGGGGAATGGTCAGCTCCTGCGCTGCCACCTTTACTAATTTCGCATCGTTCTGGAAACGGTCTGTGATCTCCAGGATCGGCTTCGGCATGGTCGCGGAGAACAGAGCGGTCTGGTGCTCTCCGGGGATCTGACCAAGGATCAGCTCCATATCCTCACGGAAGCCCATGTTGAGCATCTCATCCGCTTCATCCAGTACCACCATGTTCACCAGATCCAGCTTAATGGTGCGTCTGCGCATATGGTCCATGACACGTCCCGGGGTTCCCACGATGATCTGCACGCCCCGCAGTCCCGCGATCTGACGGCTGATATCCTGTCCGCCGTAGACCGGCAGCACCTTAATGCCGTGCATGTATTTTGCGATCTTCCGCAGTTCTTCCGCTGCCTGGATCGCCAGTTCTCTGGTGGGGCACAAGATAATGGTCTGTAACTTTTTCACATCCGGATTGATGTGCTGGATCGCCGGAATGCCGAATGCAGCAGTCTTGCCCGTTCCGGTCTGTGCCTGTCCGATAATGTCCTCACCCTGTAATAAATAGGGAATCGCCTGCTCCTGGATCGGAGACAGCTTCTCAAAACCCATCTCACGAATCGCACGGACGATACGGTTATCCAACAACGGCTCGATCGATGCGATACCGTCCTGCTCCTTTACCTCTTCTACTTTTTCCACTTCTTCATTTTCCAAAAAATAACTCACAAAATACTCCTTTTTAGCACAAAAAAAGAAATCATTGCGATGCGCTTCTGATTTCTTCCATCAAATCTCAACAACATTTCGTAGTATAGCACGGAAGCATTGAAAAAACAAGTAAATTCATGTACTATATAGAAAATAAACCACTTTAGAGGTCATTATGATACAGACATTACACATCGTACCGGAATATAACGAAGAACTGATCTATCCCGCCATCTGCAAAAGTATGGAGGCTTTGAACATCGCCGCAGACTTGCGCCCGGAGATGAAGATCGTCATCAAGCCGAATCTCGTCATGGCGAAATCCCCGGATTTTCCCGCCACGACCCACCCTCTGGTCATAAAAGCTGTGATCAGGTGGCTGCGAGAGCAGGGCATGCAGCACATCACCATTGCGGAAAGTTCCGGCGGTCTCTACAATGCCGAAGCCATGAAACACGTATATCACGTATGCGGCATGGATACTCTGGGCGAAGGTGCTGAACTCAACATGGACTTTTCCGCACAGACCGTAAATTGTCCGGCAGGATTTAAAAATCACAGTTTCCACCTGATCACTCCTATCGTGGAAGCCGATTATATCATTAATATCTGTAAACTGAAGACCCATGCCATGACCGGCTATTCCGGCGGCATCAAGAATCTCTTCGGCACCATCCCCGGTCTGGAAAAGCCCCAGATGCACTACCGCTGGCCGGAGATCGAAGATTTCTCCAACATGCTCTTAGAACTGGCTCAGACCGTAGCTCCCAATCTCACCGTCATTGACGCCATTGATGCCATGGAGGGTAACGGTCCCACCGGCGGCACTTCGCATCCTTTGCATATGCTGCTGGCGGCAAAAGATTTCTATACCCAGGACTGCTTCGCCGCAAAACTTATGGGATTAGAACCTACAGAGATCGTCATGCTGCGTCAGGCACTGGAAAAAGGTCTGGCTCGCCCTAAGGAGTTGGCGCTTGTGGGAGATCCGGTTCCGGAAGGCTTATCTCCTTTTCAGAAGCCGGATACCATAAAATTAGATTTTACCAACGGTGTGCCGAAATTTTTACGCAAGCCTTTCATGTTCGTGGCTTCCCGACTGTTGAAATCCTATCCGCAGCTGACCCCGGAGAAATGCGTGGGATGCGGAAAATGTGCGGAAAGCTGTCCGGCACATGTCATCAGAATCGAAAATCGCAAGGCGAAATTCAAGAGAAAAGGCTGCATCTCCTGCTTCTGTTGTCAGGAAATGTGCCCCATGAAGGCTATCAGTGTAAAGAAAGCCCTGTAATTTCCTGCTTTTTGCTATTATTGTTCTAATTGCATACAAAATTTTTACAAAAATATCAAAAAACGTGTTGACAAAGTGGGACACGCATTGTATACTGAACAGGTCGGTTGCGAGAGCAACGAAATGGAATCTTAGCTCAGCTGGGAGAGCATCTGCCTTACAAGCAGAGGGTCATAGGTTCGAGCCCTATAGGTTCCATTCCAACTTCGGTTGGTCATATGGCGAGATAGCTCAGTTGGCTAGAGCATGCGGTTCATACCCGCAGTGTCGAGGGTTCGAATCCCCCTCTCGCTATTAGGTTAAAAGGGTCGGAAATGCTGATAAATACAGCGTTTCCGATTTTTTTGATTTCTCAAAGTATCAAATAATATGTTTACTTTTGTTTACTTCTGGATTTCTGACGGTGATAATGGTTAAACCAGAGTTTAAAATGCGCCGGTTTTCTCCTCTTAAAACCAGGGTTAAGAAGCCTAAAACAAAAGGTACGAAAGCTGACTCCGTGGAAAAAGTTACGGTTGCCGAACTTCTTCCCTCTTTGGAAAATACGGTTTTAAATAAAAATTAAACTTTAGCATCACCGCTTTCAGCATTCTGATAGACAAAGGAATTAGTGGTCATGGTGATTTCATCTAATATAGCCAGATTTCCGCTTTTCTTTATGCACATTGTTATTTAATAATTTGGACTTGCACACCGCCAAACCCGTTACTGTTCCAAAACAAACTGCTCTGTCTCAGGGTTCCACTTTAATACTGCTACGATTTCTTCAGAACTTATCAATTTATCCTCAGATGCCACAATAATCAAATCATCTACTATATCCATATAATAAAAAGATTCATCTCCAATGATCTTTAGCGCATCTATCGGAATTTCTACCCATTGACTGCCTTCGACAGCTAAAAGCTGAATTTCCTGTGTTGATATTCCTTGATATGTTGTGGTTTTTGATACCAATATTCTGCTTTGTCCGTCACTCGCTTGAATACAGTTTATAACTACTTTATCAGCCGCAAACTCCTTATATGCTACCATTTCTAATGAATCAGCATCTAAAAGGATACCCACCGTTTTATCCAATCCTGCAACATGAGGGGTATTCAAAATCTTGCATAACACGAATATTTCACTGGCATTATCTTGCGAGAAAGAACCAAAATCAATCCGAACTATAACAATATCTAATGCACTGATGTTACCTTCTTCGTAATTCTCTGCTACCTTTTCTATAATCCTGTTATTAAGCTCTGAGACCATATCAGCACTATCCCTGGATTTCGATATTCCACACGCATTGATGCACATCAGCATAAACAACACAAGAACAGAGACCGGCAAAACCTTATTTTTCATCTTACCCATACTCGTCTTAATCTCTTTCTGGCACATTTTCTATTTTAATGTGCAGGATATGATCCTGCAATCAGTGTAATAATACAACAAAATATTCGATGCGGAATCACCATTTTTTGCACGCAATGCGGCACCCATTTGACATAGCCCGTAACGATGTCCTCCCGCACCAGTTGCAATATCTGTGCAACTTACAGCTTTCAAAGCAGGCTGCGTAGAATGATCTTTTGTTCCATTACCACTACAGCTTGAGAAAAAGGCACCCCAAATATAATCATAAGTTGTAGATGATGGTTTATACATTACAATATCCGTTTTAGATTTACCTCCAGAAGTATAAAAAATATTTGCCGTTGCATCTATTGCCTCCTCGGTAACCTTAGTAGGATCATATACCTGACAACAAGAAGACATAAAATACCTCTCTTTCTCGTCTGAACTTGTTTAATCTGCCTTCTGGTTAGAAATAAACAAATAACCATCATCCGTCTTTTGTAAAATGACCACCCATTGCCCCCCCTCATACTCTTTTTCGTATTTCAGTATGAGTTTGTTATTTGACTCCCAAGTTCCGGAAGTAACCATACACCAATCAAAATTCGAGTCTCCCATAATCAGATAGTAACTGTCATATTGCTCCAAATAATAGAAACTGTCCAAGCCTGTCTTTTTTGTCTCCGCCAGACTTATTCCCATTTTTTCCTGCAAAAAAGCATCCATTTCATTTGCTGTGATTTTTATGATATCCAAATACGGGGCATCACTACATAACTCTGTCAGCATTGACAGTTCATCCTCCGATACTTCGCCAAACGCTCCTCCAACGCCATTATAAAATAACTCAAACAAGTTAATTTCATCTGGTTGACTATACTCGCTGGATAACAGCATATTGTTCATGTTCGTTATGTCACCATTGAAAAATTCTGTGTTAAACACAGTAATTTCCTTTTCGGAAAGAGTACCGGAAGCCATCTGGCATCCTGAAAACATCAAAATCATAAAAGACAAGATAACCGATAATGCAAGTAAATCCATAACTTTTGTCAATATTTTCATTCAAAATCTCCTCCGTTTCACTTCTCAAATTTCTCGCCATTATAGACTCTTCATGGGCACCACTCCCATCCATAGTTGCAAAGCAGATTTCCCCACCTGCAATACACATTACATTTTTCTACAAACTGATAATTCTTTTCTGCCGATGTTGCCGTTTTAATTTCTCCATTAACACTACACGTCATTGTAACTCGATATGTACCTCTGGAAACCAGATATATTTCCAAGCCAGATGCTGTTATGGTATTGCTCGAATCTTCCCATGATTCCACATTGACCCAGCTACCAGAGACCTTTTCCTGGAACATAGCTTTTACATACATTTTTCAAATGATTTCTGCATTTCCCTATCAGCATTGTGATTACAACTATTAAAAATATTATATTTAGCTCCAAGAAGTAGCTATCCTTTTCAAATATAGTGCAAACTATTCCGATAAAAAAATCCAAGCATAAATATTTCATCAGCTTTATTTTAAAACACTTGTTCTCTTCTTCGTTTATCTCCCTGTTTCTGTTCTCAACTGGATATAACACATACACAAATACTTCCAGGGCGAATAATACAATAAGTGAAACAAATTCATGTAAACAGAGATTCTTAACTACAAGCAGAGTAGTAATATATGTTAAGCATGACAAAACAAAGCATATCCAGAATTTTTCCAAATGCAAACCACCTGCATAGGAACGCAATGGTGAGAAAATCACAAAGAAAAATATCCCTTCTAAGACCATATCGAGTTTCAGTGCGATGAACAAGCTTGCAACCAAAAATAACCCAACTTCCAAGGTTATGACAAATCCATATTCATAGACTTCCCGATCTGCTTCATCAACCATGCTCTTTTTGATAACATAATCTGTCAACAACTTTGCTACTTTTCTCATTTATTTGTTTTTCCTGAATTTCCTCACTTCTTCCGGCTGTTTAGGCTGATGGTATATGAGTGCACATCTGCTGTTTGCAGCTTTTGATAACATTCCATCAGCAACGGATGTTAATGCTTTTGCTAATACAGTTTTCTTTTCATTTTTCTTCATTATGTATACCCCCTTAATGAACTATTTTGTAATCATATCATATTCCCCGCAAGATAATCACTAATATGTCAAAAATACGGCAATAGCTGTCAATTTTCCAGTAGATTCATGACAACGGTCATCCGTCTTTAGGATATCTTTAATTTTATCCATGAGTTCCGAGTTGTAAAATATCAGACCGAAAGTATATCAACCTTGCACGGGGTTCTAAATTTATAAAAGAATTTTCAGCACTTATCGGCCTGCCGTTAAGTTCCTACTTTTTAAACGACGGAGACATCAGAAAAAATGCTAAGCCACAGGTTTTAATCCGTGGCTTAGCACCATATTTTAAGATTCAACTCCCAAAGTCAGGTATCATATTCCCCTCAAAATAATCCCTAATATGTCAAAAATACGGCAATAGCTGTCAATTTTCCGGCAAATTCATAACAACGGTCAGGCAAAATACAGAATCCTGTGCTTCCACTAGAATTTCGCCCTGGTACTTTTCTGCAATTCTTGCTATGGAATTTAATCCATATCCATGTCTGCCGCTTTCTGTTTTTGTGGATTGATATTTTCCGCTTCTGTCGTTTTTTAAGACATGCTCATATGGATTCTTTATCAGCATGACCAGCGCCTGCTTTTTCACTCCCATGGATATTTCTATCACCTTTTGGTGCTGCCTGCAGTCCCGGACAGCTTCTATTGCATTATCCAGTGCATTTCCCAGTGCTATGCCAATATCACATGGTTCCATGGAAAGCTCCTCTGGAATAAATATTTTTAACTGAAATGTAATCCCGTATTCCTTAGCAACGGCATATTTGAAATTAATCAGACAATCAATGGTACTGTTGCCGGTATTGGAAATGTTTTCGGAAATATTGCTGTTTTTGATAATCTGATTCAGGTTTCTGATTACAGACTCTTTATCACTGTTTTCAACGCTGTTTTTTAAAACAATAAGTTTATTCAGCAGATTGTGCCTGTCCTCATAAAATTCCTCCAACATCTTTTTTTGCGATACCGTAATTTTTTCGATCATATCAAATTGCTGGGCATAAACTGTATGTTCTTTTTCATAAGCAAAAACTTTATTTATTTTTACATACAATTCAAAAATAATGACATTAAATAAGATAAGAATGCTGATAGTGATAACAGCAAAAAAGGACTTTCCTTCTGAGCAAAATTCATTGATTGCAATGACTATGCTTCCCACTGGCACCAACAGGAGAAAAAAATAATATTTTCCCGGTACCGGACTCTCCTTTCTTTTTTCTGCCACCATCGACAGTGCATATACAGAAAGGATCATCAGGATGTTCGATAATACCAACCCAATAATATCCCTTTGCTGGCTTTCCCCTATGTCAAAGCTATTGATTAGGGAAAAGACAAAGACCTCAATCAACGACCAGCCTGCATAGAATGTAGCCAATAAAAAGTATTTTTCCTTTCCACGGCTTTGGTAGGCAACCATCGCTATGGACAGAATCAGTAAAATGTTCAGAATGGTTGCAAAAATTTGCAGGCGCCCATTATGATAACCAAAGAAAAATTGGAATATGCAATAAACAATCCACAGAGAAACAGAAAGTATACTATTCTGCTTTTCTTCAAAAAAGCTTCCCCAAAATCTTTTTACAATCCATACGGTTGCGATAACAATAGAAATATTTAATAGAATATCTTCTATTTGATTATACATTGATTTCCCCTCCCAGAAGATGGCTGTATTGTTGGTTAAAGTATTTCTGCCGTTCTTCGCTTATAGGCAGTTTCTTCCCATTTACCAACGTTATTTCTATTTTTGTCCTTGATCTAATCAAATAATAATTTACCAGATAAGACTGATGTACTCTCAAAAAAGGTATTTTTCCATCTGACATTTTTTGTTCTATCTCTGACAGTTTCCCGTTAAATGTGTAATGCTCCCCGTTTTGCGTATATATTGTAACTTTCCTGGCATTGCTTTCAAAGTATAAAATCTCTTTACATAGAATTTTATATTCTTCATGCTTATAAGAAAAGGTAAAATAGACCATTTTACTGCAGACTCTCTGATAAGTTTCCAGAAATGTCTTTGTCAATATCTCCTCATCGATTGGTTTCTTTATAAATCCAAATACATCCAACCGGAACAATTCCATCATATATTTATCATAGCCTGATACATAAATCAGAAGTACATTATCATCCACCTTCCGTATATTTTCAGCCGCAGTGATGCCATCGCCACCCTTCATCTGAATATCCAAAAAGATGATGTCATACTTTGTTCCTGATGTAACCTGCCTTTTGAGTTCCCTACCACTGTAAAAAACATCAATATTCACGGGAATGCTTTCCCGCTTGCATACTTCAGAAATTATATGCTCTATCTGATTCACAATTACATTTTCATCATCACAAACAGCAATTCTTATCATGTGTACTACCTGCATTATACTTATAAAAGTGGACACATTGGTTAAATAGACTTACTATTAACATAGACACCAAAAGGAGGTATCTTTTATGTCCACAAAACAACATTACGATGAGGATTTCAAACGAACCCTCGTTGAGCTTTACCACAATGGTAAAACTCAGGCCTCTCTTATCAAAGAGTACGGCGTATCTCAAACTGCTCTTTCCAGATGGGTCAAACAGTATTCAACTGTTGAAACTGATGACGGTGAAGTTCTTACTGCAAAGCAGGTGAAAGAGCTTCAAAAACGTATGGCTCAGCTGGAAGAAGAAAACCAAATACTAAAAAAAGCGATTGCCATATTCACGCCACACTCAAGCAACGATTAGATGCCGTGCATAAGCTGCGTCATCAATACGATATCAAAACTCTTTGTCGAGTTCTTCGCATAAATCGCAGTACTTATTACAAGCACTTTTATTCAGATTTAGCACCTCGTACAAAAGAAAATCCGTTGATTCGTAAGCACCTTTTACAAATCTATACTGATTACGATAACTCTCTTGGTGCTTACAAGATCCGTCGTGTATTAGAACGTGATTATGGCATAAACATCAGTCTCGGCAGAGTGGACCGCCTGATGAACACTATGAATCTACCAAAACGTTCCACAGAAAAACCAAAATGGAAAGGTGCCTGGAAAGACAATGGTCCTTGTGAGTAACACTCCCTTTTGAAATCGAGACAGATTCACGTCCCCTCTCGCTTTTAAAATTTCTTACCGCACTTTGGGCAATACTCAAAATTTTCTGCTGTCTCATACCCACAGTAATTGCAATGTTTATAGTTATACCCATAGGTCACTTTTGAAATTCTCTGCAAATGCTCCGGGCGAATCAGTACCTGCTCTCCCCGGGCAATGGCCTTTCCCATCTCCGGATCCAGTTCATACAGCGTATTACAGCAGCTTGTCCGCACATAATAGTGCTTATTCCACTTAATACACGGTATGAAAAACATAGCCCGTCTCCTATCTCACCAGTCCCATGTTGCTTCTGTATTCCTCATTCAGCTGCCGCAGTTCCTTCTCCCCGTTAATGTACGGTTCATAAAATGTATCCACGGAACCACCGCCCAGATTATCACAACCGTTGCAGAAGTCACAGGCTCCACCGCACTGGTTCAAACCCTCCTGTATAATGCGGATCCGCTCTTCTCTCGTTGTATCTTTGATCAGTATACTTTTGATCTCCATATGCCATCACCTTTCCTGATTTATCAATACTATATATCAATAATAATGAAACTGCCTGATATGCGATAACTTTATTTTACCACACATCAGGCAGTCTGTTATCATTTTATTTCTTTACCCCGGCAATATCATCCGGATCCCGGCCTTGATAATTCCGATCCCTACCGGTATTAAAATGATTGTACAGCAGAAGATCACTCCCACGCCCGACAGGATGAGGCCGATGGGCAACAGGATCAGCAGCCACACACAGGCCTTTAAAATTGCCCCGGTAATCTTATATGCGATTCCGAATAAAATGGTTAACAGCAACAGACACAATATAAATGAAATCATAATTTTTCTCCTTTCCATAATGTAGGCCACATGCTTCACAGAAAAAACTCCTGTCTTTGTAGCTATTATATCCGGTTGTCCCACCATTTTCAGTACGTAATGTTGCACGATAAGTCATCCTAATATAGGAAAAGGACAGAGGATATCCTCTGCCCTTTTCTAGGCTGTTTCTATGCTGTTTCTTCAGGAATGGTCCCGGAACATAATGCATTCCTTCACTGTTTCCAACAGCTTCTTTTCATCCATCGGCTGTTGATAATGTCTTCCGCAAAGGCATTGGCGCTCATGGCAATGATGGGGACATTTCCGGCATCCGACCGTTTCATGGACCGGATCCTGCGGGTGGCATCCCAGCCATTTAGCTTCGGCATCATAATGTCCATGAAGATCACATCGTAATATCCCAGCTCAGATTTTTGAACTTTTGTACCGCCTCTTCTCCGTCTGCAGCGCACTCTACGTGGATCCCGTAATCCTCCAGCATGAATTTTGTGATCTCCATGTTGAGTTCATTGTCCTCTGCTAACAGCGCCCGCAGACCTTCCACCGGGATTTCCTCATAGTTTACGTTCTTCTCCTTCTCCACCGGTTCCCCGATTTTGAACGGAAGTGTCATGGTCACAGTAGTTCCGACGCCTTTTTTACTCTCTATGGCAATGTCTCCATCCAGCCTGTCCACGATTTTCTTTGCAATGGCAAGTCCCAGTCCTGTGCCTTCGTACCTGGATCTGCTGGTCTCATTCTCCTGCGTGAACGGTTCAAAAGCATGTTCCAGAAAGGTTTCACTCATGCCGATACCAGTATCGGCACAGCCGAATTCATAGACTACCCGCTCCTCGTCCGCATATTTTTCTGCACACCAGACACGCACACTGCCGCCCGGTCCGGTAAATTTAACCGCATTATCAGAAATATTGGTCAGCAGTCTCTCCACATAGATTGGATTCCCTGCCAGATTAAACGGAATCTCCTGTTCCACTACACCTCCCGACTCCAGTTTGTTCATATCCAGAATATCATTCACGATAGAGACCAGATACTTCGATGAAGTCATGATCTGTTCCCGGCACTTTCTCTGTACCTCCAGATCATCCGGATAACGGTTTGCCAGATTCAGCGTGCCGATAATGCCATTCATGGGTGTCCGGATATCATGACTCATATTTGACAGGAAACGGGCCTTCAAAGCTGCTGCCTTCCTGGCTTCCTCCACCTGATACATCAGTTCATGTTCCCACTTCTTGGTATCGCTGATGCTGCGGATCAGGCAGAGCACATGGGTCAGTACACCGTTTTCGTCTCTCTTTTTTTCCACAAAACGGAGTCTGTGCCAGTCGCCATCCTTCATCCGGTATTCTAGGACTAACGTCTCTTCATTCTTCATGCGTTCCGGCAGGGTCTTCAGATCCACAAATTTGAAAAATGCCTCCTGATACTCCTCCGCCACGTATTGTCTGCATACCTTTTCATTGCTTTCCGACAGCTTTCCCGATTTCGTGAACTTCAGATGCTCGGTATCCCGGTTATTGATCTCTTCGAAATAATCTGCCTGAATATCGATCCGTGAAATATACTGGTAAGTTCTGGCGATGGAGGAAATGATCTCGTTACTCAGCTTCACTTTCTCCAATGTGTCCTGTAACTGCTTCTGGATTGCTTTTTCTTTGTACAGAATGCTGTCTATATTCCGGCAATAATTTATTCAGGATGTCATTTTCGTTCTGCTCATAGTTTAAAGACATCGTTTTCCCCTTCTACGGCACAATAAAAGCCGTCTGCCAAAAATGTGCACTGACAGACGGCTCACGATAAACATACTCCCCTACACTCAGGAATCTGCTGCAACCGGCTGTCATAGTCTGATTTTTCTCTATGTTCAGACCTTAGACCCATCTGGCTTTGTGTCCCCGTTTTTCAGCGGGTTTACTAAATAGATATTATTTTTATTACATTTTCTCCGGAGCTTCGAATCCCAGCATATCAATACAGGTCTCCAGGATATCTCTGGTCAGCACTAAAAGTGCTACCAGTCCCTGCTTACGCTCCTCATTCTCTTCACCTAAGATCTTGGTCTCATGATAGAAGTGGTTGAACGCATTGGCAAGATCGTAAATATAGGCACATACCTTATGGGGTGCCAGTTCTTCTCCAGCGGTAGCGATCATGGTATTGAACTGTGCCAGTTCCATGGCAAGCTCTTTCTCGGACGCATTACCGGGCTGCTGTAATTTTACAGCGGTCAGGTCTCCGCCCTGCTCCTTGTATTTATTCAAAATAGACTTGATTCGCACAATGGTATACAGGATGTAGGGGCCGGTATCTCCCTCGAAGGAGGTGAAACGGTCGATATCAAAAACATAATCCTTGGATGCCTGATTGGACAGATCACCGTATTTTAACGCGGAGATAGCTACCACGTCCGCTACCTTTCTCGCCTCGGCATCTTCCATATCGCGGCCTTCCTTGATCTTTTTGTACATCTCATCCTGGGTATCCTTGATCAGGTTCTCGAGACGCATAACACCGCCCTGTCTGGTCTTGAAGGGTTTGCCATCCTTGCCGTTCATGGTACCGAAGCCCAAGAACTTCAGCTCGGTCTCGGGTTCTACCAATTTCGTCTTGCGGGCACAGCGGAATACCTGCTCGAAGTACAATTCCTGACGCTTGTCCACCACGTAGATCAGCTCGTCGGGATGATACAGCTTCATACGCTCCATAATAGTAGCCAGGTCTGTGGTATTGTACAGAGAGGCCCCGTCGGACTTTAAGATCATGCAGGGAGGGATCTCCTTGGTGTCGGTATCTTCCTTGACATCCACTACCAACGCACCCTCACTTAAGTGTGCATAGCCGTTGTCCTTCATATAAGCGACCATCTCCGGGATGATGTCATGGACATCGCTCTCTCCCTTCCACAGATCGAATTCTACGTTTAATTTGGAATAATTCTTCTTCAGGTCGTTCACAGACACATTGATAATGTGCTTCCACAGAGCACGATATCCTCTGACACCGCTCTGTAATTTGAAGGTTGCTTCCATGGCCTTTGCCTTGTACTCGGGATCTTCCTTGGACTTGGCGCTGGCTGCGGGATAGATTTCCTCCAGTTCACTGATGGTAAACGGAGCTTCCTCGGGATATTCCCCGGCGTAGTTCTCATCAAAATATACCAGTTCCGGCTGTCTCTCCTGTAAACCGGTGATGACCAGACCCATCTGTAATCCCCAGTCACCCAGATGCACATCACCGATAACCTCATGTCCCACATAGCGGCTGATGCGCTTTACGCTCTCACCGATCACTGCGGAACGTAAATGTCCCACATGCAGAGGTTTTGCCACGTTGGGGCCGCCGTAGTCGATAATGATCTTCTTGGGATGTTCGGGCTTCTCCAGACCGAATTTTTCATTTGCCTCCATGCCCTGTAAATAGGTGAGCAAAAATGCCTCACTGACCTTCAGGTTCAGGAATCCGGGGGCTACTGCCACCACTTCGGAAAATACCTTGCTGTCTTTTAACTGCTCTGCCACGTCGTTTGCGATCATGATGGGGGCTTTTTTATACAGCTTGGCTCCCGCCATGGCGCCGTTACACTGATATTCGCACAGGTCAGGACGGTTGGAAAGCATTACTTTTCCTAAGCTTCCGTCATAGCCTGCTGCGGTAAATGCCTGCTGCATTTCCTCTGTCAGCATTTCTAAAAATTTCTTCATGTCAGTCAATCCTCATACCTTTCAGTAATCTGCCGGTATTCCGTTACTTCCTGTAATGTACCGGAATATCTTGTGCAGTCACAATTTCTATCTCTCACGCTTCTGCGCTGTTTTCAATATTTCTACTATATCCTAAAATTCCTCATCCCGCAAGACGCAATTACGCATTTGCAATCTGTGCTTCCCGCTCCGCCTTGGAAAAGGCACAGCCGCAGTAATTCTGCCGGTACAGCTCATACTCTGCGGACAGTTCGATGGATCTCTTATACCCGTTCTTTTTCTTGAAATCCGAGGGCAGCCAGGGGATACCATATTCCCCGGACAGTGCCTGCCCGATCTCATTGATCTTCGCCGCATTTTTCAGAGGGCTGATGGTCAGGGTCGTGGCAAAATAGTCATAACCGCCATCTGCCGCCAGCTCCGCAGTCCTGCGCAGCCGCAGGTCGAAGCAGCGAAAACACCTCTCTCCCCCTTCGGGACAGTTCTCGTAGCCCTTCGCCATCTCATAAAAACGCTCCGGTTCATAATCTCCCTCCACGATGTCGATGGGCCATCCCTTTTCTTCTTTATTATAAGCGTCGATCAGACGCTTCTGCTCCGCCACGCGCTTTCGGTATTCTTCCGAAAAGGAAATGTTGGGATTGTAATAAAATACCGTGATCAAAAAATAACGGCACAGATATTCCAGACAATAGCTGCTGCATGGTGCACAGCAGCTATGCAGAAACAGGCGGGGCGGCCGCCAGTCCGACGCTGCCTCGCCCTTCTCCTGTAAGGTATTTAAAATTTTCTCTAATTCTTTCTGATAATTTACCTGATTCATACGGTTCTCTTTTCATTTATACTCTAGCATGCGCTCATTATAGCATATTTTTTTAGAGATGCCGCAATCATTTTTCGAAAGCTCCTCCGCTACGCCAGACTGATCATCCACTTCTTTTAAAATACATTCCACCAACTACAACAGATAAAATCCGGCGCTGCCCCCGGGCACAGTAACTTTTCCGCCTGCAAATGCAGCTTCCCCACCGAAGGTATACAATGCTTCCTTTACCGCATAGTCTCCGTCGAAGCTGGCCTCTCTGTCCGCCGGATTGATGATGACCAGAATCTTCTCCTTGTCGTCACTGCGCAGGTAGGCCAACGGATACTGGTCAGCCTCGGCATAGACGAATTCAATCTCTCCACGGCTCTGCAATGCGCTGTGCGCCTGACGGATGTTAATTAATTTCTGAATCTCATGATACAGGGAATCCGGATCTGCCATCTGCGCCTCCACCGTGGGACGGTCAGTGGCTTCGTCCTGTTTTACATAAAGTTTTTCCTTCGGTGCCGCACTGAAACCGGCGTTGGTGGTATGATCCCACTGCATGGGCGAGCGGGAACCGGTGCGTCCGTAACCGCCCTCTACGGAGTGCAGATTTTCCACATAGCGCATACCAATCTCATCACCGTAATACAGGAACGGTGCACCTGGCATGGACAGAAGGAATGCAAATGCCACCTTTAATTCCTCCCCATGAATGCTTCTCGCCAGACGATCCATATCATGGTTGCCGGAGGGAATACAGATCAGACCCTTGCGCTGTGCCTTTTCATAATTTTCCTTATATTTCTCCACGAAGGCTGCCACATCGCCTTTACCTCTTCCGGAGAAGAAAGGCTCCTCGCAGCGGAACAGATCGTTATAATGAGACGGTCCAAAATGAAGTAAAAAGTCCATATGGAAGCCGCCCTGCAGGGACTTGTCCGGTTCTCCCCATTCGGATACCAGCACTGCCTCGGGGAACTCTGCATCCAGGAACGCTCTTACCTTTCTCCACAGAGCAATGTTTCCCTTGCTGTCCTCATCATTTTTCACCAGAGAACCTGCCATATCCACACGGAAGCCGTCACAGCCCATGCCGATCCAGAACCGCATGACATTTTCCATCTCTGCAAGCGTCGCCTTAGGACCCGGATCATCGGGATCCTGCTGCCAGTCCTGTGTCTTTTTATAAAATCCGTAATTGAGTGCCGGCTGGTGTGCGAAAAAGTTCACGATCACTGAGCCCTCTCTCTCGGAGATACCGCACAGACTTCCCATGTTTTCCAGCTGTCCCCAGGTGCTGTCGGTCCAGATATAACGATCAGTAAATTCATTACGATCTGCCTTACAGGACTCCTTAAACCAGGGATGTGCCACAGATGTATGTCCCGGCACCAGGTCTAACAGGATATGCATATTCCGTTTGTGTACTTCGTTAAACAGACGCTTCAGGTCCGCATTGGTGCCGTATCTGGGAGCTGCCTGATAGTAGTCCGCCACATCATAGCCTGCGTCTCCAAAGGGGGATGCAAAACAGGGATTCATCCAGATCGCATTACATCCCAGTTCCTTAATATAATCCAGTTTTTCTATGATACCCTGAAAATCACCGATACCGTCACCATTGGTATCCAGAAAAGACTGGGGATAGATTTCATAAAAGATTGCATTATCAAGCCATTTTGCCATAGTGTACTCCTTCCTGTATGCTTTATTTTTATTATAAAAACGTTTTCCGTATTCTTTCTTTTACCATACCACAGAATGGATACTTGTACAACTGAGAAAAACCATCTATAATAAAGTAGCTTGATGCCCCGATATGCGAATAGCACAAAACAATCCGCAGGCATCCAACTAGGATAAAATAAGAACGAGGTCTATCATGTTAACACAAAAAGTAAGCACCATCGATGAACTCCTGCAGTTCGTCAGTACGTTACGCCAAAAGCACGGCGTCCGCCTCTGGTTCCGCGGGGAAGAGAACGCGGATCTGACTCTGATCCCTTCCATCCAACGAAGCCAGAAAAGACTGGACTCCGAACGCTATATTGCCAATGATTTCTATATCCGGGCGAGACAGATCCTGGACAATCCTCCCGACAAACACAATTACGCCGGCTGGGTCTCCCTGATGCAGCACTACGGTCTGCCCACGAGAATGTTAGACTGGACTCAGTCTCCCCTGATCGCCGTATTTTTCGCCACGGAGACTTACCGGGAGACTCCAGACACCGATGCCTGCGTCTGGGTACTGACACCGGGTCTGTTGAACGAGAAGGAAGGCTTCGGCAACTGCATCTATCCCATTGATGCGGACACCACCCAGGAAATGCTGCTGCCCGCCTTCAAACACAACCACCACAATCCGGAATTGAAAAACAAGATCCTGGCTTGCAGCTCCACAGAAAACAACCTCCGCATGTATTCCCAGTACTCCAACTTCACCGTACATAACTCTCTGGAACGTCTGGAAGACATCTGCGATGAAAATATGCTGTATAAGATCATTATTCCCTCCGGGCGGAAACAATACTTTATAGAAAGCCTGCGGGTATTCGGCATCTCCGAAAGCTTCGTATACCCCGACCTGGATCATATATCGAATGATTTGAAAGATTCCTATGGAATCTGAAAATCATTTGCGATTTTGAAGGACTCCTATGGGATTTAGATTCATTAATTAAGAAAGGAAATATACACATGAAAATCGTATTACAGCATCTGACCAAGAAATTCCCCGCCCGCGGTCCTGTCCGCGGCAGGAAGAACCGCGAGGATGTCATTGCCGTGAATGACTTCGACTTCGAGATTCCCGACGGCAAGCTGATCGGACTCTTAGGTCCCTCCGGCTGTGGCAAAAGTACTGCCCTGAATCTGATCTGCGGTCTGCTGAAACCCACCGAGGGCAAGATCTTTTTCGGCGAAGATGATGTCACCGGACTTCCGCCCGAGAACCGCGGTGTCGGCATGGTGTTCCAGAACTATGCCCTCTACCCCCACCTCACTGTGGAAAAAAACATTCAGTTCCCTTTAGAGAACCTGAAAGGTGCTGACAAGCTTTCCAAAGAAGAGATGAGTAAGCGCGTGCTGGAAGCGGCAAAGCTGGTACAGATTGATCACCTGTTAGAGCGCAAACCCAATGAGCTCTCCGGCGGTCAGCAGCAGCGTGTTGCCATCGCCAGAGCCTTAGTCAAGCTGCCTCGCGTTCTTCTTTTGGACGAGCCTCTCTCCAATCTGGATGCCAGACTCCGTCTCCAGACCAGAGAAGAGATCCGCCGGATCCAGCAGGAGACGCAGATCACCACCATCTTCGTTACCCACGATCAGGACGAAGCCATGAGCATCTCCGATATGATCGTCGTGATGAAGGACGGTATCGTACAGCAGATCGGCAAGCCCCAGAACGTATATGATGATCCCGTGAATCTGTTCGTTGCAAAGTTCCTCGGCACACCTCCCATCAATGTATTTTCCGGTGAGGTAAAAAATGAGCAGTTATATATTGGCTCCGAAGCTGTCCTGTCCACTCCCGGAGTATCGGATCAGCCCGTGCATGTCGGCATCCGCCCGGAAGGCTTCATCTTAAAAGAGGACGGACCGCTCTCCTGCGATCTGGTACGTCTGGAGGTCATGGGCCGGGATGTGAGCATTGTTTCCACCCATGAGAAGTCCCAGAACGTTACCATCCGTTCCATCATTGATGCGGACGAAGGGAAATCTCTTCCCACCGGAAAAGTGCATTTCGGCTTAAAGCCCGCAAAAGTATTCCTCTTTTGCACCGACACCGAAGAACGCATCCGTTTTTAATATTTTATCCGATTTTGCAGTCCGGCGGTATTCATGGGCTGCAGAAAGAATTGAGGTTTCTTATGGAAAAACAAAATATGAAAGCCTGGCTCTATCTATTGCCGGCATTCCTGTTTCTGGGTGCTTTTATGATCTATCCTCTTATCGACGTATTCGTGTACTCCTTTGAAGAGGGTTACAATTCTGCATCCCAGACCTTTTACGGCATAGGCATGTACAATTACTCCTATGTGCTCCACGATCCGTACTTTTTACAGGCATTGAAAAATACCTTTATTCTGGTCATCATCACCGTTCCGGTCTCCACCGGACTGGCGCTTTTGATCTCCGCCGCCTTAAGCTCCATCAAACCGCTGCGGGATCTGTTCCAGACCATATTTTTCCTGCCCTATGTGACCAATACTCTGGCGGTCGGTCTGGTCTTCATGATTCTTTTCAAAAAAACTCCTTACTCCGACGGTCTGATCAATCTACTGATCCAGTTTTTCGGCGGCAGCTCCGTGGATTTCATCGACGGACCCTACTGGGCGAAAATGTTCGTGCTGTGCTTTTACACCATCTGGATCGTTATGCCCTTTAAGATCCTGATCCTGACCAGTGCTCTCGCCAGTGTGAACCCCATGTACTACAATGCAGCAAGAGTGGACGGCACTTCCCGTTTCCGGATGTTCACGAAGATCACACTGCCCATGATCTCCCCCATGGTATTCTACCTGATCATCACCGGCTTTATCGGCGCATTCAAAGCCTACAGTGATGCCGTGGCACTCTTCGGCACGAACTTAAATGCCGCAGAGATGAATACTATCGTCGGCTACGTCTACGACATGCTCTACGGCGACAGTGGCGGATATCCTTCCTATGCTTCCGCTGCGGCGATCCTGCTGTTTGCCATCGTCCTGACCATCACCTGCATCAATCTGCTGGTCAGCAAAAAGCATGTCCACTATGTATAGGAAAGGAGGTCTTTGTGATGTCTGATGTTACATCTGATTATGAAAGAATCGAGAAACGCACCCGGATCCACGGCAATATCCGCAATGGGGTCATCTACTTTTTTCTGTGTCTGTGGGCGCTGATCGTACTGTTCCCCTTTTACTGGATGGTACTGACCTCCGTAAAAAGCTACGGCTCCTATAATGCGGAATATATTCCGAAGTTTTTCACCCTGTCTCCCACTTGGCAGAACTACGTGGACGCTTTTACCACTGTTTCTCTGGGAAGATACCTGTGGAACACTTTGTTTTTCACTGTGGTCACCACTGCCATTATGCTGGTGGTCATCACTCTGGCGGCCTTCGCGTTTGCAAGGTTGAACTTTGCCGGAAAAGATCTGATCTTTACGTTATTTTTATCCCTGATGATGATTCCGAACGAGCTGGTGGTCATTACGAATTTCACCACTATCACGAACCTGGATCTGCGTAATACCTTCACCGGCCTGATCCTGCCTTCCGTGACCAGCGTATTTTATATCTATCTGCTGCGAGAGAATTTCGCACAGATTCCGGACGAGCTGTATTATGCCGCCAAGGTGGACGGTACTTCTGATCTGCGATATCTGCGCAAGGTCATGGTGCCCATCTGCAAGCCCACACTGATCACCATCGTGATCCTGAAGGTTATTGAATGCTGGAACTCCTATGTGTGGCCCAGACTGATCACCGATGATCCGGATTACTATCTGGTGTCCAACGGTATCCAGGAGATCCGTGAGAATGGTTTCGGCAGAGAGAACATCCCTGCCATGATGGCTGCGGTGGTCGTGATCTCCGTTCCTCTGGTGGTGTTGTTCCTCGTATTCCGTAAAAAAGTCATGGCAGGCGTTGCCAGAGGAGGTACCAAAGGATGAGTCGATTTAGCAAAAAGCTGGCACTCTTATGTGCCCTGGGCGGGCTGTCCCTGTCTCTGACCGGCTGCCATGGTTCCAAGGGGCTGCCGGAATTCACCGTTCCGGAGGAATTCGATACTTCCAGGAACTATGAGATCACCTTCTGGGCGAAAAACGATACCAACAAGACCCAGACGGAAATCTACAAAAAAGCCATTGCAGATTTTGAAGCCTTGTATCCCAATATCACGGTGAACCTGAATCTATACACGGATTACGGCAAAATTTACAACGATGTCATTACCAATATTTCCACCAATACGACACCCAATGTCTGCATCACCTACCCGGATCACATTGCCACCTACCTCACCGGACAGAATACCGTAGTTCCTCTGGATGACCTGTTTGCCGATGAGAAATACGGTCTGGGCGGCACGGAGCTTGCCTATGACGGTCCTGCCAGAGAAGAAGTCATTCCCCAGTTTCTGAATGAATGCTCCATCGACGGTCATTACTATGCCGTACCCTACATGCGTTCCACCGAGGCCTGTTACGTGAATAAGACCTACGTGGAAAATCTTGGATATACTCTGCCGGATGTACTGACCTGGGACTTCATCTGGGAAGTCTCCGAGGCTGCCACCGCCCAGAATGCGGACGGCACCTATGTGGTCAATGGGCAGAATGTACTGATCCCGTTTATCTATAAGTCCACCGATAACATGATGATCCAGATGTTAAAGCAAAAGAACGCGGGATATTCCACGACTGACGGCAGCATTGAACTTTTCAACGATACCACCACGGATCTTTTGTATGGTATTGCCGGACATGTAAAGAGCGGTGCCTTTTCCACCTTCAAGATCTCCGGTTATCCTGCGAACTTCCTGAATGCCGGGCAATGTATTTTCGCCATTGATTCCACTGCCGGAGCCACCTGGATGGGTACGGACGCTCCGCTGTCGGATATCAGTGAGGATTCTCTGGTGCAGTTTGAGACCGCCGTGCGGATGATTCCCCAGTTTGACCCGGAGCATCCCGAAATGATCTCTCAGGGTCCTTCCGTCTGCGTTTTCAATAAATCGGACTCTCAGGAAGTACTGGCATCCTGGCTGTTTGCCCAGTATCTGCTCACCAACGATGTGCAGATCGCTTATTCCGAGACAGAAGGTTATGTACCTGTAACCTCTAAGGCACAGAACTCCGCAGAGTATCAGGAGTATCTGTCCGAATGCGGTGCGGATAACGGTACACATTATGCAGTGAAGATTGAAGCTTCCAAACTACTTTTGGATCATGTGGACAATACTTTTGTCACACCGGTATTTAACGGTTCCGCATCCTTACGTGATGCTTCCGGACAGTTGATTGAAAACGTAGTGAAGTCCACCCGCAGAAAAGAAACTGTGGATGATGCCTACATGCAAAAGCTTTACAGTGATGTGGAGAGCCTGTACCGTCTCGGCCAGGGAAGTGACGCCTCCTTCGGCAAAAAGGAACTTGGTGCCATGCCCCGGACTTCCGTGATCCTGTTAAGCACACTTGCAGTCACCTGGATTCTGATTCTCCTGTATGTAGGGCGAGAATATTTAAAAAACAGAAAAAAGTAATTTTTCAGCCCCATTCGTAAGATAACTTCTGATGGTATTTCTCCTGCGGATGGGGTTCTTTTTGCAAAAAGCCTTGATTTATCTTGTGTTTCAGGTATAATGGAACTGTTCGGTGTCTGAGCGCACCGGATAAATTGAGGAGATGTCTGTGTATCTGCACAGACCCATATGCGCCACAAAGCGCAGGAATGGAGGATTATTATGAAAAAGAAGACACTTGCATTAACCATGGCTATGGCTTTGGTTCTGTCTCTCGCTGCATGTGGAAACAGCAATGCAGACGTTGCTGCTGAATCTACCGCTGCTGCCACCACTGAGGCTGCTACCGAAGCTGCTACTACCGAAGCTGCTACAGAAGCTTCTACCGAGGCTGCTGAAGCTGTTGCTGATGAGAAGTCCGAGGGTGTTATGACCTATGAAGAGTACATGGCTGCTGATCTCGATTCCGAAGTTGTGATTGAGGCTTATGTTCAGGCTAAACAGTCCTGGTGGGAAGACAAGGCTACCCTGTACACCCAGGATCAGGACGGTGCTTACTTCATTTATAATGCCGCATGTTCCGAAGAGGATTATGCAAAGCTGGTACCCGGTACCAAGATCAAAGTAACCGGTTATAAGACCGAGTGGTCCGGTGAAGTAGAGATCGCTGAAGGTGCTACCTTCGAGATCGAAGAGGGCAGCTACATTGCTCCCGTTACCGATGTGACCGATCTGTTAGGTACCGATGATCTGATCAACTACCAGAACCAGTTCGTAGCTTTCAAGGGCATGACCGTAGAAGCTGCTGGTCAGGATGCTGACGGCAATGACGTTGCTTTCCTGTACAACTGGGACGGTTCCGGCGAAGACGGTAACGACCTGTACTTCAACGTATCTCTGAATGGTCAGACCTATACCTTCACCGTTGAGTCTTATCTGTGCGACAACACCACCGATGTTTACAATGCTGTAAAGAACTTAAAGATCGGTGACACTGTTGATATGGAAGGCTTCCTGTACTGGTACGAAGGTGTGAACCCTCACATCACTTCCGTAACTGTGAAGTAATTTCATCTGGTGAAAATCTTATTAAAATAAAAGAGTTGTCCTCATTATGAGGGCAGCTCTTTTTTTACTCTGCCTGTCTGAATTCTTCCGTTGCCTGCTGTATGGCATCGTAATACACCAAAACCTCCGGCGTCGAAATCATCTCTCGCATGTGCTGCAATTCTGTCTGCCAGTCAGACCTGTAGAGACAGTTTAATTATCTTCTGCTCTCCCACCATTGTTTTGCAATCTGGAAGCCCTCCATAGGGACGCAGAACCTTTGGTCTCTGGGCGGCTGCAATGCGGTGTCCAGTTCCTCCATATCGAACCACTCCACGCTCTCCACTTCCTCTTTTTGCAGGGTAAGCATTTTAGCATCTACAGGCTTGGTGTACATGTAGACGAATGCCACTTCATTGTCCCGGAACATTTTTCCATAGAATTCTTTTTCGTATTGAATATCAAAACATCCGGCGAATGTAAGATCCTCCTTTGCTGCCCGGATTCCCAGTTCTTCGTGAAGTTCCCGGATTGCGGACTCTTCCGGCTCGTCCCCCGCCTGAATATGCCCGGCAGAAGAGGTATCGAACCGCCCCGGAAAACTGTCTTTCTCAGCGGAACGCTTCTGCAATAACAGCTGGGCTTTTCCGTCCTGTTCCCTCACGATCCAGATATGGGCGGTTCTGTGGCGGACACCTTTTTCATGCGCCTGTGTGCGTTCTATGGTCTCCCCTGTGGGAATTCCTTTTTCATCTACGATGTCAAATATTTCCATGGTGTTATGGCTCCTTTGTGTTTCTTTGCGGTTCTTTGGGTCACTTTGTATTTCTTTATATTTCTGTGTTAATGCATCTGTACTACGATCGTGCTGAGTTCTGCTCCGCTATCGTCGCTCCTTCGATGGTCTTTGCGATGATGGCCGCGGCGATAACGATAACTACCGCCTTTCCCTTCTCAGGTCTAATACCATCAGATCGAAATCATAATATGTTCCGTCCATCTTATAATACGCCGGTGAGGTCCCTATTTTCCGGAAGCCATATTTCTCATAGACATGAATAGCGCGTATATTATCGCTTCGGACTTCCAGATTGATCAGTTCTATCGTATGTTCTTTAGCATACATAATGCATTTCTGTAACAGCGCACTACCAATTCCCTGCCCCCATTCCGACTTGACCACAGAGATTCCGAATTCGGCGCGGTGGCTCATCCTTCTGGAGAATCCGCTTAGGCTGGCATCTCCGATGATCTCTCCATTTTTCCATACTACATAGAGAACGGAATGTTCCTCCTCATTTATATTCTGTATAAATTTCTCTTCCTCTTCTATCGAAATAGGAAGCCCTTCTTTTCCAAAGGACAGATAATCTGTCTCTCCACCTACCTGTGCTAAATATATGATGATCTTCTCCGCATCTTTCGGCGTAGCTTCTCTGATATCAAATTCTTCCATAACTGACTCCTCTTCGTAAGGTTACAAATTTTATTCATAATCAAAGATAGTCTTGGACTGAATAGCGTCCCCGTATTTTGCCTTCCATTCCTGATGAGCTGCGGAAGCATCGTATACAGGCAGCGCCTCCGGATCCATCTCCATCTCGATCATCAGGTCATGCCGGTTCGGTCTCGGCGTCACATTTTCATAAATGTTCACTGTATGGACGCCTTCGATCTGCTGCGTCTGATCGAAGATCTCCCGGATATCCGCAAGCATCTCTCTACTCGCCTCGCTTTCCCTGGCCCATACATTTTCTTTAAACTTTACAATGATCAGGTGCTTCATTTTGCATATCCCCCTTATCTTACTATTGCTGCTATGTTTTATCCTATCACGGCATTGCCTCTGCTACAACCAAAATATTCCTGCAAAATCATTTCTACTTTGTCTGCACTCAAGGGATACTGTTTTGTTTCATATGTAAGAATGAGGTTTACGGATGGAATGATACCATGTTGACAATATAATCTTATTTTGTCGCAGGCATGTTTGCAATAATCCGGGTTATCCATCATTCCAAAATGCTCCCAGTAAAAATATTGTCCTGTGATTGGATGTCGTATCATAAAATCAGGATATAAAATAATTCCATCCAAAACTAATTTTTCTTCATAATGAAACGGTATTTTATTTTGAAACAGCATTCTGTCAATAATTGCTTCTGATTTAGACCGTAGCATTTTCCCATGAGTTCCCAGTACCAATAGGTCTTCCGGATGTTTTGTACTTTTTTCATATGGTTCCTCCTGCCACCGCTCCAGTTCCCTGTTTAGTGGTCTAAAATTCTTAGCCAGCAATCTTCCATACTCCGGATGATTTAATAAATATTCTGAACTTACTTTAATCTTGTCTGTTTTTCTCAAATAAGCTTTCCATCCAGCAGCTTCGCTCTCCAATTCCTTTTTCCTACATTCATAATATTTCTTCAATGCCAACATTTCCGCCTGATTTCTTTCGGTTTTAGGAAGATAGCGTAGTCCATTTTCCTCCTTTATTTTCCATTTATAGCGGTTTTCATTTTTGAAGCATTGAAGTTCTCCCTGGGGAAACTTTTTCTCCACTTTTCTTATTTTTTCCAGTTCCTTATTAATTTCCTCTATTCTGCTTTCTATGTTTTGGTCTGTAATCTTCACTTTTCCTCCTTCTGCTCCGATCCTATAGCTACCGTCGGGCATATTCTTATTTTTTCTTTTATTGTGCCCCGACATTGCGGCTTCCCCGGGGCTTATCCTGACTTTTTCTTCTGTCGCGCCCCGGCTTTGCGGCTTCCCCGGGGCTTATCCTGACTTTTCATTCTATTTAACCCTGACCTCGCAATTCCTGCAGCACTTATTTCCGCCTCAGGTACCCACGCAGGCGATTTCCATGAGAATCGACATTCACTGTCAGGGCTCCGTAATCCATGGTGCCATACCAGGGCACCCGGGCGTCCTCTAATCGCTGCAGCGTCTCGACATGGGGATGTCCATAGGAATTGTTGCGGCCACAGGATATGATCGCGGTGGCAGGACTGGCGGTGGCAAGGAACTCGGTGCCGGTGGAATAGCCGGAGCCATGATGAGCTACCTTCAGTATATCTACCCTGAACTCCCTCTGTCCGCGCTGTTCCTGCAATCTCCTGGTTAACTGTAGCGACTGCGATTCCTGTAGCGACTGCGATTCTTGTAGCGACTGCGATTCTTGTAGCGACTGCGATTCCTGTAGCAACCAGGATTCCTGCAGCGACCGGGATTCCTGCAACGACTGCGATTCCTGCAACGCCTGCAATTTCTGCGTCAATTGCCGTTCCCCTTCTCCTTCCACATCCCCGGTCAAAAGAATGCTGATCTTCCCAATGGCAGATGCCCCACTTGCGTCATTGGCTTTCCTGTCGTCTATTGCTTCCTGCTTCATCTTCTTCGCAAATACCTCCACATAAAAGCATTCCGAATAGGCGTTGGCATCTGCAAGGGTCGTATTCTCCTCCGGGTGCAGACACAACAACCTAAGTTGACTGTCTCTGATCTCATCGCCGCATTTTATGTAGCTTACCGGTATCCCGGCATCCTCCGCCGCTGCAAGCAGCTGCTCAAAGGTTTCCCTGCGCTCCGACTCTCGGATCGCTGGTAGGAACAACTGCTCCGCAGTAATCCCCCATTCCTCACCGTTCTCCATCAATTCCAATACTCCATTCATATGGTCTTCATCAGGGTGGGAAACAAATACACCGCGAAGAGATGAGATGCCACGGCTCTTGAGATAAGGCTTCAGCACATATTCACCGATGTTCTTCCGGCTGGTGCTGCCACAGTCGAAAAGGTAGGCTCCCTGCCCGGTCTCCACCACGATGCCGTCGCCCTGCCCCACGTCCAGGAAAGTCACGCGACTCCCACAATCAAAATTTCCTGTGAGCAAACCAATCAATAATCCTAGGATCATCACAGCTGCGGTCAGGTGCGGAACTCTGTTCCTATGCATCATCTCTCCCTTACAATCCCTTTTTCTATTCCTGATGCTTTCATCCGCTCCTCTCGTTATAAGACACCATGGGGTTCTCGCAGAATGCAGCCTGTCTCCCGGAACATTTTCCTCCCCATACGTTCCCCGTTTCTTCCATGCTTCCACATATTTTCTGCCGAAGACCAGCAGAAATATCCCGGCATAATAACAAACAATCTGCCATCTCTCAGGCTGCCCCACACACCATACCGCTCCCGGCAGTTCTCCGAATCTTTCACAGATCCACTCATACCACCACAGGATCAGACAATCCACCGTCCCCACAATACCAAGTCCCGGAATCAGCGACAGGATTCCTCCCGCCACTACCGCACTCATAAATGGCAGCACCAACAGATTCAACAGCACCGAATAGACCGGGATCTCATAGAAAAACCATAACTGTACGGGCAGTGTAAACAGGATGACTCCCACACTGGCAGCAAAGCCTCCTTTGACCGCAGACACCATACGGCGAATTTCTTCATACGCCACCTTGCGCCAGCCTTCCCGGTACTTGTTTCTCTCATAGGCGGAATCCCCCAGAATATCTGCCACGGTACGAAGCCATGTCGATATCCCTTTGACTTCTGACTCCGCATCTGCATCCCTTTCCCAACAGCCCCCGGAAAACACCGGCGTCAGAATGCAGATCCCCAGCACCGCTCCGAAGGACATTAAAAAGCTCACATCAAAAAGTCGCTCCGGTTCCTGTAAGACAAGCAATAGTGCCATCAGTCCCAGCCCTGTCAACATGTCATAAGTCCTGCCCACAAATATCCCGAGCATCTGCAACAGATACATTCCGATGGCACGGCTGGCAGACACACTCATGCCCACCATCACACCATATATAAGAAGCAGCATTGCACCACCCACTGCTGCCGCCCTGACAGGTAATCCCAGTCTCTTAAGCAACCGGTATACCCCCATTCCAAGCAGAGTAATATGTAATCCCGAAATACTTAAGATATGGGCAATTCCGTTTTTCTGATACAGCGCCTTTACCTCAGCGTCCAGTTCCTCCTTCTCCCCAAGCAGCAATGTCTGCATAACGGAGGCTTCTTTCGCAGGAAAAACTTCTGCAAGCCTGTCATGCAATACCTGCCGGAATCCATACAGTTTTTCCCGCAAAAAGCTGTACTTCTCCCCTGCGGCCAGAATCTGTGCCTTCCGTACTCTACCGCCAATACCCTTGGCCGCATAGTATGCCTGCGCATCAAATTCTCCCGGATTGGTCGCGGTCGAAAACAAAGCAAAAGTCCCTTCCAGAACGATCTGTTGCCCGATCTTAAGGTTTTTCTCTTCTTCGGTTACAGCACCTGCAGTGATCATTGCCGTTTTCATATTTTCCAGTTCACATTGTAATTTTCCAGAATAGGAATATCCTTGATCGTTTTGAATAATAGAAATTGATTTTAGAATAATTTCTTCAGAACTTCTTGTGTCTATCCGTCCCGTGATCTTCACCGGACTTCCGTCAGGCGGCAGGCCGGTATCCTCACCGGTTCCCACCCCTGCCAGTATTCTCATTATTGCGATTATTGTCACGAGACACAAACACACTGTAAAAAGTGGTCGTCTCATTAAATTCCTTTCTGCATACGTCTTACGCGCCTGCACCACAGAACGGACTGTCTCTGCGATTAAACGCAAAGCAATCCATATCCGTAAATATTTACTGTTCCAATGTCGTAACATAATCCAGGTTTCTTTCAAACGTGGAATTGCTGAAAGTAGGCGGCACTTCGCCATTGACCAGAATCTGTACTTTATTGATATTGTCAAGTTCTACCAGTGAATTCACGATAGAGTAAACTGCCACTTCCGTGGATACGTTATTTATCACCGTGAGGAAATTGGAATCCAGATTTACATAACAGATTCCATCCTTAGTCAGAATATTGACGATCTTCGTCTCCGGATTGATCACCGGATATAATCCCTCGATCTGTCCGCTGGGACCGGCGATCAGCTCTTCCACTACAAAACGCTCCAGAGGTGTATTGGTGGAGTAATGCTTTTCTCTGTATGAAGCGATCAGTTTATCCCCAGCCGCATTGGCAAAATACAGCTTTACCTTCACCAGTTCGTAGGTATTGATCTCGTTACCGTCATTATTGATGAACTGATCGGCATTCATCCAGCCTACCATCTCCCCTGCATTATCGTACAACTGGCTGTCCTCTACGGTAATGCCCACATACTTCACATTGGGCAGCTGTGTAAGCGTTCTTACGATGGCCGCACGCACCAGCACCTCCGTGGTGGGAGACAGTTCCGAATACGCCTTGTCTACGTTGATCAGTAGTTTTCCATCTTCTACTTCATAATCCAGGACCCGGAATCCCATATCCAAAGGTGCCTTATATTCCAGCTTTTCCGGAGTCGTCGAGAGATACTTCATGGTCTCATCCAACTGTTCGTCCAAAGTCTTCGTGTTCAGATACTGTTCATGTACCTCAACCTTCGTCTCCGCTGTATTGATATAATACATGGACATTTTCTTCCCGGTCTGGGGTTCTGGCGAACCACATCCAGTCAACAAAAACGACAACAGCAATATTCCTGTCATCATATAACTTACTATTTTCTTCATAATTCACAGTCCTTCTAAGACGCTATATACATTAGCGGAATCTTCACCAGGAAACAGGATCCCTGTCCTTCTGTACTGGTCACCGTAAGGGAGCCTTTGTGCATCAGCACCGCACTCTTCGTGATCGCCAGCCCCAGTCCGGTTCCTCCGATCTCTCTGGAATGGGACTTGTCCACACGATAAAAACGCTCGCAGATGTGTGCCAGGGATTCCTCCGGAATACCGATTCCGGAATCGCTGACTTCAAAAGTAAAATACTGGTGATCCGCATCCAGTACCACCTTTACCCAGCCATGATCCTTGTTGTATTTGATGGCATTTTCCACCAGATTCGTCATGATCAGCGTCATCTTGACCTCATCAACTTCCGCTACTACGGGGCGAACGCTCTCAAATACGACTTCCACATCTTTTTTCCGGGCGATAGGACGCAGTCTTTTCAGGATCAATTCTGTCAGATCATTGATATTCAATGATACAATGTTCAGGTCCTGTACCTTTTTATCCATCTTCACCAGTGCCAACAGGTCCGTGATGATCTGATTCTCTCTATCGATTTCGGATGTAATGTCTTCCATGAACTCACGATACAGCTCCGCAGGAGCGTCGTCCTGTGCCAGTAGGGAATCCGCCAGTACCTTGATGGATGTCATGGGAGTCTTCAGTTCGTGGGACACATTAGCTACAAATTCCTGTCTCGAGTCGTCCAGTGCTTTCATGCGCTTCAACAGTTGGTTAAAAGCATCCACGATATGTACCGTCTCCACATAATCAGGCACAGAGATGGTCTCATCACTGAATCCTTCCCTCACCGCATTGATCGCCTGGGTAACTCTGTTGAAAGGCATCGTCAGCACTCTGGACAGCAGAATTGCCAGCGCCAGGATTGCCACGATCATGATCACTTCCATGATATATGCCTTGCGGTTCAACACTTCCCTGGCATTTACAATACTGTCATTAGAAATACTGGTCAGCATGACACCTCGGATCGCATCGGGATTTTTTTTACCGTTCTCGTCCGTGGTATTGGCTGTGGTATCCATGATGGGAGTAGTCATCTCTATGTATCCGTGCTCCGGGTCGTAGTGAGAGATATTTTCCCCCTGAAAGCACTTAATGACTTCCTCGGAAATGATCGTCTTCCCCTCACTGATGCCGTAGGTATCTTTTTCCACCTTAAAGTTTTTGTTAATGATCATCACACGGCCTTCGTACAGATTGGACAGCATCTCCAGCTCCGCATTGATGACCTCTCGGGAATTGCCGGTATCCTCTCTGACGCCGTGACTGCTCAAATAATTGTTGCTGACCAGGTGGTTCGCCAGGATCATCAACTGGTTCTGCACCACCGTGATCCGCTGTTCCACCGCCATATCCTCATAATTGCTCACGATACCGTGTCGCATGACAATACAGGGGACCAGACCGATCACCAGAATCAGCAGGAAAATTCTTGCCCGCAGACTTCGCAGTTTGATCATGCTCTCCAGATTTTCCCATATCGTCGCGAATCGTTCTTTATTCCATTTCTTCACAATATAAAAACCTCATGTTCGTTCACTCAGCTCATGGACAGAATGCTTTGCCTGCAAGCAGTCACGCATCTTCTCTCCTCCATGACATGATATACGATTTCTCCGTGCTCCGCACTCTCGAAATCGCAACGCTCATTCGCATTCCGGACTTTCGTCCTTCTTGCTCATGTTCGTTCACTCAGCTCATGGACAGAATGCTTTGCCTGCAAGCAGTCACGCAT
>CDYI01049995.1_pt1 | contig 165217 bp, 167 predicted proteins | sample 557711 | NCBI WGS metagenome assembly CDYI01 (sample SAMEA3182054, study PRJEB8094) | gut metagenome | biome: human; feature: gut; material: Stool; isolation source: human stools | place: Canada | collected 2012-11-13 | reverse complement strand
GCCATACAGGTATCCGATCAAGAGCATTTTGAACATACTGACAGGGTCGACAGATGGACGGCCTGTTGCCGGATAATATGGCGCCAGAAGATCATAGATGAAATCAAAGGATACCATCCGCTCGATCTTCCGCAGCAGGTGGGTTTCTGGAATCAGTGACTCTATATCTACGAAAATCATTGCCGTTTGTCTGCTTTGGCGTCCCATCATGCTGCATCCCTCCTTATGGTTATTCTACCATAGAACGGACGTATTCGCCACCTTTGTCAACAGGTCCCTTATTGTACATTATCGTTTCTCCATTGTCTGGACAGCGCTTTTCCCAGCCGCCACCTTGTAGGGCCGGATATAAGTTGTAGCCGTGAGCACACCTCCTTCCAAAAGAAAACGGCGGCTGTCCGTCCAGCTGCCGAAAATAATGTTATAGAGATAGTTTTGAAAGAAATCCTTTTAAGATACCATTCCACTCATCTAATCTTGAAACACATTTAAGTAATGAATTTTTATAAATTGCTTCGTCAATGCCTAAAACTTCAAACATTATCCTTCGGTATAACAAATTCATTTTAAGCATATAGAGAACAGATTCGTTACCATTGAAAAACGCCCCTTTTTGTTCACGCTTGATGTGCATTATTCTAACTCTACTATTAACCATCGCAGATAAAAAGCGTTCATAATCACTTGCCAATTCACTGCTGAAAATATCCGCTCCATATTTCGTTATCAAAGCATCTAAACAGTTTTTTAGTGATGCTCCACGAGGCCCTGGAGTAAGAGAAGAAAAAAATTTAGTATGCTCTTTAACCACTTCAATAAGAGGTTCAGCTAATTCAATTAAAAATGCACATTTAACATCTACCGTTATTTTGCTGTTGCTCAAGAAGTAAAGATATACTTGATGTACTAAATCCAGTTCAACAAGTAATTGTTCCCACTTGGAATACAATTCCGCCGTAAGAATGGTATCAAATTCCAACAACTTATTGACTTTGTAATTGCAGAAATCAGCCGATGAAAAATAGGATAATCTGCCCTTGATTAAATTGTTTTGAAAAGAGGTCAACTGCTTTTCATCAGCTGTATCAGACTTAGACAGTTTTAACTCTGATAAAGGAATAAATACTCCTTCTAATAGCATTAAGAGCCTTTCAATGCGTGTAAGGATTGCATATAAATCAAAAGCTGATGTATCCCTATCTGATGTTATTGTAATCATTCTAAAACCACATTGTTCAATTTTTATATGAAATTTCTGCTCATCCGTTGTATCAAACTCAACAATATGAGGCCCACCAAGTAGCAATTTGTCTCCTTGAAAGATCGCTGTTAAAGATCTGCATTTTATAATCTGTTCCATTTTCTTTCCCCTTAAACTGGCTCAATATTAAGAAACCGAATGAACTTTTTCTAAAATATATCATGCTGAAGTTATTTAGTCCATACTACTTTGGGACAAAGTGTCCCAAAGTAGTGAAAACCGGGGAGCGGCACACGCCACTCCCCGGCAGGATCAGAGCTCCACCAATGCGGAGAGCTTTTTCAGCAGATCGGACAGCGGCCCCCACAGGGCGGCATAGTCCCGTTGCAGAGCGGCGATCTCCTCGGGATAAATCCCGCCGTAGGTGTTGGCCTGGATCGCCACTTGATTGAGGTTGTTTGAGCACCGCCGCTGGAGCGATACCAGCTCCCGGACGGGAGAGAGGTCAACATGGAGCACATAGCCATTGAGGGCCATTTTCCGCATATAGGCCCCCATATTGCGGAGGCCCGCCTCGGCCATGCGTTGTTGAATAAGGGCCTGCTCCTCCTCGGACACCATCACATGGAGATGGATCGGGCGGCGGCGTTTCGTTGTCATCGTTCCTCCCGTTCCCGGCTCCGGCGCTTGTGGGGCGGTTCCTTAACCTTATCCAGCTCCTTTTCCTCTGGGGGTGGGGCCTGGTTATTGAGAACGCCATCCAGCATATTGTAATTGTGCTCGGTGGCAATCTCCGCACTTTTCATCGGGTTATATCTTTCTTCCATACAAATCCTCCTATCGGTCGCCCCGGTCGGGGGCCTTTTTCTTATGGATGGGATCGCCCTGGCTGGCTTCGGCCAGGGCTCCGTCCTCTTTCATCCGCCTTGGGACAAATTGTCTCGAAGTCCCCATTACCGTTCCTCGTGGTGTTTTTCAGCCAGCCGCCGGAACCCCTCCTTTGAGGAACCGTCAATAATTTCTTGATAAGCGGCCATCTGCTCCCGGATCGAAAGCTGGGAGTAAGCAAAAACTCTGTGTTCAGCGGGGATGTCCTGGGGGCCGTGGTAGACCTCCCGGAAATCGTCACTTACCTTCGTCACATAGCCGCCCGGTGCAAAGTGTCCGTTTTCATTGATGGAAATGCCATAGCTATCCGCCAGCGCCTTCAACCGAGTGATGATCTGATAATCGTTGGCGTAGCTGTAGTTGTCCCCGTCGACCTCACGCACCTTCTGGAGCGTGTCAATGATGATAAGGGAAGTGCCTGGATGCTCCCGCAGAAAATTAGTGAGCTGCTCGTCGAGGCCGCTGCCAAGCTGGCCGGCCGAAACAGAGAAGAACAGGCTCTCATTTTCTGCCGTGCCGAACATCCGATAGGAACGCTCCTGCAAGCGGCGGTAATCGTCCTCAAGCGCAAGATACAGCACCGTTCCTTTACGGACGGGATAATTCCAAAGCGGTGTGCCGGTGCTGACCTGATAGGCAAGCTGGGCCATCAGGAAGCTCTTTCCCACCTTCGGGGAACCTGCCAGTAAATAGGCTCCCCGATACAGCAGGCCGTCGATCAGAGGCTCCTGCCCCTCAAAGTCGGTGTCATAGAGGGTAGTCATAGACACCGTTTCCAGATAGTCCGGAGCCATCCTTCTTTGAATTTCTCGGTATAAATCGTCGTCAGCCCCCTTGAAATCCGGGTCAAAATCGGTTAAACTATTATCAGTAAGGTTTTGGGATGACTGCTCCGTATCTGCGCCAACAGATACAACGGGAGCGGTCATTTCTTTTTCATTGTTCATTCAGATTCCTCCTTCATCCCGCCGAGAATATCGGCTATCATTTCGATCAAGTCCAAAAGTTCCAAATCCACATCTTTACCGGCTTCTATCCGGCGTAATTCTTCCAACACCGCAGCAAGCTGATTCCGCAGCGCCTTGAAAACTCTGGGATTGCCCTGCACCATCACATCCTTGTGGGTGAGCCGCCGGGTGATATAGTCCTGCTTTGTCAGCCCGGAGAGCTGCACATAGCGTTCGATTTGAGCATCCTCCTCCGGCGATACCCGGAAGGCAACCGTCCTATTGCGCCAGCGATTATGCTCGTCCCTGTTTTTCGATGACATCTTAAATACTCCTTTCCATATCTAACTTATCCGCCATTTCTGTCTGCCTTGAGGGAAACAGATGTGCATAGTTGTAGGTAATGTCAATGCTTTCATGGCCTACTCGATCGGCAATAGCAACCGCAGAAAAACCTTGTTCAATCAAAAGGCTGATGTGGCTATGTCTCAAATCGTGGATCCGAATGCGTTTTACGCCGGTTTCTTGGCAGCCACGCTGCATTTCCCGATACAGATAGCTTTTCGTGACCGGGAACATCCGGTCATCCAGGCCAATGTCGTACTGCATCTTCAAATACTCCTGCATTTCATCTGCCAGAAAGCGTGGCATCGTAATTGTGCGATTGCTCTTTTCTGTTTTTGGCGGCGTGATGATGTCTTTCCCGCCGGTGTGCTGAAATGTCTTGTTGATTGTGACTGTGCGTTTATCAAGGTCAAAATCTGCCGGGGTCAGCGCCAGCAGCTCTCCTTCCCGAATGCCGCACCAGTAAAGCATCTCAAAAGCATAAAACGACAGCGGCTTGTCCATCATTGCGTCAATGAATTGCAGATACTCCTCCTTTGTCCAAAAAGCCATTTCACGATTTTTCTTCTTGCCCATACTTCCGGCTTTTTTACAGGGATTTTCCTTCAGGTTGTAGTACCTGACGGCGTGATTGAAAATTGCGCTGATCTGGTTCTGGATGCTTTTGAGATACACCGGTGAGTAGGGCGCCCCGTCCTTGTCACGATAGTTGATTAGCTCATTCTGCCACCGAACGATCTGCTGCGGGGTGATGCTGCTCATTTTGAGTTTTCCAAAATAGGGGAGCAGTTTGGTACGGATGATGTGCTCCTTGCTCTCCCAAGTGCTGTCCTTGATGCGGCTGCGCCGATCCTCCTCATAATGCTCCACAAAGCTTCGGAAGGTCATATCCAAGTCGGAACCCAATTTGTTAAGCTGCTCCCGCTCCCAGCTTTGTGCCTCCCGTTTTGTCTGAAAGCCACGCTTCTGGGATTGCTTTCGTTCTCCGTTCCAATCTGTGTACCGATAAATGACCCGCCAAGTGTTGGTTTTTGGTTCCTTATAAACTGCCAATGCGATTACTCCTTTCTTTCTGCACCGTAGCAGGTGCGCTCCATAAAATACTGTTTGTTGACTCGTCCCGAAATCGTGAGGAAGCCTTTGCTTTTCAGTTCCTCATTCAGCTTCTGGACGATCTTGTAGGCGTAGGATTTGGAAATGCCCAATTCCTGTGCTACTTCCTCCACTCTCATAAAGCTTGTGTTTTCCATTTCATCACCCCTTTCGTTTGGTTATAGTTCTCTTGTTTCGTGTCGGAGAACTTTCTGGCCGCATTCCGATTTGCCCGAGCGGTTACGCCATTACCGTGACGCACGACGGATATTCTGTTGTCAACAAATAACTTAACACTATTTGCTATAGCCATTATACTAAACTAATTTGCTATTGTCAAGATGCTTTCGGGAAAATATTTAACTTTTTTGCTTTTGCTATCTTGACATAACTTAAATCCATATGCTATACTAATTGCACAGTACATAAAGGAGTGTTGTGCTATGGCAATCGGTGAGAGAATTCGGTTCTTCCGCAATCTGCGGGGAATGACGCAAAAATACTTGGGGCAGGTGGTCGGCTTTCCGGAAAAGACTGCCGACATCCGTATGGCGCAGTATGAATCCGGCAGCAGAACGCCCAAGGCGGAGCTAACGGAGAACCTTGCCGATGCGCTGGGTGTCTCGCCGCTGGCACTGTCCGTTCCGGACATCGACAGCTACCTTGGCCTAATGCATACACTGTTCACCTTGGAGGATCGATACGGCCTGACAATTGAAAGCGGTGAGAACGGTGTTTCTCTGCGTGTTGACCCCAGGAAGGGCAGGGATGCTGCTGAGCTATCCGAAATGCTCACTGCGTGGGCACAGCAGGCAGAAAAGCTCCGCAATGGGGATATTAGCCGTGAGGATTATGACAAGTGGCGTTATAATTACCCGAAATATGACGAAACCTCCGGCTATGTGAAAGTACCGTCTCAGCAGCTCAGCGATGCAATGGTGGAGGCGTTCAAGGACCGATTGAAGGCTGACTGAAAACAAAGAAAAAGCGCTATCTGACTTGGCTTCAAATCAGATAGCGCTTTTTGTTATCGCAATAATTCAAATAATGTTGCCATTCTGTTGCCACAGCGGGCACTCATGGCGAAAAAGCCTTGGTATTACTGGACTTTTTCGAGAGTGAAATCATTCCCACTCGTTGCAGGAACTCATGACCTAACAAATTTTGCTTAGGAATTATTGACTCCTGTTCTTCTGAGAATTTTGATTCTCCATATTATTGTAGCTGTACGACAGATGCTTATCAAAATCTTATCAAGAGTGATAAGCTCCTCAGTGGATGCAAACAATTATACCACAACTCGAGTAAGTGTGCAATAAAATTCTATCCCCCGGGGAGGCTTCCGAAGAGTACATCAATCTGCTATAGTATTGGCTGTTGGATTGATGAGAGTATCGAAATCCGACACTTCTTCGTAAATAGCAATTGGTTCAGAGGGGAATTATGAAGCGTACAAAACTCATTGTAAGCCGAATTTTACAGATTATACCGATTTTGCTGGTTGTCACGATTCTGGCATTTGTGCTGAGCAATGCATCGGCAGGTGATGTTGCGACGGTTACGCTACAGAGTCGAGGCATGCAGATTACGGAAGAAAGTCTGGCGGCGATCAGAGAGGAACTGGGGCTGAATGCCCCTATTTACTTACAGTACTGGAACTGGCTGAAAAATGCTGTGCGCTTCGACTTCGGAAACTCTTTTCAAACAGGACGCCCAGTTTCGGAAGAAATTCTCTCCCGCTTTCCGGCTACACTGGAATTGGCGCTGGTTGCTACGCTAATCTCACTGCTAATGTCCATTCCGTTGGCTGTACTTTCTGCAAGATACAAGGGCTCTGCGTTTGACCATGGTATTCGGGCTGTCTCTTCTATCAGCGCAACAATGCCGGACTTTTGGTTGGGCCTGATGCTCCTGTACTTCTTTGCAGTGGAGCTAAAGATCGCACCGGTGGTCTCCGGGAGTAGTATGAAGAACATCTTCCTGCCAGCCTTTACGCTCAGCGTTGCCAATACGGCGGTCTATACACGGGTCCTGCGTGGAAATCTTCTGGAGGCAAGCAGCGGGGATTATATTCTTGCTGCCCGAGCTCGTGGACTGGGGAAAAGCGCTGCGTTGGTAAAGCATGGCCTGAAAAATTCTATGCTCCCAATGGTGACACTGATCGGAGTGAACTTCGGAAAAATGTTGAGCGGCCAAGTGGCTGTTGAGACGATTTTTTCATGGAACGGCATAGGACAGTTTGCCATCAGCTGCATGAAGCAGAAGGATCTGCCCGTGATTCAGGGATATATCATTGTGGTATCGGTAACATACATCCTGATTAATTTGATTTTGGACATCATTTATGTATTTATCGATCCCAGGATTGCTTCGGAATAAGGCAGGTATTTGCAGAAATGGGAAAGAACATCTTAAAAAAACTGGTCCGCAATCGCTCTGCCATGATTGGCCTGATCTTCATTGTGGTGCTGCTGTTGATGGGGATTTTTGCAGACAAGCTGACGACACACAACCCGGAGCTAGCGGATATTACCAACAAGTTTCTCCCTGCGTCACGGGAATACCCTCTGGGGACGGACCAAATGGGAAGATGTATGCTTTGTAGGCTCATCTATGGCATTCGGGTTAGTATGTTTTCTGCAATCAAGGTTACGTTCATTATTGTGCTGATTGGCGTATTTTTGGGTCTTATGGCCGGGTATTGCGGCGGAGTGATCGATAATCTGATTATGCGTCTAGCAGACATTGCCTCTACATTCCCTTCAACGCTGCTGGCACTGGCCATTGTTGGCATATTTGAACCAGGGCTGGAGAATCTCGTATTGGTATTTATCTGCCTCTGGTGGGCACCATTTGCTCGTATGGTCCGCAGCTCTGTCATCAAGTTGAAGGAGACGGAATTCGTTTTGGCGGCGGAGGCCAGTGGCTGCAGCCGGTTGGCAATCGTAATAAAGCACATCCTGCCGAATACGCTCTCTTCCATCATTGTATATGCCACACTGCGCATTGCAGCAGTGATTACGCATATTGCCAGCTTTTCGTTTATTGGCTTGGGTTCTCAGCCGCCAACGCCGGATTGGGGCGTGATGCTCAACGATGGACGTCAGTACATCGATACTCATCCGGAGATGCTTCTCTGGCCGGGACTCGCAATTGTGATTGTGGTGTTTGCATTTAACCTTTTTGGTGAGGGATTGAATGATGCCTTGACCCCGACGGAAGGGGAAACCGCCGTTGTGAAGGAAGCAGGTGATAAAAATGCCTGAGGCACCTATTCTTGAAGTCAAGGATCTGAAGACCTATTTTTATTCCAAAGACTCGGTCGTAAAAGCGGTGGATGGCGTGTCATTATGTGCGTATGCCGGACGGATAACTGCATTGATTGGCGGTTCCGGCAGCGGAAAGTCCGTGATGTCCCGCTCTATTATGGGGCTGATTGATGAACCAGGCAAAATCGTAGGCGGCGAGGTCTGGCTGAATGGCAGAGACCTTCGTACCTTACCAGAGAAGCAGATGCGCAAGGTTCGTGGCAAGGAAATTGCAATGATCTTTCAGGAACCGACGGCAGCCATGAATCCGGTGATTAAGGTGAAAAATCACCTTTTTGAGGCGGCACGCTTTTACGAACGCCAAAAGGCAAAAGCGGAAAGGTTGGCTGACTTCCAGGATGTGCTGCAGCGGGTTGGCCTGAGAAACCCAGATCAGATTCTGGAGGCTTATCCGTTTGAACTTTCTGGCGGTATGTGCCAGCGGGTGATGGTAGCCATGGGCATCATAGCCAATGCCAACGTCCTGATTGCGGATGAACCGACTTCCTCTTTGGATTTGACAACGCAAGCTTCCATTTTGGAGGAACTGTTGCAGCTTCGGGATTCCGGAATGGCGATTATCCTGATTACCCACGATTTGGGTGTTGTTGCTCAGACTGCCGATGATATGTACGTTATCAAGGACGGCAAAATCGTGGAAAGCGGAAGCGTGCAGGAGGTATTTCGTGCGCCGAAGCACCCATATACGCAATACCTGATGGAGCCCATTAACGCTGAGGAACTGAAATGAGTGATTGTGAAAATATAATTAAGGTAAATGGCCTGAGCAAGGCTTATAGCCGGGAAAAACCGCCGGTCTATGCCGTATATCACGCTGAGTTTGCCATCCGCAAAGGGGAAACATTAGGGCTGGTTGGAGAGTCCGGCTGCGGGAAAAGCACGCTGGGCAGATTGCTTCTCCGGTTGGAGAAGCCGACCAAGGGGACAATCTGCTTTAAAAACCAGGATATCACTGATTTTTCCTTTGGACAAATGCAGAAAATCCGAAGCTCCATGCAGATGATTTTTCAGGGTAGCTCGAATGCATTCAATCCTTACTATACGGTCCGACAAATCATCGGAGAGCCTTTACAGAACTATCACAAAATGCACGGTGCCGAGCAGGAACAGTGTATTGTCTCTATGCTGGAGCGTGTGGGACTGGATGGAAGCTATCTGAGACGTTACAGCCATGAGCTTTCCGGCGGGCAGCGCCAGCGGGTAGGCATTGCCAGGGCTTTGATCTTGGAGCCGGAATTCGTTGTCTGTGATGAGGCAGTTTCCAGCATCGATTTTGCGCTGAAAAAGCAGATTTTAAAGCTGTTGGTAGACTTGAAGAAAAAGAATGGCACGACCTATCTGTTTATTTCACACGATATGGCGGCAGTGAAAGCGGTTTGCGACCGGATTATGGTTATGTATCTGGGGAATATTCTTGAGATCCTGCCAAGTGCCGATGCGGAGACGCTACACCCATACACGCAGGCCTTAATGGCGGCAACGCTGGAACCGGATCCGACCGTTCGGCGAGAGAAAAAAGTGCTCTTCAAAGAGGATGGAGCGCAGACGATTCCGAAGGCTGGCTGTGTATTTCAGTCCCGGTGCCTTTACGCCCGGGATAAATGTACCTGCCAACGTCCGGAACTGGAGGAAGTCAGTGATGGCCACTTTGTGGCTTGCCACTATATGAAAAAGAAAAAAGACACGGAGGAAGGAAAGTGAAAAAGAGAGTCATTTCGATCCTAGCGGCATTGCTCTGCATGGCAACGCTGCTGAGCGCCTGCGGAAAAAGTTCCGATGGGCAGAGCACCGACAATGCAGAAGGGAAAAAGGAAATCACGGTGGCCATCTATAAAGACGGTGCTATGGAGGAACTGGATGCCGCAACCTATAACGGGCCCCACTTCCTGTATAAAATGATCTATGAAGGCTTTGTAGAAGACAACAGAGACGGAACACTGACGCCGGTTTTAGCCACAAACTGGGATATTTCCGACGACGGCAAGACCTACACCTACCATCTGCGGCGGGGTGTAAAGTTTTCAGACGGAACTGATTTCAATGCGGAGGCTGTTGAATTCAATCTGAAGCGCTGGATTAACAACGGTCGCTTCAGTTCCCTTACGTCCTACGCCGTTGACAATATTGAGATCATTGACGAGTACACGATTGCCGTTACCTATACCAACGCTTCTTACACCATCTTGATTGAGCAGACGTATCCACGCCCCAATCGGTTTCTGAGCCCCACTTCTATTCAAGACGACGGCAGTGTGACCGGCGTGTTTACGAAGCCTGTGGGTACAGGGCCGTGGATGCTGGAATCCTACACCAAGGACGAGGAATTCACGCTGGTTCCCAATCCCTACTATTGGGGCGAAAAGCCGCAGCTTGACCGCATCCGCTTCAAAGTGATTACAGATGCACAGGCCCGTGTCCTGGCGCTGAAAAGCGGCGAGGTAGATATTATCGGCGGCGACCTGATGGGTAAAATTCCCATGGAGGCACTGAACGAGCTCAAGAGCAGCGGCGAGTATGATGTGTATGTCACCGGAACCATGTGTTCCCACTTTGTTTCTTTCAATGAGGACAATGCGGCGCTTCAGGATAAAAATGTGCGTTTGGCACTGAATTATGCTGCGAATAAGAAATCCGTTGCAGAGGATCTCTATGACGGAAATGGTTTGGAAGCACACGGAATGTATCAGGACAGCGTACCCTATGTGACCTCCGAGAATAGCTATGCTTATCCCTATGACACGGACAAAGCTATCGAACTGCTGGAAAGCTCCGGCTGGGTGGATACCGATGGCGACGGTATCCGTGAAAAGAACGGAAAAAAGCTGAATTTTGAATTCGTCTATTCTATAGATGAATTCCCTGAATGGAAACCCCTGGCAGAGTATCTGCAAACCATCTATGGTCAGATTGGCGTGAAGATCAATCTGACTTGCCTGGATAAGAACGGTTATGCAGACGCAACGACCTCTAAGAAGTTCGATATCTGCCTGCGTCGGACCGCATCCGATTCCTGGGTCCCCCACAGCTCCTTGAAAGAACTGTTCTATCCCTATGCCGACCGGGACTATGCGCTGGTATGGACGGATGAGAAGGTTATTTCCATGATTGATGATGTTTTGTTGTGTCTGGATGAAACAGAGCGTCAGGCGAAATATGATGAGCTCTTCTCTTATATTTGTGAGCAGGCCTATACGGTACCGATCTATTATCCGACCACGGCTTTTGCTGTGAACGGAAATAAGGTCAGTGGATTTGAAGTCGGTGTAAACAACTATGCTCCCGTTGAATGGGGAAAACTGAGCGTAAAGTAATATGAAACAGGAAGAAAAATTGATCAAAAACTGGACGGAAAGCTCTTCCGGTTACAGCAGTAGCATTCTCAAGGAATTAAACTCTTTTAAGCGCCAGGCCTGGACAGAACTGATTCTCAAGAATGCTGGCAGAGAAGGAAAATTGAACATTCTGGATGTAGGAACCGGGCCGGGCTTTTTCGCAATTATTATGTCCCTCCAAGGCCATGATGTAACGGCGATTGACTGCACACAGGCCATGCTGGACGAAGCGCAGCACAATGCTGAACTTTTTGGTGTCCATCCCCATTTCCTGTTGTCCGACACCCAAACTCTGGATTTTCCCAACGACACATTTGATCTGGTAATCAGTCGTAATGTGGTATGGACCATCATGGACGCCGAGAAGGCTTTCCGGGAATGGCGCAGAGTTTTGAAGCCGGGTGGCCGGATGATTGCCTTTGACGCGAACTGGAATCTGCGCTTGTTTGATGAAAACAAGCGTAAGGAGTATGAGCGGGATCAGGAGGAGTATCGGGAGACATATACGGATATTCCGTTCCCGGTTCATTCTGCGGACATGGATGATTTCCGTAGAGGGATGCCACTTTGCGCAGAGATTCGTCCCCAGTGGGATCTGTGTGCGCTAGTTAGAACCGGATATAGGAAAATCATCTGTGAAACGGATCTTCGGAAACAGATCTATGATGAGCGAGAGCAGTTGATTAACCGCTCTGCACCCATGTTCATGTTGATTGGCGAAAAGTAATTCCAAAACAGCGGGAGGCGGTATGGATGTACCGCCTCCTTCTCTGCTGCGTTTACCGCTCCCGATTGGTATTTCGCTTGTGCCTTGTTTGCTGCACCGCCTTGGCCTGTGCAATCAGGCTATCGATCTGCTGACTGCCGAGGACCTTCCGCAGGAAGCGGAAGTCTTTGACTTCTGCCCGGAGCATTTCATTTTCTTCGGTCAGGCGCTCATTGAAAGCGGTGAGATGCTCATTCTCCCGATACAGCCGACCGTTGGTGGTGTTCAGCCGGTGATAGCTGTCCAGCGCCTTGTAATAGCGACAGAACATCTCCCGGATGATTTCTTTCAGCCGCCTAATCAGCGGGTCCACAAACCGCTGCTTGTAGGTTTTGGCGGTCATCAGGGCAGGTGGCTCGGGGAGCTGAAATTCTTCTGTTACCAGCCGTTGCTCTAACCGCTCAATGGATTGTGCGCCCTGGTCGAAGTTGGTGATCCGATTCTGCACTGTTTCCAGCTCGTCCTGCTTTTCGGCCAGTGTGGTGTCCAGTGCAGCAATCTCTTTCTCACGCTCCTGCTTCTTGTAGTCCAGAACAGAGAGGTGCTTTTCGTGGGTGCCTTTCTGCTCCCACTGAATGTCATACCGCTCCATCACAGCAGCCAACTGCTCCTTTTCGGACTGTACCCACTGCGCCCATTCGGTAGCGCCCCGGGTGCCGCCCTTGAAGCCCTGTGCCGCCAGCGCCTGCTTCAACGACACTCTGGTTTCCAGCCCACGCTTGCTGCCGATGGTAAAGGGCACAAAGTCGATGTGCAGATGGGGCGTGGCCTCATCCATATGCAGGTGCGCCGAGAACACTCGGAGATTTGGATTCCGTGCCTGAAAGCCCTGATAATATTCGTCCAGAATTTTCCTTGCCAGCTCAGCATACTCGCCGGTGGCGCTCATATCATCCTGATTTCCGACTTGCAGGATAATCTCGTGAAATGGCTTCTCCTGATTTCCGGAACGGATTTTCTCGTAGTAGTTGGGGATACGCCGGTCACTGCGGGTCTGCTTTTCGTTGTAGCGTTTCAGGGCTTCATCGAAAAGCTGGTGGTACACGGTCTGGATGCGCTCGTTGCAGTAGTCGATATTCAAATGGGTACGGCCTCCGTCTACATTTTCCGCTTTGAACTTACGACTGTTGTGGTTGACGGAACCTTTCCCGACGGAAACGCTGATCGTTCTCTTCATAAAATCTCACTTCCTTTCGCCTTCCGGCCGCAGCCGGGGTTCTGTTACTCTTGCCAAGAGTAACGCAAAAGCACTTTTGACAGCCTGCGGCCATCAAAAGCTGCTGTTTGCGCTCTCCGAGAGGACTGGTACAGAGCCGGTGCATCGAACACCAACCCTGTACCGGGACTTTGCCCCGGCAGCCTGCGGGCTGCTCCCCAGTGCTCAATGCCCTTTGAAAAGGGCAGCCGCACGGCTTGCCGAAACTTCCATGCGTGACAAACCGTGACGGTGGTGACGATGTTTTAGCTACCGCCTCCACCTGTGAAAAGCTCGTCACGGTCGTCACACATTGTCACACTGTCTGCCTCAATCGCTTCCTTCCAAAGGGAGATTTTGCGTCCAGTGTGATTTCGACTGGTCTTGTAATGAATGTCATAATCGTGCAGCAGCCGTCTGGAACTGACGCTCAGCCGAAGGGAGAGGACATTCGGCTTGCAGTCCGTGTGTAGACAATCACACAGCTCGGAAGCGGTTCCTTCCCAACAGCTACCTTCCGAAGAAAGAAAGGCGGCAATGCCCTCCAGCAGTGGGTCGGGCGGCTCCTTCCAAAGCTCTGCCTCAATGCTGTCCAGCTCCCACGCCAGCGTCTGGGGATTCTTGGTCAGGTGCAGCCGCTGATCCTCCTGATCTCTGCCGGTGGCATCCAAAATCGCTGCATTGGAGGTGCGCTTCTCCTTGTAGAGTACAAAACCGCCGTCTGCTGCGCCCAGCAGGCCGTTGGTACCGGCAATCATATCGAACTTATCATCTGCTTCCAGCTTGCGGGTGTGGTGGACAATCAGCATTGTGATACCATTGGTGTAGATTTCGCAGAACGCTTCAAAACTCATGTCCAGATCACCGGCGCTCTGCTGTTGAAACTTCTGCTCCCATTCCAGTGCTTCCCGCCGTGTGGAGAATCCTCGCTTGCATTTCGGCTTGCGTGCTCCTGTCCAATCCGTGTATTGGGTCACCACATACCACGAACCGTTTTCCCTGTTCTTATAAGCTGGCATCTTCGTCCTTCCTTTCTGTACCGTAGAACCGTTCATTGAAATACTGCCGGTTGACCCGGCCTGCGATGGTCAGAAAGCCTTTTGCCTTCAGTTCTTCGTTGAGCTGGCGAATGAGCTTGTAGGCGTAGGGCTTCGAAACATCCAGTTCCGCTGCAACTTCTTCTGCTCGAATAAATTTGTTATCCATATAACTCCTCCTTTTTGAATATACTTCTCCTTATTTATTGTCGGAGAACTTTCTGGCCGCATTCCGATTTGCCCGAGCGGTTACGCCATTTCCGTGACGCACGACGATTATTCCGTTGTCCACAAATAGATTAACGCTATTTGCTTAGCTATTATACTAAACGAATTTGCTATTGTCAAGAGGATTACAGAAAAATATTTAACTTTTTTGCTTTGCCTATCTTGACAATGCTTAAATAGATATGCTATACTGTCTGCACAGTACATAAAGGAGTGCAACGCTATGGCAATCGGTGAGAGAATCCGCTTTTTCCGCAATCTGCGGGGTATGACCCAAAAGTATCTTGGACAGGTGGTCGGCTTTCCGGAAAAGACCGCTGACATTCGTATGGCACAGTATGAATCCGGCTCCAGAACGCCCAAAGCAGAGCTGACGGAAACCCTCGCCGGGGCGCTGGGCGTATCGCCGCTGGCCTTGGCCGTGCCGGATATTGACAGCTACCTCGGCCTGATGCATACGCTGTTTACCTTGGAGGATCGCTACAGCCTGACGGTGGAAAACGGAGAGAACGGTGTTTCTCTGCGGGCCGATCCCCGCAAGGGGACGGATGCTGCCGAGCTTTCCGAAATGCTCACTGCTTGGGCAGAACAAGCTGAAAAGTATCGTAACGGCGAAATTGTCCGTGAGGATTATGACAAGTGGCGTTATAACTACCCGAAATATGACGAAATCTCCGGCTATGTGAAAGTTCCGTCACAGGAACTCAGCGATGTAATGATCGAGGCATTCAAAGACCGGCTGAAAGACAAATGAGCATAGAAAAAGCCCGTACTGACATCCAATCAATACGGGCTTCAATCATATGGGGATGTTTGTGAGCCGGGAGAAATTACTCTTTACTCACAAACCACTGGCAACGCAGAATAACTGCGCTCCGACGGAATCTTATCAAATTCTTATCAGAAGGGGTGGGTAAAATCCAAAAAACGTTGGGATTTCTGCACTTTTCGGCTTTTCTGATTTATTCCCACTCAAGTCTTAGGCTTTGATTTAGGGTTATAAAATGCACTCTCGATACGCATTTTGTCCAAATAATCCACGTATTTCGGGCTGTACATAGGTTCCTTACGAATTTTGTAGCCGTTTTGTAGCCAGCTATTTTATACGTACTAACCGTTCGCAACGACTTATTTTGAATGATTTGCAGCGGGTTTCGGTATGATTCCCGCCAATAATCACCCGGAATTGACCGCCTGACTCACCTCAAAAAACATCTTGGAGGTATGACCATGAGCAAACTTATATTCTGTCAATTCAACATAGACACAGCCTGTGTAGAATTGGTTTTTGATGATGGAAGCCAGCTTTCCATTGACTGCACCGCCGTTGAAAACGAAGTTGCCGATAACCGCTTCCAGCGGTCAGAGCTGGATTATCTGATCTACAATGACCCGCTTGCTTATGCAGACTTGGTTCTGAACGGCGATCCCGAAGCATACCTGAAAGCAGTGACGGAATATAAGCCTTTCGATAGCTGACGGAAAGGCTATAGCGCAGCAGCCGACCGCCGTCAATGGTCAAGATGAACGCTTTGCGCCATTGACTGTCGTCGCCTGCCGCGCTTTTTGGGCAGACAAGGCAGGCAGGCGCAGATTGTACCTGCCCGTCAGATTCAAGTTTGTTGAATTACTTTGCAAGATTACTCTTAAAAGATTCCTTTATTGTACTTGAACTGTGCATACAAGATAAAGCCCAAGCCGATGACGAGCGCCGGAATAACAATGAAAGACATTGCCTTTTCGCTCCAGAAAGTTGTGACAAATGCCGCTATCAAAGATACACCGATGATAAGCGTACCTGTGCCGACGGCTCTCCCATACTTCGGTACATCTTCTTCCTTGACCTTTCTTCGGTTGTAGGAATGTATTGTGCTGATATTTCCAGTCATATTCACGATTCCAATAACGGAGATGAATATGCCTAAGATCAACAGAGCGATATTATCCATTCGCTTCCTCCTTAAAAATAAAACAGTTCTTCAAATTTCTTGTCCAGAGCAATGCAGAGGATCAATGCCAGCTTTGCGGTCGGATTGAATTGCCCTGTTTCAATGGAACTGATTGTGTTTCTCGATACACCAATCATTTCCGCCAGTTGTGTTTGGGATAGCTTTTTCTCTGCGCGTGCTTCCTTGAGGTTGTTTTTCAATTTCAGCTCGTCATTCATTCCTTGACCTCCACAAGCCGCAGGATAAAAAAGGCAAAAAACGTGAGGCACATCGCCAAATAGAGAATAGCGAGGATTAAGTCGGTTTTTCTCTTTAGCCTGGCATACTTTACAAGAGTGTGGGTGGTAAGGATGCTGAAATAAACAACCCACGGACTTAGAAAGTATGTTTTTGTGAAGATACGAAAGATAAGAGTGAGAACAACGCAGACCGCAGCACCGACACGTCCGGCAATGTTTCCTGCCTGCGCGGTCACCTCCATTTCTGCTAAATCTCTATTTTTGTTTTCTCTGCGGCTGCTTTCCAAAATATTCTCTTTATTCATTGAACAGAATCGCCCCTTTCCAAGTTTTCTTGTCATTATTATATCGTTGCCAAGTAAACTTGTCAAGCGCAATTATCTTACCGTCCGGCGTCTTTTCCATGAACGCCGCACTTTTTCGCTGCCTCGCTTGCCGCCCTGCGGCGTTCTGCGCTGTATGGGGAAGGCAATGAAAAAGCGCAACCGATTTTTGTCGATTGCGCTTTTGGCGGCTATGGGCGGTAATAGCGGTCATTCCTTTTTCTGCTTCTCTTTTATTTTCTGATTCATCTTCTTCGCCTGCGCTCTAAGTCCAAGGAAAGCACAAAGCCACCAAAGGGCTGCGGTTCCTACTGCAATCAGGAAAAACCTAAGAACGCCGGAGCTGTTTTCCATCCACCCTGCCAAATATGCGGTCAGAAGAAAGACAGGCATACCAATCAGCGTGTGGATCAAGGTTTTGAGCCAGGGGGCAAGTTTTTCGTTGTAGTAAATCAGCGCAGGGACATAAAAACCGAGCGATATGACGATGCAGCAGATTGCAAACCGCTGTAAATCTCCTCCCGTGTACCCTGCAAAGAAGCGGTCTACCCCTCCCGCAAAAACAGGTCCGATAAACAGAGTTGCGACAAAAGTGAAGCACCCCATGCCGATTCCCGAATAAATCTGTTTCAGCAGCTTTTTCATGCGGAACACCTCCCTATAATCCTAAATATTTTTTGAAAGCGGGCAGATACTTCCGTGAGATACATTCCTTGCAGCCGTTTTTCAGAGTTACCATCATAAGCCCGCCCAAAGTCGGCTCAACGCACTCAAGGTATTGTAAGTTGATAAGTACAGACTTGGAAATACGCATAAAGCTAACTCCGAGCATGTCCTCAAATTCATACAGCCGTCTGCCGCTGTCAAAGCGTTTCGTTCGGGTGTAAACGGCTGCCCTTTCGTTTTCTACCCGAAGCATATACAGCTCCTCCGGGCGCAGGACAAAGATCCTTTCGTTGTCCGTTACGGTTATCGCCTTGTTGGAAACTGCGCCCTCAAGAATGGCTGCGGCTTGGCGCACGGCTTCCGTCATTTCATTCGTGAAGATAACGGCATACGGCTCCTTGGCAGTTTCGGTCATTTTGATTTCAACTTTCACTCGTATCACCTCGCTCCCTGCTGCAAGTATATTATAGCGCAGGCTCTGTTTTTTGTCTGTGCTTTTTAGGTAAGTGGTAGGTTTGGACAGGTAAGATGCGATTTGAAGAAGGTAAGTTTCAATGCACTTATATTATACCAGCCGGATTAAAAGCGTTCAATCTGTTATACAGCCTTGAACTGCAACTTTTCCATGAACGCTGCTCTTTTTCGCCGCCTCGCTTGCCGCCTTGCGGCGTTCCTCGCTGTATGGGGCGGTCAGACGGAAAGAGAAACGCCCCTTGCGGATTTCAAATTCCATGCAGCCCGTGTCCGGGTCTGCGTCGGTCTGCTGGCAGATCGCCGGGTAGCGGCTGCTGTAAGCAAGCAGCCGCTTCTTCAAGTCGGTGTTGTGGGTGCGGATATGGATAAGGGGGTCTTTCTCGTCAAACCAAATATCAGTGGTCTTTTTCTGCTTCATAAGCCCTGTTCTCATAAACTCTCCTTTCTGCCCTCTGTCGCACAGGAGTGGCATTTTTCGGCTGTTTTCTCCGGCTCTTGACTTGGGGAAAACGACGATTTTCAAACAGGAGCGCGCCGGACGATGTCTGCCCTGTCTGACGCGCTCCCATTCGATAAAATGCGTTTTTTCCGGTTCTACACAGGAATCAGCGAGCTTCGTCCCTCGTGACCGCTTTTTCTCTGTGCGGGTGGAGGAAACGCCACAGATTATTGCGCTGAATCACGTCCTCATAGCTTCGGATTTTCCCGCGAAGCTCAGCATTTTCACTCTCCAACTCTGCCGCACGGAGCTTGCCGTGGACAGACTTATAATCAGAAATTTCCTGTTTCAAACCGTCAATCTCAGCCTTGAGTTTTGCAATCAGCTTATTCGCCGCATCCAACGCCTTTTGCAGTTTGGATTCCTTTTTCTCTGCTGTAACGTACTTCTTTGCCAGAGTGGAAAGTCGGTCAAAGTCCTCACGCTCCACGGCAACTTTGGATGAGAAGGGAATGGACGTTGCCACGATTTTTTCGATAGACCGCACATCGACCCGCTGATTCTGGATTTTTTCAATTTTGCTTCCAAGCGTTGCTGCCTGTTTTTCCTGTTGACGGTTCTGCTCTGTGAATTCTGCCAGCCGTGCCTGCTCCTGCTGCACTTTGAACTGCGTTACCGTCAGATGTTCCTCAGAGCTGCCGCGTTCGCCTCGCTCCACATCGTCATACCCTGCCTTTCGCATAGCGGTGAAGAAATCATCTTGCAGAACGGAATAGGATTTTCGGAGCACAGTTTTCCCGTTTGCGTTCAGCAGCGGTTTCCCATGCTCGTCCAGCGCGGGCTTGGAATCCCACTTTTTACTCATACTGACCTGCTGTATCGTTTCCTTGACTGTCCCAACCAGCGATTTATCCTTGCACCGCTTCGACCACAGAATTTTCTTCTCTACGACGGGGATATAGACCACATGAAGGTGATAATGGTACACGTCCTTGCCCAGCGCGTCGGACATGGCGCGGTTGCGCTCGTCGGCGTGCATGACCGCAGAGAGAATGAGTAAATAACCCCATCAAAGCCTGATTCTTGAGGGAAGGAGGTAAAAATGTCAGTAACAAAAGACGGCGACACCGGTCGCTGGATGTCCCAGATCCGCGTGACGGACTGGACGGGCAAGACCATCCACAAGAAGAAGCGCGGCTTTGCCACCAAGAAGGAAGCCCTGCAATGGGAACGTGACTTTATCAGCCAATCTACGGGCAGCCTCGGCATGACCTTCGGTGACTTCATCTCTCTGTATGTCAAGGATATGGAGCACCGCCTCAAGCCCTCAACCGTTGCCAGCAAGAAATGGCTGATTGACCTGAAGGTAACGCCTTTCTTCAAGAAAATCCCGCTGAACGAGATCAAGCCCACTCACGTGCGCCAATGGCAGAACTCCCTGACCAGCTACCGGGATGAAAACGGCAAGCCTTACGCCCAGACCTATCTCAAGTGCATCAACAACCAGCTCACGGCGATTTTCAACTACGCAGTCAAATACTATGGGCTGAAAGAAAATCCCTGCCACAAGGCGGGGAGCATTGGCAAGAAGAAAGCCGATGAAATGCTGTTCTGGACAAAGGATGAGTTCCAGACATTTATCGAGAGCATGAAAGACCGTCCCGCCAGCTACACGGTATTCATGACCATGTACTACACGGGGATTCGGGAGGGAGAGCTGCTGGCACTCACACCGTCGGACATCGACTTTGAAAAGAAAACCCTGACGGTAAACAAGAGCTATCAGCGTCTCGGCAGAGAGGACATCATCACCACTCCGAAAACACCGAAAAGCATCCGTACTATCCCTATTCCCGACGGCCTTTGCAACTGTTTGCAGGAGTATATGTCCCATTGCTACGGGCTGCAAAAGGACGACAGGCTCTTTCCCTACACCAAGAGCTTTCTATACCACGAAATGGAGTATGGCTGCAAGGCTTCGGGCGTGAAGCGGATACGGGTGCATGACATTCGACACAGCCACGCCAGCCTGCTGGTGGAGATGGGCTTCTCTCCGCTGCTGATCGCGGAGCGGCTCGGACATGAAAAGGTACAGACAACGATGGACACGTACAGTCACCTGTACCCCAACAAGCAGGTGGAGGTAGCCAGACAGCTTGACGGCATTATGCCGTGAGCCTCTGGCTACAAAAATCGCTGCAAATGTAGCCAATTTGTAGCCGCTAAAAAAGAAAAATCCTGAAAAACGCTGTATTACCAACGCTTTTCAGGATTCAGAAAACACTAAATATTTATTCCCACTCCACCGTTGCAGGCGGTTTGGAGGTGATGTCGTAGACAATGCGGTTGATATGCTTCACCTCGCCGACGATGCGGCCGGAGATCTTGTCCAGCAGCTCGTAGGGCAGACGGGACCAGGTGGCGGTCATAAAGTCCTGAGACTGCACGGCACGCAGGGCCAGCGTGTAGTCATAGGTGCGCTCATCGCCCATAACGCCTACGCTGCGCAGGTCCGTCAGCACGGCAAAATACTGGCTGGTGGTGCGATCCAGGCCCGCCAGAGCCATTTCCTCCCGGAAGATGGCATCGGCATCCCGCAGGATGGCCAGTTTTTCCTCGGTGATCTCGCCGATGACGCGGATGGCAAGGCCCGGCCCCGGGAAGGGCTGACGCCACACCAGCTGCTCCGGCAGACCCAGCTCCAGGCCCAGCTGCCGCACCTCGTCCTTGAACAGGCGGCGCAGAGGCTCCACGATATCCTTGAAATCCACACAGTCCGGCAGACCGCCCACATTGTGGTGGCTCTTGATGACGGTGGACTCACCGCCCAGACCGGACTCCACCACGTCGGGATAAATGGTGCCCTGGGCCAGGAAGTCCACAGCGCCGATCTTCTTGGCCTCCTCCTCGAACACGCGGATGAACTCCTCGCCGATGATCTTCCGCTTGCGCTCGGGGTCCGTGACGCCGGCCAGCTTGCCAAGGAACCGGGGACCGGCGTTGACACGGCGGACATCCACGTTGAACTGCTTGGTCATCACATGCTCCACCTGGTCGCCTTCGTCCTTGCGCAGCAGGCCGTGGTCCACGAAAATGCACGTCAGCTGACGGCCCACCGCCCGCTGCAGCAGCGCGGCGGCCACGGAGCTGTCCACGCCGCCGGACAGAGCCAGCAGCACGCGGCCATTGCCGATCTTCTCCCGGCACTGGGCCACCGCCTCCTCCAGATAGGACGCCATGGTCCACTCCGGCTGGAAGCCGCAGATCTTATACAGGAAATTCTCCAGGATCTGCCGGCCATACTCGGTGTGCACCACCTCAGGATGGAACTGCACGCCGTAGAGCCGCTTCTCCCGGCACTGGACCGCCGCGTGGCGGCAGCCCTCGGTGGAGGCAATGATCTCGAACCCGGGAGCCAGACGATCCACCTCTACCCCGTGGCTCATCCAGTACACCGCCGTTTCCGGCACGCCGTCAAACAGCGGGGAATCCGTATGGGTCAGCTCCGTCTTGCCATATTCCCGGGTATCGGCCTTGCAGCACTGGCCGCCCAGCAGGTGCATCATCAGCTGCAAACCGTAGCAGATGCCCAGCACCGGCACGCCCATAGACAGCATCTCCGGGTCGATCATGGGAGCACCCTGGTCGAACACCGTGGCAGGGCCGCCGGTGAAAATGATGGCGTCCGGGGCAAAGGTCCGGACCTCATCCATGGTCATGCGGAAGGACTTGATCTCGCAGTATACGCCGCACTCACGGACGCGGCGAGCCACCAGCAGGTTGTATTGGCCGCCGAAATCCAGCACTAAAACCTTTTTCATACGGGGTCATCCTCCCGGAAGGTGATGTGGTCGGGGGTAGCCTCCTCGATGACGGCCAGGGAGTGGATGGGATAGCCCTTCTCCCGCAGGGCGTCGCCGCCATGCTGGAAGCCCTTCTCCACGGCCACGCCGATGCCCACCAGCTCTGCACCGGCGGCCTTGACGATGTCGATCAGGCCCTGCATGGCATAGCCCTTGGCCATAAAGTCGTCGATAATCAGCACCCGGTCGTTGGGACCCAGCCACTCCTGGGCCACAATGAGGGTGACCTTTTTCTTATAGGTATAGGAGAAGATCTCGCTCTGATACAGGCCGCCCTCGATGTTGTCGCTCTTGGCCTTCTTGGCGAATACCATGGGAACGCCGTATTTCTGGGCACACACGGTGGCCAGAGGGATGCCGCTGGCCTCCGCCGTCAGCACCATGGTGATGTCCTTCACGTCGAAATACTTGGCGAACTCATCGGCCAACTGGCTCATGAGGGCGGTGTCCACCCGGTGATTCAGGAAACCGTCCACTTTGATGATGTTGCCGGGCAGGACCTTACCCTCCCGGCGGATACGCTCCTTCAGCAGTTCCATATACTCCTCCTATTGATTTCACATTGCTGTGAATAATGACATTATTCTGCCCTATTCCTCCTATAAAAGCAAGGGGGCGAAAGGGCGAAGTTCCCGGACCTTTCCGGGGCGGCTTTTGTCACATATGACGGGGATCAGCCCCGGTGCAGGCTCCCGCGGACAAAATCGCTGAACCGCTGGGCTGCGGACGTCAGGGGCACGTCCCGCAGGACACACAGATCCACGCTGCGGGCCGGGATATCAAAGGATGTGCGCAGCTTCCGCAGACGACCGCTGTCCAGCTCCCGGTGGACGAACTCCTCCGTGACTCCGGCCACGCCGAAGCCGATGGCCGCCAGGTCTACCAGCAGGCTTCGGGCGCCCAGCTCGATCTCCGGGTGCAGATGCAGACCGTTCTGCAGGAAATACTTTTCCAAAAACAGCCGGGAGGACGCCTTCCGCTCCAGCAGGATCAGCGGGAACTGGGCAATCTCCTCCAGGGAATAGACATGGTCAAAGTCGCAGGGATACTCCGCCCCGGCCACAAAGATGGAATGGGTGGTCAGGCACGGGAACGTCTCCAGAGACGCCGCCTCCTGAGGGGTGCTGGCAAAGGCAATATCCACCTTGCCGGATTGCAGCAGGCCCAGGACCTTATGGCTGCGGCCGGAGATGATCTGAATGTGGATGGCCGGATACTGCCGGTGGAACCGGTCCAGATACGGCAGCAGGAACTGGCTGGTCACCGTGTCGCTGGCGCCGATGGTCAGGTGGCCCATCTGCAGGTCCCGGCTCTGGGACAGCTTCTCCTCGCCGGTTTCCAGCAGGCCCATGGCGCTGCGGACGTATTCATACAGCATCCGCCCATCGGCGGTCAGGGTGACGCCCCGGGAGTTCCGGGCGAACAGCCGGGTCTGCAGCTCCGCCTCCAGCTGCTTGATGGACTGGCTGACGGCGGACTGGGATATAAACAGAGTCTGGGCGGCGGCGGTGATGTTTCCGGCCTCCGCTACCTCCTTGAACACACGATAAAGCTCCAGCTTCACGGACATGACAGCACCTCATTAAGAAAAATAATGCGTACAGTTTGTATCATCTGCTGTAATTATATCAAATATTCCCGGGAATGCAACCCCTATCTTTCCTTCCCCGAAGGATTCGGCATTTTTTCCGATTTCCCTTGCTTTTTCCCGGCGGCTTCTGTATAATCATGACTGGCTTTTGCTGCAAGAGTAGAAGCGGCGCGTTAAGTGCCGGTCGGATGGGAGGTTGCCGCCGGACGAAGGAGACCTGTCTCCGCGGTGCCGTCTTCGCATCCGCTTTGGCAGCCGGCCCGGGGGTTCGCGCCCTGACAAGTGCATACTCCCCAACCTCCTCCCAATTTTTACCCGAATTAGGAGGTATTTTTTATGTCTGAACGTCACACCCATGCATCTGCCCACGGCAGACCCAAGTGGCCCGTGCGGGCCATGGTCACCTGCGCCCTGCTGACCGCCGTCAGCGTGGTGCTGGCCCGGTTCCTGATCCCTACCCCCAACGAGGTGACCCGCTTCTCCCTGGAGGCGGTGCCCATCTTCCTGGCCGGGATGCTTTTCGGGCCGCTGCCCGGGGCCCTGACAGGCTTCGCCGCCGATTTCATCGGCTGCCTGTTCTCCCCCTATGGCTACAACCCGATTTTCTGCGTGCCCCCGATCCTGTACGGCCTGTGCGCCGGGCTTTTCCGTCCCTGGCTGACGCGCAGATGCAGCCCCCTGCGGCTGGCTCTGGCGTTCCTGCCGCCGGTGGTCCTGGGGTCGGTGCTGTACCAGAGCTTCGCCCTGGCCATGATCTACGGCGGCGGCGCGAAAGCCGCGTACTTTCTCACCCGGCTGGCGGCCCGCAGCGTGCAGTTCGCCATCACCGGCGTGCTGGACGTGCTGGTGGTGTGGCTTCTGCAGCGCTCCGGCGCTCTGCGGGCCGTGGGCCTGCCGCCGGTGCAGTCGAAAGGAAATGATATACAATGAACATTGACGAAACCCTGTCCTATATCCACGCCGTCTGCTGGCGCAGCAGCATCCCGGGGCTGGAGCGCATCCGGGCGCTGCTGGCGCTGATGGGGGATCCCCAGAGGGACATGAAGTTCATCCACGTCACCGGCACCAACGGCAAGGGCTCCACCTGTGCCATGATGGCCGGCATCCTTCGGGCGGCGGGCTATCGCACGGGCCTGTACACCTCGCCCTTCCTGATCCGGTTCAACGAGCGCATGCAGGTGGACGGCCGGCAGATCACCGACGACGAGCTGTGCGAAATCACGGCCCAGGTCCGCCCTCTGGCGGACTCCCTGGACCCTCACCCCACGGAGTTTGAGATGGTCACGGCCATCGCCTTCGCCTATTTCGCCCGGCACAGCTGCGATATCGTGGTGTGCGAGGTGGGCATGGGCGGCGAATTTGACGCTACCAACGTGATCCCCGCCCCGGAGGCCGCCGTGTTCTGCAACATCGGCCTGGACCACACCCAGTATCTGGGGGACACCATTGAAAAAATCGCCGCCACCAAGGCCGGGATCATCAAGCCCGGCTGTGACGCGGTGCTGTACCGCCAGACGGCCTCTGCGGAGGAGATCATCCGCCAGCGGTGCGAGCGTCTGGGCGTTCCCCTGCACCTGGCGGATTTTGACGGCATCCGTCCGGAAAGCGCCGGGTTGGAGGGCCAGGTTTTCGATTGGGAGGAGCTTACCGGCCTGCGCCTGCCGCTGCTGGGACGGCACCAGCTGTGCAACGCCGCCGTGGCCCTGACAGCCATGCGGGTGCTGCAAAAGCGTGGCTGGTCCATTACGGAGGAGCACATCCGCCGCGGCCTGGCGGCCACCGACTGGCCCGGCCGGTTCCAGATCATCGGCAATGATCCTCTGTTCATCATCGACGGCGGGCACAATCCCCAGTGTATCCGGGCGCTGGAGCAGAATATCCGGGATTATCTGCCGGACCGCCCGCTGACGGTGCTTACCGGCGTCATGCAGGACAAGGACTATCACTGCATGTACCGGGGCGTGGTGCCCTATGCCCGCTCCTTCATCACCGTCACGCCGGATAACCCCCGCTCCCTGCCTGCCGGGGAGCTGGCAGCGTATATCCGGGAGCTGGGAGCGCCGGTCACCGCCTGCGATACCATCCGCGGCGGCGTTTCCCTGGCGCTGGAGCAGGCCGGACCCGGCGGCACAGTGCTGTGTTACGGCTCTCTGTATCTGATCGGCGACGTGGAGACACAGCTGCGGGACCTGAAAAAAAGCTGAGTCCAGGGGATTCGCGAGGGACAGGCACATGGAAAAGCGCCATGTTGTCTGTCCTTCGCTTTTTATCATGGCAGTTCTACAAATTTTCCCGGCAGGCCCTAAAATTTCTGTTGCATTTTTATACCGTATCGTGTAAAATGAGAGGGACAATATAAGATTGGTAGCTGTAAGGAAGTGCCTCGCGCACGGGCTGCAACTATCACTCGGCTGTTGCTTGAGTGTTTCAGATCTCCACCCGGAGGTTTGAAACATTTTTCTTTACCCGGAAGCATTGGAACAATTCATAAGGAGGAACACACATGAATCTGGTCATCAACGGAAGACTCATTACCCGGGACGAGGGCGGCAAGGGCTATTATGAGCACGGCGCCGTAGCCTATGAGGGAACCACCATCACCGAGGTGGGCCAGGAGAGCGTCCTGCGGGCCAAATACCCCCAGGCCAACCTCATCGACGCCAAGGGCGGCGTCATCATGCCCGCCTTCATCAATGCCCACACCCATATCTACTCCGCCCTGGCAAGGGGCCTGTCCATCGTGGGCAACAATCCCACCAATTTCTACGAGGTCCTGGACGGCACCTGGTGGGCCATCGACCGCAAGCTGACCCTGGCCGGCACCCGCGCCAGCGCCGACGCCCTGTACATAGACTGCATCAAGCAGGGCGTTACCACCATTTTCGACCATCACGCCTCCTATGCCGAGATCCCCGGCTCTCTGCACACCATTGCCGCCTCCGCCAAGAAATTCGGCATCCGCTCCTGCCTGTGCTATGAGGTTTCCGACCGGGACGGCGAAGAAAAGTGCCTCCAGGCCATCCAGGAAAATGCCGACTTCATCACCGAGTGCGAAAGGAACCGGGACCCCATGCTGGCCGCCATGTTCGGCGGACACGCCCTGTTCACCATCAGCGACAAGACCTTTGACCGCATGGTGGCCGCCAACAATGGCCGCACCGGTTACCACATCCATGTGTCCGAGGGCATGAACGACGTGTACGACAGCCTGCAAAACTATGGCCGCCGCCCTGTCCAGCGGCTCCAGGACCACGGCATTCTGGGGGAAAAGACCATTCTGGGCCACTGCATCCATGTGAACACCGCCGAAATGGAGATCATCAAGGAGACCGGCACCATGGTGGTCAACAATCCCGAGAGCAACATGGGCAACGCCATCGGCATCTGCCCGGTGCTCCAGCTGCACAAGCGGGGCATCCTGCTGGGCATGGGCACCGACGCCTATACCAACGACATGCTGGAATCCCTGAAGGTGGCCCTGTGCTCCCAGCGGAGCCAGAACTGCCTGCCCAACGTGGGCTGGTGCGAGGTCACGGACATGCTGTTCCGCAACAATGCCAAAATCGGCGAGAAGTATTTCCCGGTGCAGCTGGGGGTGCTGAAGGCCGGCGCTGCAGCGGACATCATCGTTATGGACTACAAGCCCTTCACCCCCTTCTCCGACGAGAACATCGACGGCCACATGATCTTCGGCATGACCGGCCGCCAGTGCCAGACCACCATCGCGGGCGGCAAGCTCCTGATGCAGGACCGGGTGCTGGTGGGTATCGACGAGGAGGCGGAAAATGCCCACATCCTGGAGGCCGCCAAGAAGCTCTGGGGCGATCTGAACCACCGGACGTATTGATAATTCCAAAAACCTTGACAAGGAGGATATCCCATGTCTGAAAAAATGTATCCCATTCCCTTCCGCTCCCTGATGAACTGGGTGGTCACCGAGTATTCCGGCTGCGGCGACGTGTTCGGCGTGCATAAGCAGTATCACGCCACCGGCAAGAGCCTGCCGATTTTCGGCGAACGCATCGAAACACCCTTTGGCCCTGCCGCCGGTCCCAACAGCCAGCTGGCTCAGAACATCATCGCCGCCTATGTGGCCGGTGCCCGGTTCTTCGAGGTGAAAACCGTCCAGAAGATGGACGGTGCGGACCTGGCCGCCTGTGTGCCCCGCCCCTGCATTCTGGCCAACGACGAGGGCTACAACCAGGAGTGGTCCACGGAGCTCACCGTGCCCCAGGCCATGGACGAGTATATCAAGGCCTGGTGCGCTCTGAAGGTCCTCAGCAAGGTCTACGGCTTCGGCGATCCCGACGGCTTCGTGTTCAACATGTCCGTGGGCTACGATCTGGAGGGCATCAAGGGCGAGAAGGTCAACACCTACATCGACGGCATGATGGATGCCGGCCGCACCGCCATTTTCGGTGAGTGCAAGGAGGTCCTGAAGGAGCTGTTCCCCCAGGAGACCGCCTTCATCGACGCCATCTCCCCCCGGGTGTCCCGCAGCGTCACCGTCTCCACCCTCCACGGCTGTCCCCCGGACGAGATCGAGCGCATCGCCGGCTATCTGATTTCCGAGAAGCACCTGCACACCTTCGTCAAGTGCAACCCCACCATCCTGGGCTACGAGACCGCCCGCCGCACTCTGGACGCCATGGGCTATGACTATATCGTGTTCGACGAGCACCACTTCAACGAGGATCTCCAGTGGGCCGACGCCGTGCCCATGTTCCGGCGGCTTCAGGCTCTGGCCGATGAAAACGGCCTGGAGTTCGGTCTGAAGCTCTCCAACACCTTCCCCGTGGACACCACCCGGGGTGAGCTGCCCAACGATGAGATGTACATGTCCGGCCGCAGCCTGTTCCCCCTGACCATTGAGATGTGCCACCGTATCTCCCGGCAGTTCCAGGGAAAGATGCGCATCTCCTTTGCCGGCGGCGCGGAGTATTTCAACTGCGACAAGCTGTTTGCCGCAGGCATCTGGCCCATCACCGTGGCCACCACCATCCTCAAGCCCGGCGGATACAACCGCCTGCACCAGATGGTGGAGAAGGTGGAGCCCATGGCCTACCGTCCCTTCAGCGGCACAGATACCCAGGCCATCTGCGAGCTGTCCGCCGCCAGCCATACCGATGTCCACCACGTCAAGCCCATCAAGCCCCTGCCCAGCCGCAAGAGTGAGAAAAGCGTCCCCTGGCTGGACTGCTTCACCGCACCCTGTCAGGGCGGCTGCCCCATTGAGCAGGACATTCCCGAGTATATGGAGCTGTGCCGCAAGGGCCTGTACGCCCCGGCCCTGAAGCTCATCACCGAGAAGAACCCCCTGCCCTTCCTGACCGGCACCATCTGCGCCCACCGGTGTCAGACCAAGTGCTCCCGGAACTTCTATGACGAGTCCGTCCGCATCCGGGACACCAAGCTGCTGGCCGCCGAAAAGGGCTACAACGCCCTGATGGCCTCCATCCGTGTTCCGGAGCGGGTCCCCGGCAAGAAGGCCGCCATCATCGGCGGCGGTCCTACCGGTATTGCCGCCGCCTACTTCCTGGGCCGCGCCGGGATTGAAGCCACCATCTTCGAGCGGGAGAGCTGCCTGGGCGGCGTGCCCCGGCACGTGATTCCCTCCTTCCGCATCGCCAACGAGACCATCGAAAAGGATATCGCCCTGATGGAGAAGTACGGTGTGGACGTCCGCTGTGGCGCACCGGCCCCCTCGGTGAAGGAGCTGAAGGCCATGGGCTACACCCATATTCTCTTTGCCGTGGGCGCCTGGAAGCCCGGCAAGCTGGAGATCGCCGGTGATGTGGCCGGGGCCATCCAGTGGATGAAGGGCGTCAAGGCCGGGAACATCAGCGTCGGCGGCAACATCGCCGTCATCGGCGGCGGCAACACCGCCATGGATGCCGCCCGTCTGGCCAAGCGCTCCGGTGCCAGGCAGGTAACTCTGGTATACCGCCGGACCCGCAAGTACATGCCCGCCGACGAGCATGAGCTGGCCCTGGCCCTCCAGGACGGCGTGACCTTCGCCGAGCTGGCCGCTCCTGTGAAGCAGGCCGACGGCGTGCTGACCTGCGAGAAGATGGTGCTGGGCCAGGCCGATGCCTCCGGCCGCCGCAGTCCCGTGGGCAGCGGTGAGTTCTTCGACATTCCCTGCGACCTGGTGATCTCCGCCGTAGGCGAGCAGGTAGACAGCGCCCTGATGGCCGCCAACGGCATTGAGGTGGACAAGAAGGGCCGCCCCGCCTTCCAGACCAATCTTCCCGGCGTGTATGCCGCCGGTGACGCCGCCCGGGGCCCCGCCACCGTGGTGGAGGGCATCGCCGACGCCGCCCGCTTCGCCCAGGAGGTCATCGGAACGGCCTATACCTATGACATCCCCCAGCAGGCGTACATTACCAAGACCGACGCCCAGGCCAAGAAGGGCATCCTGAACATGAGCGGCTGCGTGTGCCAGGAGGGCAGCCGCTGTCTGCAGTGCTCCACCGTGTGCGAAAACTGCGTGGATTCCTGCCCCAACCGTGCCAACGTGGCCATCGCCATGGCCGACGGCAGCCACCAGATCCTCCATGTGGACAAGATGTGCAACGAGTGCGGCAACTGCACCCAGTTCTGCCCCTACGCCTCCGAGCCCTGCCACGACAAGTTCACCCTGTTCCAGACCGCCGAGGACATGGCCGACTCCCACAATGCCGGCGTCCTGTTCCTGGGCGGGGACATGGTCCGGGTACGCACCTTCGGTGAGCCCAAGGACTACGACCTGAGCAAGGAAAGCGGACTGCCTGCTGACCTGGAAACGCTCATCGTCACCATCCGTGACAAGTACGGGTATCTGTTCGCCTGATTTCTCCCACTATTCGCAAAAAAGAGCCCCTGCCTTCCTTGAGGGAAAGCAGGGGCTCTTTGCCGTCCGGGGGTGTTTTATTGGTCCGGGTTGGTGGTGAACAGGCCCACCACGTCCTCCAGGGCCAGGCTCAGGGTAATTGCCTGGGCCTTGGTGCTGGGACCCGCCTGGGCCATGATGGCCTGCATAATGGCGTTTTTCTCGCCGGTGGGGGCCACGATAAAGATCATCTCCCGCTCCTCGGCAATGGACATGCCGAAAAACTTCCCGGCGTCCTCGGCTCCGGTGCTGCGGGTATGGACAATGGTGCCGCCACGGGCTCCGGCGGACCGGGCCGCCTCCATGACCTTATCGGTATAGCCCTGGTTGGCAATGGCAACGATCAGCTGATAGGCAGCGTCCTTCATGGTCTCGTCCTCCTCTACGTCGATTTCCGGGACCTTGGAGGGGTCGCCGGAGGTCAGATAATTCATGGCGGTCCTGCCGCCGATGCTGCTCAGAGGCAGGCACACGGCGATGCCGCTTCCGGGAGCGGAAAGGTGCATGGTGGAAACCAGCTCCTTCAACAGGGTATCCTTGCAGGCCGGGGTCACCACGGAGAACAGCACCGCCTTCTCCGTGGCCTCCAGGCCCAGATAGCTCAGCACATCGTCGCTGGCGGTGCCCCGGCCCAGGGCCGTGAACACCACCGGCGCGCCGAAGGCCCGGTAAAAATCCACAAATCGTCCGGAGCCCACCACCCGGTTGGTGATGGTGATCATCAAATACAGTCGTTTCATTCCGTTTCCTCCTATGCCAGCTCGATGATCTCTTCCACCTGGGCCACGGCTGCGGGAGCCACGTGCTTGATGCGCCGCTTATAGCTCACGCCCAGCAGCTGGATGGTTACCAGGGGCGTCATAGCCACCATGGCCACCACGCCGAAGGCGTCCGTGACCACGTTGCCGCCCACGGCGTCGCAGGCGCCCATGGCAAAGGGCAGCAGGAACGTGGCCGTCATGGGACCGGAGGCCACGCCGCCGGAGTCGAAGGCGATGGAGGTGAATATTTTCGGCACCACGAAGGACAGAGCCAGGCTCAGGGCATAACCCGGCAGCAGGAACCACATGATGGAGATACCCGTCAGCACCCGGATCATGGCCAGGCCCAGCGACACCGCCACGCCCAGCGACAGGGCCAGGTTCATGGCGCTGGCGGGAATGGAGCCGGCGGTGATCTCCTCCACCTGCCGGTTGAGGATGTGAACGGCGGGCTCCGCCGCCACGATGAAATAGCCGATGATCATAGCGATGGGAATCAGCACCCAGTTGCAGTCCAGGGACGCGATGCTGCTGCCCAGGAAATTGCCCACGGCCATAAAGCCCACATTGACGCCGGTCAGGAACAGCACCAGGCCCAGATAAGTATACAGGAAGCCCACCGCCATGCTCATGATCTGCCGCCGGCTCAGGCGGCGGGTCAGCAGCTGGAAGATCAGGAAGAAGCCCGCAATAGGCGCCAGGGACAGGAGAATTTCCTTGAAATATTCCGGCAGCGCATGGGTATAGGACCGGAACATCTCCACGGTGTCCTGGGCGTCGGGCACGGTCACCGGCGTATAGCTGCTGCCGTCGGGCTTATACAGAAGGCCCAGCAGCAGCACCGTCAGAATGGGGCCGATGGAGCACAGCGCCACCAGGCCGAAGCTGTCGCCTCCGGCATGCTTATCGTTTCGGACGGCGCTGACGCCCACGCCCAGAGCCATGATAAACGGCACGGTCATGGGGCCGGTGGTAACGCCGCCGGAGTCAAAGGCGATGGCCCAGAAATCCGGGGACACGAACATGGCCAGGGTAAACACCACCGCATAAAACCCAATGAGCAGGTACGACAGCGGGATACCCAGCAGGATACGCAGCAGGGCGATGACCAGGAAAACTCCCACGCCCAGGGCAACGGACCAGATGATGACATTGTTCTCAATAGCGGGCACCTGGCCGGCCAGGACCTGCAGATCCGGCTCCGCCACGGTGATGATGACGCCGATGAGAAAGCTGATGCCCACGATGACCCACACCTTCTTGGAGCGGGTGATCTCCTTACCGACGGCCTCGCCCAGGGGGATCATGGACATCTCCGACCCAAGAGAAAACAGGCCCATGCCCACGATCAGCAGCAGACTGCCGATCAGAAACGCCATCATCGCGTTGTTGGATACCGGGGTCACGGTGAAGCACAGCAGCAGCACGATGGCCGTGATGGGCAGCACCGAGGTCAGCGACTCCCGCATGGGCTTGCGGAAAATCGCCAGAACCTGCCCCTTCTCCCGGTGCTTCCGGCGCAGGCGGGCCTGCTGGGTCAACAGATCAGGTTTCTTGCGTGACAACAAACAATTCCTCCTTCAAAATTCCGGCAATCAAAACGATAGCGTACCTGTCCGGCTTGGCGGGCAGATACGCAAACTCTACCATTAACAAATATAATACCATAGCTTCCCATTTTCAGCAAGAAAGAATCTGTAAAAAAAGTGTGAACATCTGACAGGGAAAACTCCTTGTCAGCGGTAGAAAATCCAGAAAAACACTCCTCTTTTGCATGTTTACTCTCCTGCCGCCACGAAAAAAAATTTGCGTCGTGATGAAAAAATATGAAAAATAGCGGTTGACAAATGCCGCGGATGGTGCTAACATGCACCCATCGACAAGAAACGCCGCCTGTGCGGCGGGAAAGGGAACACGCCATGACGAAGCAGCTCTGCGGCAACAGCATGATGATGACCATGATGCACATGTGCGGCATGTGCATGCTTTGCTATGGAAAAAATGGTCATTCCCTTTCAGCGCTTGCCTGAATGAATCGTTTGCGGCAGCGGAAGGTCAATGACCTTCCGCTGTTTTTTGCTGTATGAAAGGAGCTGAAAAACCATGTGCCTGATGCCGGGCCTCATTACCCTGCTGGACGATCGAATGTGCCCCCGGGCCATCGGATGTTCCATACAAGAGAATCAATCAACCAACTTTGACATAAAAAGGAGATAACCATCATGAAAAAGAATTCCGTTCGGCTCACTGCGCTGATCCTGGCGCTGGTCCTGTCCCTGGCCCTGGTCCTGACGGGCTGCGGCTCCAAGAGCACCTCCCTGAAGATCGCCGTTCCCAACGACACCACCAACGAGGCCCGCGCCCTGCTGCTGCTGCAGGAAAACGGCATCATCAAGCTGCGCGACGGCGCCGGCATCACCGCCACCAAGAACGACATCGTGGAGAATCCCTACAACGTGGAGATCGTAGAGGCCGAGGCCGCCCGTCTGCCCGATATGCTGAAGGACGCCGACTATGCCGTCATCAACTCCAACTACGCCATCAACGTCGGCCTGAATCCCGTGAATGATTCCCTGGCCATCGAAGGCTCCTCCTCCGCCTATGCCAATATTCTGGCGGTGAAGGAGGGCAACGAGATCACCCCCAAGATCCTGGCCCTGAAGGCCGCGCTGGAGAGCCAGCAGGTGGCCAGCTTCATCGAGAGTAAGTACAGCGGCTCCGTGGTCAGCACCGTGGACCACCCCGGCACCGGCTATGACGATTCCGTGGACTATGAGGCTCTGAAGGGCCAGACCATCACCGTGGCCGCCTCCCCCACGCCCCACGCCGAGATCCTGGAGGTTGTCAAGGAGATCCTGGCCGCTAAGGGCATTACCCTGGACATTCAGGTTTATAACGACTATGTGGTGCCCAACACCGTGGTGGACGACGGCACCCTGGACGCCAACTACTTCCAGCATCTGCCCTATCTGGAGGACTTCAACGCCGAGAACAACACCCACATTGTGTCCGTCAGCGCCATCCATGTGGAGCCCATGGGCCTGTACGGCGGCCGTCAGACCAGCCTGGACGCTCTGAAGGCTTCCAAGTAAACACACAAGCATCCGATTAGAAGGGGGAGGCAGCAGCCTTGATCGAATTACAGCATGTCAGCAAGACCTTTGAGACCGCCGGTGGGCGAGTGGACGCTCTGAAGGACGTATCCCTGACCATCGCCAGCGGCGATATCTATGGCATCATCGGCATGAGCGGCGCGGGTAAGAGCACGCTGGTCCGCTGCATCAATATGCTGGAGCGGCCCACGGAGGGCCGGGTCATCGTCAACGGCCAGCAGCTGGACGCCATGACCCCGGCCCAGCTGCGGGCGGCCCGGCGGGAGATCACCATGATCTTCCAGCGGTTCAACCTGCTGATGCAGCGCACCTGCCTGCAAAACATCTGCTTCCCCATGGAGCTGGCCGGGGTCAGCCGGAAGGAGGCCCAATCCAGGGCCCGGGAGCTGCTGGAGCTGGTGGGTCTGCCGGACAAGGCCCAGGCGTACCCCGCCCAGCTGTCCGGCGGCCAGCAGCAGCGCATTGCCATTGCCCGGGCCCTGGCCACCAATCCCAAGGTGCTGCTGTGCGACGAGGCCACCAGTGCCCTGGACCCCAAGACCACCCGGCAGATTCTGGAGCTGATCCGGGACATCAACCGCCAGCTGGGCATCACCGTGGTGGTCATCACCCACCAGATGAGTGTGGTAAAGGAAATCTGTACCCATGTTGCCATTCTGGACGACGGCGAGGTGGTGGAGGACGGCATGGTATCCACGGTGTTCTCCGCTCCCAGGTCCCAGGCCGCCCGGCACCTGGTGTTCCCCGGCGGTGCCGATGCCGCCGTGTCCGACCCCAGCCAGGAGCGGCGTATCCGCCTGATCTTCCGCAGTGCCCAGACCACGGCCATCCCCATGGTGGCCCGTCTGGCAGCGGAGGAGAGCATCTACGCCAACGTCATTTCCGCCAGCACCCAGAAGCTGTCGGAGGAGATCTACGGCAGCATGCTGCTGGGCGTGCCCAGGGGACAGCTGGACCGGGCCATGGGATTTTTCCGCAGCATCCCCAATTTGCAGGCAGAGGAGGTAAGCGTGGATGTACACTGATTTATTTACGCCGGAGTCCCTGGCGGAGCTGAAAACGGCCTTTGTGACCCAGTTCCCCATGGCGCTTTGGGAGACGTTTTATGTAACGGTGCTGTCCACCGCCCTGGCCGTGGTGCTGGGTCTGCCGCTGGGCGTGCTGCTGGTGGCGGGAGAAAAGGACGGCGTCCTGCCCCTGCCGAAGCCGGTGCTGTCGGCGCTGAACGTGGTCATCAACCTGCTGCGTTCCATCCCGTTTCTGATCCTGATGATTATGGTGTTCCCTCTGTCCCGGCTCATCATCGGCACCGCCGTGGGCACCACAGCCACCATCGTTCCCCTGGTGGTGGCGGCGTTCCCCTTTGTGGCCCGGCTGGTGGAGAGCAGCCTGCGGGAGGTAGACCCCAATATTATTGAGGCGGCCCAGAGCATGGGCGCCACGCCCATGCAGATCGTCTGCAAGGTGATGATTCCCGAGAGCGTCCCCTCCCTGATCCAGAACGCCACCATCGCCCTGACCACCATTCTGGGCTACTCCGCCATGAGCGGCATCATCGGCGGCGGCGGCCTGGGCAAGGTTGCCATTGACTACGGCTATTACCGGTACAAATACCTGGTGATGTTCGCGGCGGTGATCCTGCTGATCCTGCTGGTGCAGCTGTTCCAGACCGTTGGCACCCGCCTTGCCGTGAAATGCGACAAACGCCTGAAAAAGTAATTACTATGGAAGGCAGTCTCTCTGCTGCCTGTCGTCCCAAAAAGCATTGCCTTTTTTGACAAGCTCAAGGCCGCCGCGCTCTGCGGCGGCCTTTTTTTGCTTTTTTCGTCCCTTTTCCCAAACAATTTTCCCTGAGACGCCCCGCCGTGCTTGAAAGCACGGCAGCTTTGTGGTATCCTTATGCTGTATTTTTGTGCAAAGGAGACGATTCCGTGACTAAGCTGCGGGATAAGCGGCTGTTTCTGCTGGACATGGACGGTACCATCTACATCGGTGACCGCCTGTTCGACGGCGTACCGGAATTCCTGCGCCATGTGCGCGCCATGGGGGGCCGGTATCTGTTCCTGACCAACAATTCCTCCCGGGGCGTGGAGGGCTACATGGAAAAGCTCCGCCGCATGGGCATCGAGACTACCCGGGACGACTATCTCACCTCCGTGGATGCCACCGTCCGCTATCTGCGGGAGACCCTGCCGGGAAAGACCTGCTATGTGTTCGGCACGGATTCCTTCCTGGCCCAGCTGGACGGAGCCGGTATCCCCGTGACCCGGGACCGGGAGCAGGCGGAGGTACTTCTGTGCGGCTTCGACACGGAGCTCACGTTTCAGAAGCTGGAGGACGCCTGCATTCTGCTGAACCGGGGCGTTCCCTTCGTGGCCACCAACCCCGACTGGGTCTGCCCCACCTGGTACGGCTCCGTGCCCGACTGCGGCAGCGTCTGCCGGATGCTCACCACCGCCACCGGCCGGGAGCCTACGGTCATCGGCAAGCCCAGGCCCCAGATGGCCCTGCTGGCTATGGAGCGCACGGGCTTCTCCCCGGAGCAGACGGTGCTGCTGGGGGACCGGCTGTACACCGACGTTGCCTGCGGCGTCAACGCCGGCATCGACACCGTGTTCGTCCTGTCCGGCGAGGGCACCATGGCGGACATCGACACCTATCAGATCCACCCCACCTGGGTGTATCCCGACATCGGTACCCTATACCGGAAACTGGAGGAGACTGTATGAAACTCAACTACAAGCGGACTATTTTCGTGGGCTTTGCCTTCTTCCTGATCTGCTCGTTCTGGCAGGCCTATGACAACACCATCCCCCTGATCCTCACCAACAAATTCGGCATGAGCCAGGCCTGGTCCGGCGTCATCATGGCTCTGGACAACGTGCTGGCCCTGTTCATGCTGCCCCTGTTCGGCGCCATTTCTGACAGGCACCGGGGCAAGCGGGGCCGCCGCACCCCCTTCATCGTGGTGGGTACCCTCATCGCCGCCGTGATGCTCATCGCCCTGTCCTTTGTGGACAACGCCCAGCTGCGGCACCTGTCCGACGTCTCCGCCATCGACGATCCCGCCGCCCTGGAGCAGATCTATGACCACCAGGCTGATGAGACCCTGCTGACCCCCGGCGGCGACAAGTTCGTCCTGAGCCAGAAGTTCACCCAGGAGGAGTTCATCCGGATCCGCAGCCAGGTGGAGCAGGACGGCAAGACCGTCACCAACCCCGATTATACCAACTATGTGGTCCCCGCCCGCCAGGCCTGCGCCTGGGACGCCACCGCCAAAAGTCCCGCCACCCTGGTATTCTTCATCGTTCTGCTGCTGATCGTCCTGGTTTCCATGGCCGTGTTCCGGTCCCCGGCGGTGGCCCTGATGCCCGACGTGACCCTGAAGCCTCTGCGCTCCAAGGCCAACGCCGTCATCAACCTCATGGGCTCTGCCGGCGGCATTCTGGTGCTGGCTCTGGGCATGGTGTTCGCCACCTCCGCCGTCCGCAACTCCCTGATGAGCTACACCGGCTATTTCGCCGTCATCGCCGCCATCATGCTCTCCGCCCTGGTGATTTTCATGCTCACCGTCCGGGAAAAGGAGTGGGCCTACGAAATGCAGCAGCAGGCCGTGGCCCTGGGCATTGAGGAGGAGACTCAGGAGCAGGAGGAGTCCGCAGGCGGACGCAAGCTGTCCGTGGACGAGGTAAAGTCCCTGATTTTCCTTCTTCTGTCCATCGTTCTGTGGTTCTTCGGCTACAACGCCGTCACCTCCAAGTATTCCGTCTATGCCAGCAACATCCTGCACAAGGACTATAATCTGACCCTGATCATCGCTCAGGCGGCGGCCATTGTCTCCTATCTGCCTGTGGGCTTCATCGCCTCCAAGGCAGGCCGGAAAAAGACCATCCTGGCCGGCGTGGTCATGCTGACCACCGCCTTCACCGTGGCCGCCTTCCTCAACGCCGAAAGCCCCACCATGCTGATGAACGCCATGTTCGCCCTGGCCGGTATCGCCTGGGCCACCATCAACGTCAACTCCTTCCCCATGGTGGTGGAGATGTGCTCCGGCGGCGACGTGGGCAAATATACCGGCTTTTACTACACCGCCTCCATGGCCGCCCAGGTGGCCACGCCTATGCTGTCCGGTCTGCTGATGGACCGCTTCGGCATGCATGTGCTGTTCCCCTACGCCGCCGTATTCACGACTCTGGCCTTCGTCACCATGCTGTTCGTCCGCCATGGCGACAGCAAGCCCCAGGCCAAGATCGGTCTGGAAGCTCTGGACGAGATGGAGGATTGACGCAAAATGCCCGTTTTGATCGTATTGCTGGTTCTTTTGATCCTGGGAGAGCTTTTCACCCTGCTTCTGCAATGCCGCCGGGGCCACAGCGCCTGGGGCCTGCTGCGGCTGTTCCGCTACGCCCACCGGGGCTATCACGACAAGCCCCGCATTCCCGAAAACTCCATGGCCGCCTTCCGCCGGGCCATTGAAAACGGCTGCGGCGCGGAGCTGGATGTTCACCTGATGAAGGACGGCCGCCTGGCCGTCATCCACGATGCCAGCCTCAAGCGCACCGCCGGCGCCGACGTGCTGGTGGAGGACCTGACGGCGGAGGAGCTGAAGCAGTACCGCCTGGAGGGCACCGATGAGCAGATCCCCCTGCTGGAGGAGGTGCTGGAGCTGTTCCAGGACCGCACGCCCCTGATCATCGAGCTGAAGGCCGAGCGGGGCAACCACGCCGCCCTGGCGGAGGCCACCTGCCGCATGCTGGACCGGTACCGGGTTCATTACTGCATCGAATCCTTCGACCCCCGCTGCCTGATCTGGCTGAAAAAGAACCGCCCCGAGATCGTCCGTGGCCAGCTGTCTGAGCAGTTCCTGCGCCATGGTGAGACCGCCGGTCACGGCAAGGCCACCATGTGGCTTCTGGGGAATCTGTTTTCCAACGTGGCCGTGAGGCCCGACTTCATCGCCTACCGGTTCTCCGACCGGGACAACCTGTGTCTGCGCTGGTGCCGGAAATTCTACCATGTCCAGGAGGTAAACTGGACCATCCGAACGAAAGAGGAGATGGAAGCCGCCGAGGCCCAGGGAAACCTGGTGATCTTCGAGTGCTTCGATCCGAAGGGATAACGCTATGAGAGTCATCACCGGAACCGCCCGGGGCCGCCGTCTCAAGGAGCTCCAGGGCATGGACACCCGCCCCACCACAGACAAGGTCAAGGAGAGCATGTTCTCCATTCTGCAATTCGACATCGAGGGCCGCCGGGTGCTGGACCTGTTCGCCGGCACCGGCCAGCTGGGCATCGAGGCTCTGAGCCGCGGCGCGGCGGAGGCCGTGTTCGTGGACAAGCGCGCCGACGCTATGAAGCTGGTCCGGGATAACCTGGAGCTGTGCGGTCTTTTGGACCGGGCCCGGGTCAGAAGCGACGACTCCCTGGCCTATCTGCGCAGCGGCGAAAAGTTCGACCTGATCTTCCTGGACCCGCCCTACGCCTCCGGTCTGCTGGAGCAGGCTCTTTCGGATATTGCAGGGTTTGACATTTGTCGCGAACATGGTATAATAATGGCGGAAAGTCCGGCAGACGCCGTTTTGCCCGCCCTGGAGGCCCCCTACCGCCTTTACCGGGAGTATCGCTACGGTAAGATCAAGCTGACAGTCTACCACCGTCAGGGAAGCGAGGAATGACCCCCCATGAAAATTGCGATCTATCCCGGCAGCTTCGACCCCATCACGCTGGGGCATATGGATATTATCCGCCGGGCCGCCCAGTGCTTTGACCAGGTGTACGTCTGCGTGCTGGTCAACTGCGACAAAAAGCCTATGTTCTCCGCCGACGAACGGGTGGAGATGATCCGCCGCTCCGTGGCGGACCTGCCCAATGTGGCGGCGGAGCATTACACCGGCCTGCTGGCGCAGTACGCCCGGGACAAGGGTGCCTGCGTTCTGGTAAAGGGTCTGCGCAACGCCACGGATTTCGACCAGGAGTACCAGATGGCCAGCATCAACCGGGGCATCCTGCCGGGACTGGAAACCGTATTCCTGCCGGCCAGTCCCGCCTACCAGCATTTCAGCAGCACCATGGTCCGGGAAATGCTCCGCTACGGACAGCCCATGGAACAATATGTGCCGGCCCCGGTGGCCGCGCAGTGGAAAGGACGGTCATAAATGGAAGATAAAAACGTACAGAAGCTCCTTGACATGCTGTACGGCATGATCGACGAGGCCCGGGGAGCTACCTTCAGCTCCGAAAAATGCATTATCAACCGGGAGGAAGCTCTGGACCTGCTGGACGAGGTCCGCACCAAGCTCCCCGCAGAGCTCAGCAAGGCTCAGGATCTGATGAAGTCCAAGGAGCAGTATGTGGACAAGGCCAATCGCGAGGTCAAGCGTATGCTGGACCAGGCCCAGGACGAGGCCAAGCGCCTGCGGGACCAGGCCCAGGAGGAGTCCCGCCGCATGCTGGAAAAGGCCCAGGAGGACGCCAAGACCATCGTCTCCGAAAGCGAGACCATTCAGCGGGCCCAGCGCCGCAGCAGCGAGATCATCCACCAGGCGGAGGACCGCAGCCGCCAGCTGTATCAGGTGGCCAACACCTACACCGAGGACGCTCTGCGCCGCACGGAGGAGGCCATCCAGGCCGCCCTGGACGAGGTCCGGGAGTCCCGCGTCCGCTTCCGCAGCGCCTCCGCCGAGCAGATGCAGGTCTGCCAGGAAAAGCTCAAGTCCGATCCCACCAAGCAGGCTTCGGAGGACTGACGAAATTTTCCGGCATTTTCTGTGCATTTTGCTGGCACGCATTCTTCTTTTACCGCATATCCGCATACCGGCCGCTGTTTTCACGCCGGTATGCGATTTTTTTGCGTCGTTATAGAACAAACGTTTCAAAAAGTGCAGGAATTTCCTGGAAACACCTGAAATTGGACAAATTTCCCGGAGAATATGGTCAAAAAAACCTCTTGCAAAATCCTATACCCTGCTATATAATAAAAATACATATCTGGCGGTGTCTTTTTTTTGATTCCGATGTGGGACTAAGTGGTGCCAAAACCCATACAGGTGTGGCTCTGTCCCACGATTTTCCCACAAAGTGGTGCCGAAGGGAGGGGATGCGGACATGAACGGCCAATATGCGCACAATATTGATGCCAAGGGCCGGCTGTTCATCCCCACCAAGCTCCGGGACGAGCTGGGCGGCACCCTCCACGTCACCGTGGGCCAGGACCACTGCCTGTCCGTTTTCTCCGACCAGGGCTGGGCCGACTTCAACGCCAGCCTCAAGGGCACGAGCTTTACCAGGATCAAGGGTCTGCGCATGATGTACGCCTACATGACCGACTGCGTGCCCGACGCCCAGGGCCGCATTCTCCTGCCCGCCAAGCTGCGCCAGTACGCCAACCTGGAAAAAGAGGTGGTCATCATCGGCGTCTTTGACCGGGCCGAGATCTGGAACGCCCAGCTGTGGCAGAAAATGGAGGACGAAGCCCTCCAATCCGGCCAGCTGGAGAAAGCAATGCAGGAAATGGGGATGTGAGCCATGGCATTTGACAGAAATGAAGCCGCCGATGTGGCCTTCGGCCACCGCCCCGTTCTGCTGGACGAGTGCATGGAGGGCCTGGCCATCCGCCCCGGCGGCATATACCTGGACGGCACTCTGGGCCGGGCTGGCCACTCCTGGGAGATCGTCCGCCGCCTGAACGCCGGCGGCCGCCTCATCGGCCTGGACCGGGACGAAACCGCCCTGGAGGCCGCCCGCCGCCGCCTGGCCCCGTATATAGACCGCGTCACCCTGGTTCACAGCAACTTCAGCTGCGTGGCCCAGGTGCTGGACGATCTGAACGTCCCGGCGGTGGACGGCATGCTCTTCGACCTGGGCGTGTCCTCTCCCCAGCTGGACGACGCCCAGCGGGGCTTCTCCTATATGCACGACGCCCCCCTGGACATGCGCATGGACCGCACCGCCGGCCTGACGGCCCGTACCGTGGTCAACGAATGGCCCTATGAGGAGCTGCGCCGCATCCTTTATGAATACGGCGAGGAGCGCTATGCCCCGGCCATTGCCAGACGCATCGTCACCGCCCGGGAGGAAGCTCCCATCGAGACCACCGGCCAGCTGGTGGAGCTCATCAAAAGTGCCATGCCGCCCCAGGCTCTGCGGGAAAAGCAGCATCCGGCCAAGCGGAGCTTCCAGGCCCTGCGCATCGCCGTCAACGGCGAGCTGGACGAGCTCACCGCCATGCTCCGGGCTGCGGCCCAGCGTCTGGCCCCCGGCGGCCGCCTGGCCGTCATTACCTTCCACTCTCTGGAAGACCGCATTGTCAAGAAAACCCTCCAGGAGCTGGCCACCGGCTGCACCTGCCCCCCGAATTTCCCGGTCTGCGTCTGCGGCAAGAAGCCCACGGTGCGTCTGGTGAACCGCAAGCCCATCGTCTGCGGCCCCGCAGAGCTGACTTATAACCCCCGCGCCCGCAGCGCCAAGCTGCGCGTGGCGGAAAAGCTGTAAATTTTTCCCCCGTTTTCGGAAACGATTTCAACATATGAAAGGAGCTGCCCTACCATGGCGGAGAACAAGAACAGGATGAATAACGAGCCGGTGTTCGGCAGCCTGGCTTATGACCTGAATACCCTGAACTGGGAGCAGCTTGACGGCAACGCCGTCCGCCAGCCCCAGGAGCCCCTGCGCCGCCCGGAGCGGGATATCCGCCCCCAGCGGGAGCCTCGCCGCCGTCCGGCGGCCCGCCCCCGGGAGCACGCCTCCCCCATTCTGGTGGGCGGCGTGGCCGTTCTGGCCCTGATGGTAGTGGTGCTGATGATGGGCTATGTGAAGCTGACCCAGGCCAGCCACGACCTTACCGCCAAGCAGTCCCAGCTCCAGCAGGTCCAGGAGGAGCGCGTGGCCCTGGGCGTGGCATATGAAAAGGCCTTCGACCAGGCCGCCGTAAAGGCCGCCGCCCAGGCGGCCGGCATGACCAAGCCTACCAGCGACCAGATCGAGTATATCGAGCTGGGCGGTGCGGATATGGCCGAGATCTGTCGTCCCGAAAGCACCGGACCCCTGGCCCAGGCATGGACCTGGCTCAAGGACGGCATCGGCGCGGTGGTGGAATATTTCCGCTGAGCGCCGCCATATAGTGAAAACGCGCAAGGAGTGAGAAGGAAACTTCTTGCTCCTTGCCTTGGCATTCCGGCGGAAGGAGACACCCATGTTCAGTCGCAGAAAGAGAACCCCCCGATCCCAGTCCCAGCGGCCCCAGACCGCCCCCGGCAAGCCCCAGGCCCCCGGCCGCCCGCCGGAGTTCTACGCCCGGCAGGCCACCCGCACCGTCCGCAGCCGCACCTTCTGGCTGATGCTGGTCATGGGGATCCTGGTGTTCGTGATCCTGTTTTTCCAGCTGTACCACCTTCAGATCACCCGGCATAAGGAGCTCCAGACCAGGGCTCTGGACCAGCAGACCCGCCAGACGGTGGTCTCCGCCTTCCGGGGCACCATCTACGACCGCAACGGCAGCCAGCTGGCGGTGTCCGTGTCCACGGAGGACGTTGTGATGTCCCCCTACCACATGAAAAAGCAGCTGGATGATGAGGCAGAGCGGCTGGAGAAGATCCGCCTGGAAAACGCCCAGCTGAAGAAGGGCGAGACGCCTCAGTCCGAGGACACAACGGTTCTTTGGGACTATGACTCCCTGGCCGCCAGCCTGGCTGATATCCTGGGCATATCCCAGGACGACGTCAGGGAGCGCATGAACAACACCGACTCGCAGTATGAACTTCTGGCCAAAAAAGTGGATGAGGATACGGCAAACCAGATCCGTCAGCTCATCAATGATTTGAAGGTTGAGGGGCTGGACCTGACTGCAACATCCAAGCGGGTGTACCCCTACGGTTCCCTGGCCTCTCATGTTCTGGGCTTTGTGGGCACCGACAACACCGGCCTGTACGGCCTGGAGTCCCGCTATGACAAGTATCTCCAGGGCCAGACCGGCCTGGTGGTCACCGCCAAGGACGAACGGGGCAATCCCCTTCCCTATGAATACGAGCAGTATTTCGCCGCCCAGAACGGTCAGGACCTGGTCCTGACCCTGGACGCCAACGTCCAGTATTATCTGGAAAAATATGTAGGTGAAATGGCCGATAAATACGGCGCGGAGAACGGCGCCACCGGCATCGTCATGGACGTCAAGACCGGCGGCGTTCTGGGGATGGTGTCCTACCCCACCTATGACCTCAATAACGCCTTTACCGTCCAGAACGACCTGTTCAAAAAGAATCTCACCGACACCTCCGATCAGCTGCTGAAGCAGTGGCGCAACAAGACCCTCAACGACACCTACGAGCCCGGCTCTACCTTCAAGATCCTCACCATGTCCGCCGCCATGGAGGAGGGGCTCATCAATATGAACACCACCTATACCTGCACCGGCGGCATCCATGTGTCCGACGCCACCATCCACTGCACCGGCACCCACGGCACCCAGACCCTGAAGGAGGCCGCGGCCCATTCCTGCAACCCCGCTTTCATCACCTTCGGTCTGCAGCTGGGCAACGAGAAGTTCTATGAATATATGAACGACTTCGGCCTCATGCAGGGCTCCGGCGTGGATCTGGACGGCGAGGCCAGCGGCGTGTTCGCCAGTCCCGAGAGCTTCACCCAGCTGGACCTGGCCTGCTACGCCTTCGGCCAGAACTTCAACGTCACCCCCATGGCCCTGATTGCGGCCCAGGCGGCCTGCGTCAACGGCGGCTATCTGCACGCCCCCTATCTGGTGGAGCAGATCGTGGACAGTGACGGCAACGTCACCTATCAGCATGACAACACGCCCGTGCGCCAGGTCATCAGCGAGGAGACCAGCGCCCATGTCCGGGAATGTCTGGAATATGTCGTATCCGACGGCACCGGCCGCAACGGCCAGGTGAAGGGCTACCGCGTAGGCGGCAAAACCGGCACCGCCGACAAGGGCCAGACCGGCGACCTGGTGGTCTCCTTTGTCAGCTTTGCCCCGGCGGACGATCCCCAGGTCATCATCCTGGTGACCATGGACACTCCCAGCCGCAGCGCCGGCACCTCCGTGTCCGGCGGCAGCATGGTGGCCCCCGTCAACAGCAAGATCATGGCGGATATCCTGCCCTATCTGGGCATTGAGCCCACCTACAGCGCCGAGGAGCTGCTGGGCGCGGATACCACCGTTCCCTATGTCATCGGCAGCACCGTGGAGGATGCCAGGAGCCGTATGGAGGCCCGGGGCTTCACCTGTAAGGTGGTAGGCTCCGGCGGCACCGTCACGGACCAGACTCCTGCCGGCGGCGCGGTGATCCCCGGCAAGGCCACGATCATTCTCTATGCCGGGGCCGAAAAGCCCAACACCATGTACACCGTTCCCCAGCTGGTGGGCAAAACGGCGGCGGAGGCCAATGTGGCCGCCACCAACGCCGGGCTCCTGGTGCGGTTCAGCGGCGCCACGCAGACCACCTCCGGCAACATCCGGGTCCTCAGCCAGAGCCTGGAGGCCGGACAGCAGGTGCCTGCCGGCACGGTGATCACCGTCCAGCTGGGCGATACCAATATGTCAGACTAAGGGAAAGGAGTCCCCTCTGTGGATCTGCGGGACCTGCTGGCAGGCGTTCCCATCCGGGACGCATCGCCGGACCTGCCCCGGGACGTCACCGGCGCAGGCTATGATTCCCACACGATACAGCCCGGTCAGGCGTTTGTGGCCATCCACGGCGCCGCCGCCGACGGCCACGACTATACGGCTCTGGCCCGGCAGCGGGGCGCGTCCTGCGCCATATCCACCCATCCGGTGGAGGGCCTGCCCTACGTCATTGTCCCCGACACCCGGCAGGCCCTGGCCCGGATAGCCGGAAACTTCTTCCGCCACCCGGACCGGGAGCTGCACCTCATCGGCGTCACCGGCACCAACGGAAAAACCTCCGTGGCCTGGCTGACGGCAGGCATGCTCCAGACCCTGGGCATACGGACCGGTCTCATGGGCACCAACGGCTGCCGCATCGGGGACACGGTCCTCCCCTCCCGCCGCACCACCCCCGAATCCTGGGAGGTGCAGCGTCTGCTGCGGCAAATGGCCGATTCCGGGTGCACCCACGCAGTGATGGAGGTATCCTCCCACGCATTGGCACTTGACCGCGTCTGCGGCTTGGCGTATACTATAGCCGCTTTCACCAATCTCAGCCGGGACCACCTGGACTTTCACGGCGCCATGGAGGACTACGCCGCCGCCAAGGCGGCCCTGTTCCGCCAGTGCGGGCAGGCCGCCGTGAACCGGGATGACCCGTGGGCCTCCCGCATTCTCCGGGGCTGCGTCTGCCCCGTGTATGGCTATGGCATCCGCAGCGGCGACCTGCGGGCCGGGGACGTGGTCCTCTCCCCCGCCGGCGTCCGCTTCACCGCCCGGGAGGGCGCGTCGACGGTTCCCGCCGCCGTTCCCATCCCAGGTATGTTCACCGTGTACAACACCTTGGCAGCCCTGTCCATTGCCCGCCTGTCGGGCATTTCCCTGGCGGACGCGGCAAAGGCGTTGGGACAGTCCCGCTCTGTTCCGGGGCGGATGGAGCCGGTACCGGTGCCGGGGCGCGGCTATCACGTGTTCATCGACTTTGCCCACACGCCGGACGCCATGGAAAACGCCCTGAAAACCGCCCGGTCCCTGACTTCCGGACGACTCATTGCGGTGTTCGGCTGCGGCGGCGGCCGGGACCCCGGCAAGCGCCCCCTGATGGGCGCGGCGGCCTCCCGATACGCCGACCTGACGATCCTCACCTCCGATAATCCCCGGACGGAGGACCCGCTGGCCATTATCCGGGATATCCTCCCGGGCATCACCGGCAGCCATCAGGTGGTGCCGGACCGCCGGGAAGCCATTTTCCGGGCTCTGTCCCTGGCCCGCAGCGGTGATACCGTTCTCCTGTGCGGCAAGGGCCACGAGACCACCCAGGAAACAGACGGAAAGCTGCTGCCATTGGATGAAAGGCAGATCATTGCGGAATATATAAACGGAAGCTGACCACGTCCCCACGGGACGGGAAGGAGAGAACATGATGGAAATTATTCTGGCAGGCGTCGTAAGCCTGGTGATCACCCTGGCAGCCGGTAAGCTGCTGATCCCCGCCCTGATCCGGCTGAAGGCCGGGCAGAGCATCAAGGAGGTTGGCCCCACCTGGCACAAGGGCAAACAGGGCACTCCCACCATGGGCGGCCTGATGTTCATCATCGGCATCGGCATCGCCATTCTGATCCTGGGCTGGAGGGGCATGCTGGAGGGGAACTTCACCCACCTGTATGTCTATGTATTCGCCCTGGTATTCGGCGTCATCGGCTATATCGACGACTATCAGAAGGTGAAGCATCACCACAACACCGGCCTCACCGCCCCCCAGAAGTTCCTGCTTCAGCTGGCGGCGGCCATTGCCTTCCTGTGTCTCATGCGGTACGAGGGCATGCTGAGCCCCAACCTGTATATCCCCTTCTTCAACACCCATCTGGTGCTGCCGTGGGTGGTGTATATGATCTTCGCCGCCTTCGTCATCATCGGCACCGTCAACGCCGTGAACATTACCGACGGCATCGACGGTCTGTCCTCCAGCGTCACGGTGCCGGTGGCCGTATTCTTCGCGGTGCTGGGCGGCATGTGGCAGGGCTTCGGCCAGCTGGGCGTTTTTGCCGGTGCTCTGGTGGGCGGTCTGCTGGGCTTCCTGTGCTATAACCACTATCCCGCCAAGGTGTTCATGGGCGATACCGGCTCCCTGTTCCTGGGCGGTGCGGTGGCAGCCCTGGCCTTTGCCTATGACATGCCCCTGATCCTGCTGCTGGTAGGCTTTGTCTATCTGTGCGAGACGCTGTCCGACATCATCCAGGTGACGTATTTCAAGCTCACCCACGGCAAGCGGATCTTTAAGATGGCCCCCCTCCACCACCACTTCGAGATGTGCGGCTGGAAGGAGACCAAAATCGTGGCGGTATTTGCCGCCGTCAGCGCCCTGTTCTGCGTTCTGGCTTATCTGGGCGTTATGGATCGCTTCGGCGCATAACCAAAAGCATTTCGGAAAGGAGGAAAGCCCATGGCCCTGCGCACAACCAAACGACGTCCCGTGGGGACCTGGAGCGCCCAACGGCGCCAGGACGCCATGGAGCAGTCCCGGGAAGCCGCCCGGGGTCCTATGGACCTGCCGTTTCTGCTGCTGACGCTGCTGCTGACGGCTATGGGCATGGTCATGGTGCTGTCCGCCAGCTTCCCCTCCGCCTACTATGAAAACGGCGGCAACGGCGCGTACTACTTCATCCGCCAGGGCATTTTCGCCCTGCTGGGCCTTGCCGTTATGTTCGCTCTCAGCAAGCTGAACTATCAGCGTCTGCGGGGCGTGGGCCGTCTGCTGCTGTGGGCGTCTCTGGCGCTGCTGGTGCTGGTCATCATTCCCCATAATCCCATTGCCATCACGGAAAACGGCGCCACCCGCTGGCTGGGCATCAAGGGCACCGTTCTGCGGTTCCAGCCCTCCGAGATCGCCAAGCTCGCCGTGGTCATCTACTTTTCCGCCACCATCTCCAAAAAGCGCGAGAAAATGCAGACCTGGCGTCAGGGCATCTGGCCGTATCTGATGATCTTGGGCGTTATCGCAGGCCTTATGATGCTGGAGCCTCATCTGTCCGGCACCATCCTCATTGTCTGCACCGGCATCGTTCTGATGATCGTGGGCGGCATCAAGGGCTGGCTGATCCCCACCGGCATTGCCGGCGTGGGCCTGGTGGGCACCCTGTACGTCACCCTGGTGAAAAAGGGCATCCTCCACTATGGCGAGGACCGCATCAACACCTGGCGGGACCCCTTCAACGACAAATGGTACCGGGGCGACGGCTGGCAGATCGCCCAGTGTCTCATCGCCATCGGCTCCGGCGGCCTGCTGGGCGTGGGCCTGGGCAAGGGACGGCAGAAATTTCTCTACCTGCCCGAGGAGCACAACGACTGCATCTTCGCCGTGATCTGCGAGGAGCTGGGCCTGGTGGGTGCCTGCGTCGTCATGCTGGTATTCGCCCTGCTGATCCTCCGGGGCTTCTGGATCGCCCTCCACGCCCGGGACCGGTTCGGCGCTCTGCTGGTGGTAGGCTTCATGACCCTCACCAGTCTGCAAACCTTTCTGAACATTGCGGTGGTCACGGGCCTGGTGCCCGCCACCGGTATTTCCCTCCCCTTCTTCAGCTACGGCGGCACGGCCCTGCTGTGCCAGCTGGCGGAGATGGGCATCGTACTCAGCGTTTCGCGGCAGATGCCTGCGCCGCAGAACGGATAGGAGGCGCGGCAAAATGAAAGTGATTTTTACCTGCGGCGGAACGGCGGGCCATGTGAACCCCGCCCTGGCTCTGGCCGGATACATGCGGCAGCAGGACCCCAAAGCCCGGTTTCTGTTTGTGGGCACCCCCGACGGTATGGAGCGCGACCTGGTGGAAAAGGCGGGCTACCCCTTCCGGGGCATTCCCATGGGCGGCTTTCAGCGCTCCCTGGGCCACGGCGGCCTGGGGCACAACCTGAACTCCCTGGCCATGTTGGCCAGGTCCCGCAGCCGTGCCCGGGCCATTCTCCGTGATTTCCGTCCCGATCTGGTGGTGGGCACCGGCGGCTATGCCAGCTATCCGGTGGTAAAATGCGCCGCCGGCATGGGCATCCCCACGGCGGTCCACGAGTCCAACATGGTCCCGGGCCTCACCACCAAAATGCTGGAGGGCTCCGCCGACCGCATCATGGTGGGCTTCGAGGAGTGCCGCCAGCACTATCGTCACCCGGACAAGATCGTCGTCACCGGCACCCCGGTGCGGGGCGACTTCTTTGACCTGACCCGTTCCCAGGCCCGGGAAAAGCTGGGCCTGACCGATGACCGGCCTCTGGTGGTGTCCTTCTGGGGCAGCCTGGGCGCCAGCCATATGAACGCCCACATGGAGGATTTCTTCCGCCTGGAGGCGGCGGACGGCATGCCCTTCCACCACATCCACGGCGTGGGCAAAAGCGGCTACCCCGCCATGACCGCCCGCCTGCGGGCAGACGGCCTGGACCATGTCCCCGGGCTGGACGTCCGGGAGTATATCTACGACATGGCTCCCGTCATGCGGGCGGCAGACCTGGTGATCTGCCGGGCCGGCGCCTCCACCATCAGCGAGATCACGGCTCTGGCCACTCCGGCCATCCTGGTCCCCTCCCCTTATGTCACCAACAACCACCAGGAGAAGAACGCCCGCATTTTAGAGCAGCACGGCGGAGCCGTGGTGCTGCTGGAATCGGAGGCCTCCGGCGAAGCGCTTTACCGGACGGCCCGGGACATTCTCCGTGACCCCCAGCGCCAGGCGGACATGAGCCGCGGCATGGCGGAGCTGGGCATCCGGGACGCCACAAAGCGTCTCTATGACACCGTCATGAGCATCCGCAAGTAACCCCCTGCCCCACCCCCTGCATAGGATAGCGGGAAAAAGCTATGAAAGGCGGGGGCATATGAGCCTGATGATAGAAGGGGGACGCCGCCTGTCCGGCGACCTGACGGTACAGGGGGCAAAAAACAGCGTGCTGCCCATTCTGGCAGCGTGTATTCTCAGCGGGGACGTCTGCATTTTGCAGCGCTGTCCCCATCTGGAGGACGTGGATACGTCCATTGACATCCTGCGGCACCTGGGCTGCGCCGTTCGCTGGAACGGCCCGGACCTGGAGGTGGATTCCTCCACGCTGACCCGCTGGGACATTCCGGACCGGCTTATGCGCCGCATGCGCTCGTCTGTGGTGTTTCTGGGGGCCATTCTGGCCCGCTGCGGCCAGGCGGAGCTGTCGTACCCCGGCGGCTGCGCCATCGGGGCCCGGCCTATCGACCTGCACCTGTCCGCCCTGCGGACCCTGGGTGCCTGTATCCGGGAGGAGGGCGGCAGCCTGGACTGCACCGCCTCCGGCCTCGCCGGGGCCGAGATCGTTCTGAGCATCCCCAGCGTGGGGGCCACGGAAAACGCCATGCTGGCCGCCATCGGTGCCAAGGGCGTCACCACCGTTTCCAACGCTGCCCGGGAGCCGGAGATCGTGGACCTGCAGGCCTTTCTGCAAAAGCTGGGGGCCAGCGTTCACGGCGCAGGCACCTCCACCGTGGTCATCGAAGGCGCGGAGGAGCCGCTCCATGGCTGCTGCCACCGGATTTTAGGGGACCGCATCGCGGCGGCTACATATCTGGCGGCGGCAGCCGCCTCCGGCGGAGACATCTTCCTCCGGGACGTGGACTACCGCCACCTGTCCACCGTTACCGGCGTGCTGCGTCAGGCCGGCTGCGGTCTGGTCTGCCGGGACGACGGCATCCGACTGACCTCCGACGGGCATCTGCGGGCCGTCAGTCCCATTCGCACCGCACCGTATCCGGGCTTCCCCACCGATGCCCAGGCAGTGCTGATGGCGTCTCTGCTGCGCAGCAGCGGCACCACCGTATTCGTGGAAAACATTTTCGAGAGCCGTTACCGCCATGTGCCCGAGCTGGTGCGCATGGGGGCCGACATCCGGCTGGAGGGCCGGGTGGCGGTGGTATGCGGCGTTGACCGGCTCCACGCCGCCCGGGTCCGGGCTATGGATCTTCGGGGCGGAGCCGCCCTGGTGATTGCCGGGCTCCAGGCCCACGGCGTCACCACGGTGGAGCACCTCCACCACATCCGCCGGGGCTACAGCGACCTGCCCGGCGACCTGGCCCGCCTGGGGGCCCACATACACACAGATATCACAGAGGGAGGAGCTTCCAATGACCCAACCCCGCAAGCACAGACGCAGCCGCCGCCGGAAGCGGCAGGGCAGCCTTGCGTTTCTCTATAGACTTCTTACGTTTGTTCTGATCTGCGGCGCCATTGTGGCGGCCCTGTCCCTGTTTTTCAAGGCGGAGCAGATTTTTGTCACCGGCACCTCCCGCTATTCCCAGCAGCAGGTGCTTCAGGCCAGCGGCATCCGCCAGGGCGGGAACCTGTTCCTGCTGAACAAGCACCAGGCCGCCGCATCCATTACCGAGCAGCTGCCCTATGTGGAGTCCGTCCGCATCCGCCGCCAGCTGCCCAACGCCCTGCATATTGAGATCACCGAGTGCGCCCACCCTCTGGCCCTGGAGCAGGATGGCGCGGTGTGGCTTCTCAACGGCAGCGGCAAGCTCATCGACAAGCTCCAGCCCGGCCAGGGGGAGTCCTACCCCCTGGTCACGGGCCTGGCCCTGACATCCCCCCAGCTGAACTGGCTGGCCGTGCCGGATAACACCGACAAATGGGACACACTCCGGCAGCTGTGGCAGCAGCTGCTGAGCAAGGACATGGCCGGCAGCGTCCAGTCCATCGACCTGGAGGACCCCAGCCGCATCACCCTGCGCTATCTGGACCGCTTCGATGTGGTCCTGAAAAAGGACGACGACTTTGATTACCGCCTGAACTACCTGGCGGCGGTGATCGGCCATCTGGACGGCAGCGACCAGGGCACCATTCAGTGGGACAAGGACGGCAAGGCCCGGTTCATTCCCGGCTAAACCGCAACTTTTTCCGGGAAATCATCCCCCGCCCCTTGACGGGTCACTGAATCCGTTATACAATAGAAAAAGCACGTTATATTGCATACGATCATCTTTCGATATATACTGGCAGGAGGAACCGTCATGGCATTTGAAATGGAAACCGGCCCCGAAAATGTGGTCAATATCAAGGTCGTCGGCGTCGGCGGCGGCGGCAACAATGTGGTCAACCGCATGGTGCGCACCGGCACCAAGGGCGTGGACTTCGTGGCCGTCAACACGGACAAGCAGGTGCTCAATGCGTCCAGCGCTACTTATAAAATTCAGATCGGCGAGAAGCTGACCCACGGCAAGGGTGCCGGCTCCAACCCCGAGGTGGGCCAGAAGGCCGCCGAGGAGAGCCGCAACCAGCTGACCAAGGCCCTGGAGGGCACCGATATGGTGTTCATCACCGCCGGTATGGGCGGCGGCACCGGCACCGGCGCTGCCCCTGTGGTGGCGGAAATCGCCCGTGAGCTGGGCGTACTGACGGTAGGCGTAGTCACCAAGCCCTTCTCCTTCGAGGGACGCCGCCGGATGATGCAGGCGGAAAAGGGCGTCGAGGAGCTGCGCAGCCGGGTGGATTCTCTGGTCATCATCCCCAACGAGCGCCTGAAATACGCCACCGATCAGAAGATCACCTTTGCCAATGCCTTTGAGATCGCCGATGATGTGCTGCGCCAGGCGGTGCAGTCCATTTCCGACCTGATCCGCGACACCGGCTTCATCAATCTGGACTTTGCCGACGTCACCACGGTGATGAAGGACGCGGGCCTGGCCCACATGGGCGTGGGCCGTGCTGCCGGCAAGGGCAAGGCCGAGGAGGCCGCCAAGATGGCTATTTCCAGCCCTCTGCTGGAAACGTCCATCAACGGCGCCCACGGCGTCCTGATCAACGTCACCGGCTCCATGGACATCGGCCTGGAGGAGGTGGAGCAGGCCGCCAGCCTGGTCCAGGACGCCGTTCATCCCGATGCCGTCACCATCTTCGGTGCCACCTTTGACGAGTCCCTGGAGGACGAGATCCGCGTCACCGTCATCGCCACCGGCTTCGCCGAGAACAAGCCCCAGGCGGAGCAGCCCGCCCAACCGGCTCAGCCCGCCCAACCGGCTCAGCCCGTGCAGTCTGCCCAGCCCGTACAGCAGACGCAGACCATGCCCCAGCAGCCGGCAATGTCTCAGCAGGCCCAGCAGCTCAATGACGCCGTGGACCGGGAGGCCAGCACCGCCCGGGAAAACATCGACCGCGCCTACGACGACATTTTCAAAATCTTTTCCAAGGATAAATAAGCAATTACGGCAAAAAAAGAGGACCTTTTTCAGGTCCTCTTTTTTTGCCTGTTTACATGTACCGCACCACGATGCACACCATAGACACCGCCATTACCATGATGGTAGCCGGCGCACAGTACCGGCAATACTTGCCCCAGGTCACAGGATGTCCGTTCTTGGCGGCCACCGACGTCCCCACCACATTGGCGGAGGCTCCGATGGGCGTTGCGCTGCCGCCCAGATCCGTGCCCATAGACAGGGCCCACGCCAGAACGTGCAGGTCAACGCCTTGGGTCTGGGCCATAGCCTGGATCACCGGCACCATGGTAGCCGCAAAGGGGATATTGTCCACAAAGGCGCTGGCCACAGCGGACACCCACAGGATGATGGCCACCATCACAACGGCCTTGCCGCCGCTGAGCCTGGCGATGCCGTCCGCCAACACGCCCAGGCAGCCGGTACGCTCCAGCCCGGCCACCACCACGAACAGCCCCGTGAAAAACAGCAGCGTCTTATAGTCCACCCGGGCAAACAGCCCTGCGGCAGCCTTTCTTCCGCTGGTCAGCAGCGTCACAAGACTCATCAGCGCTGCGGCGATGCAGCCGATGGTGGCCACCGTCAGCTCCGTCTGGGCGTGGGTGATCAGCAGGACCACCACCACCAGGAACGATGCGCCGCAGCCATAGAAGCCCGCCCGGTTCTTCACCGCCGACGCCGCGTCGGGGTACACCACATTGGCCGGACGGTTCTTCTCGCTTTCGGCCAGAGGCTTGCGGAAGCACAGGAAGAAATACACCACCGTGAACACCAGGCACACCCCGGCGATAACGCCGGTGTTGCCCAGGAAGTCGAAGAAGCTCAGCCCCAGGGACGTGCCGATGATGATGTTGGGGGGGTCGCCGCACATGGTAGCCGATCCGCCCAGATTGGCGCAGAAGATTTCCGCCAGGATCATAGGCACCGGGTCGAAATACAGGGTCTTGGCCAGCTCCGCCGTCACGGCAGCCAGGAACAGGATCACCGTAATGCTGTCGATGAACATAGCCAGCAGCGCTGACATCACCATGAAGCAGAGCAGCAGCGGCACCGTCCGATAGTTCACCAGCTTCGCGATCTTCAGACACAGCCATTGGAAGATCCCCGCATGGCCCATGCCCTCTACCATCACCATCATGCCGGCAATAAACACAATGGTGGACCAGTTGATGCCGGTGCCGGACTCGGATGACCCGATCCAGAACCCCTTCTGCGCAAAGCAGCTCAGGTTCAGCGTCTCCCAGATGGCCCCGCCGTCATGCATGCACAGGCCGAACACCAGCGCCAGAACCAGCGCCCCGCTGATCAGCGTCACCCACTGACGGGGAAAGCGGTCCCAGATGATGAAGCCGAACATCACCACGAATATGGCGACTGCCAGAATCTTTTCCATGATTCATCCTCTCTTTCCTTTGAAATTACTCCTTGAACAGTATGGTATTGTAGTCCCCCGCCCCAGGAAAGTCAACCCTGCGGTCTTATACAGTTTTACAAAAATGTCCGAAATTGGAACATTTTATTCGTCGATTTTATGGCTTTTACTTGATATTAACAATTAATTCACACTTTTCTCTGTGGGCTGAACGTCTCCTCTCCGTGCGCAGAAGAAGCGCTGCGGTCCACACCCGCAGCGCTTCTTCCTTCTCACCCAAATGGTCCCCGGTCCCATGACTCGCTGCGAAGGAGCCCCCCTGCCGCAGCACCTCATCCGCAGTTTTTCGCGCAAAAAATCCCCCTCCGGTATAACCGGAGGGGGAATCCGTGTCAATAAGGAACGAACCTTACTTGGCAGCCTTCTGAGCCTTGATGGACTCGATCAGCTCGGGCACGACCTTGAACAGGTCGCCCACGATACCGTAGTCAGCCACCTCGAAGATGGGAGCGGTGTCGTTCTTGTTCACGGCGATGATGCACTCGGAATCCTGCATACCAGCCTTGTGCTGGATAGCGCCGGAGATACCCAGAGCAACATAGACCTTGGGATGCACGGTCTTACCGGTCTGGCCGACCTGGTGGTCAGCGGAGATCCAGCCGGCGTCCACGCAGGCGCGGGAGGAACCCACGACGCCGCCCAGAACCTCAGCCAGCTCCTCGGCCAGCTTGATGCCGCCCTCAACGTCCTTGCTGATGCCGCGGCCCACGGACACGATGAAGTCGGCGCCGATCAGGTCAACCAGCTTCTTGGCAGCCTTCACGGTCTCGGTGACCTCGGTGTGGATGTCGGAGGCCTCCAGAGCGAAGGCGGGGTGCAGAATCTCAACGTCCTTCTTGCACAGGCGCTTCTTCATAACGCCGGGACGGACGGTAGCCATGGCGGGGCGGAAACGGGGGCAGATGATGGAGGCCATCAGGTGACCGCCGAAAGCGGGACGGGTCATCTTCAGGTCGCGATCCACGGGATGGGGCTCGCGGTTGATCATCACGGTGCCCAGCTTCTCGATGCGCTCCTCGGGCAGGGTGGAGGCTTCCTTCAGGAAGCCCTTGTAGTTGGGCATGTCGATGTCCAGGTGGGTGCAGTCGGCGCACAGGCCGGTGTGCAGACGGGCGGCGCAGCGGGGAGCCAGGTCGCGGCCGATGTTGGATGCACCAAACAGCAGCACCTCGGGCTTGATCTCCTCAACGGCCTCCACGATCACCTTGGTATAGGCATCGGTGGTGAAATCCTTCAGCAGGGGGGAGTTGTACACATAAACCTTGTCCGCGCCATACTCGCCCAGCTCAGCGGCGATGCCGTCCACGTTGTCGCCCAGCAGAATGCCGCACAGCTCAACGCCCAGCTCATTAGCCAGCTTCCGGCCCTCGGAGATCAGTTCGAACGTAGTGGGCATCATCACGCCCTGGCGCTGCTCGCAGAAAACCCAAACGTTTTTGAAGGCAGCGGTATCAGCACTATTAAAAGCCATTTTCTTATCTCCTTCCTTAGATGATATGCTTGGCGGCCAGGATGCCTGCCAGCTTGTCGGTAGTCTCCTTACCGGCGCCCTCGAGCATCATGCCGGCGCCCTTCTGAGGAGGCGTAAAGGAGGTCAGAATATTGGTGGGAGAGCCGGCCAGACCGATGGTGCTCTTGTCGATCAGGGGATGATCCTTCAGAGTCTCATAGGTCATGGTGACCAGGGGCTTGGAATAGGCTTCAAAGGCGCCGCCCACGGACAGGTAACGGGGCTGATTCAGCTCCTTGATGCAGGTGATCATGCAGGGGGTCTTGACCTTCACGGTCATGTAGCCGTCCTCCAGCATGCGCTTGACGGTCAGGGTATTGCCGTCCTTGGTGATCTCGCCGGCATAGGTCACCTGGGGCAGATGCAGCTTCTCAGCGATCTGGGGACCAACCTGAGCGGTATCACCGTCGATGGCCTGACGGCCGGCCAGGATGATGTCATCCTCCTCCACGCCGTAGGTATCGATGCCAGCGGCGATGATCTGGGAGGTGGCGTAGGTGTCGGAGCCGCCGAACTCGCGGGCGGTGATCAGAACACCCTCGTCCACGCCCATGGCCATCAGCTCACGCAGCATGCCTTCTGCGGGAGGGGGGCCCATGGTGAACGCCACGACCTTGCAGCCCAGCTCGTCCTTCAGGGCCAGGGCGGCCTCAACGGCGTTCAGGTCGTCGGGGTTGATGATGGTCTGCATAGAGGCACGATCCAGGGTGCCGTCGGGGTTCACTGCCACCTTACCGGAGGTATCGGGAACCTGCTTCACAGTAACAAGAATTTTCATTTTACCTTTTACCTCCTCAATTACTTAACGCCCAGGTGGCTGGAGATGACCATGCGCTGGACCTCGGAAGTGCCCTCGTAGATCTCGGTGATCTTGGCGTCGCGCATCATGCGCTCCACGGGATACTCACGGGTGTAGCCATAGCCGCCGAACAGCTGCACGGCGCGGCGGGTGACGTCGGAAGCGGCCTCAGCGGCAAACAGCTTGGCCATGGCGGCGTCCATGGAATAGGGCTCGTGGTTCTGCTTCTTCATAGCGGCGGCGTACACCACGTACTGCGCAGCCTGCATACGGGTGTGCATATCGGCCAGCTGGAACTGGGTGTTCTGGAACTGGGAGATGCGCTTGCCGAACTGCACGCGCTCCTTGGTGTACTTGATAGCCTCCTCCACGGCGCCCTCGCCCAGGCCCAGAGCCTGAGAGGCGATACCGATACGGCCGCCGTCCAGAGTCTTCATGGCGATCTTGAAGCCCTCGCCCTTCTTGCCCAGCATACGATCCTTGGGGATCACGCAATCCTCGAAGATCAGGTCGCAGGTGGAGCTGCCGCGGATGCCCATCTTCTTCTCGTGCTTGCCCTGAGAGAAGCCCTTATCGGTTTTCTCCACGATGAAAGCGGAGATCTCCTTCATGGAGCGGCCGCGCTTATCGGTGGTCTTGCCGGTGACGGCGATGATGACGAAGGTATCCGCCACGTTGCCGTTGGTGATGAAGCACTTGGAGCCGTTGAGGATGTAGTTCTCGCCGGACTCATCCAGGACGGCGGTGGTCTGCTGACCCTGGGCGTCGGTGCCGGCGCCGGGCTCGGTCAGACCGAAAGCGCCGATCTTGCGGCCGGAGCACAGGTCAGGCAGATACTTTTTCTTCTGCTCCTCGGTGCCGTTCTCAAAAATGGGGGCGGCGCACAGGGAGGTATGAGCAGAGACGATAACGGCAGTGGTGCCGCAGACCTTGGCCAGCTCCTCCACGCACATGGCATAGGACAGGACGTCGCCGCCGGCGCCGCCGTACTCCTTGGGGAAATAAATGCCCATCATGCCCAGCTTTGCCATCTTCTCGACGGTTTCCATGGGGAAACGCTCTTCTTCGTCGATCTCAGCGGCCAGAGGCTTCACTTCGTTCTCTGCGAATTCGCGGTACATCTTGCGAACGAGCAGCTGTTCCTTCGTCAGATGGAAATCCATACTCTTTTCTCCTTTACAGATTTACTTTTTGTAGTTGAAGAAGCCCTCGCCGGACTTGATGCCCAACTTGCCGGCACGAACCATCTTCCGGATCAGCACGTTTGCGCGATATTTGCTGTCGTGGGTCTCATTATACAGCACGTCCATGATGTTCAGCACGATGTCCCAGCCGATCAGATCGCCCAGGTGCAGGGGGCCCATGGGGTGGTTGCAGCCCAGCTGCATAGCAATATCGATATCTTCCGCAGAGGCAACGCCCTCCTGCAGAACGCAAACGCCCTCGTTGCAATAGGGGATCAGGATCTTGTTGACCACAAAGCCGGGAGCCTCGTTGACCACAACGGGGGTCTTGCCGATCTCGGTGGACAGGGTCTTGATCTTCTCGACCAGCTCGGCGGGGGTGTTGCCGCCGGCAATGACCTCCACCAGCTTCATGGCGGGCACGGGGTTAAAGAAGTGCATACCGATGAGCTGATGCTTCAGGCCCTGACCCATCTCGGTGATGGACAGAGAGGAAGTGTTGGAAGCGAAGATGGCGTCTTCCTTGCACAGAGCGTCCAGACGGCCCAGCAGCTCCTTCTTGGTGGCCATATTCTCGGCAACGCACTCGATGACCAGGTCGGCATCGGCGGCAGCCTCAAACTCCTCCACCAGGACGCGGCTCATGATGTCATCAGCAGCTTCCTGAGTCATCTTGCCGCGGGCGACCTTCTTGTTCAGAGAGGCAGCCAGCTTATCCTTATGACGCTGAGCGCTGGCGACGCTGGAAGCATACATCAGAGCGGTGTGGCCCTTTGCGGCAAAGACCTGAGCGATACCGCTGCCCATAGTACCTGCACCAAAGATTGCGACTTTCATGATAGTTCCTCCTAAATAAATTTTATATTTAAGTAGCCGTTTTAATCATCAGGCCCGGCAGGGGACCTGTTAATTAACGAAATAGGGATTTGCCGGGAGTTACTTGTTCTGATAGGGCTCATGCTTGCGCTTTTCCAGGAAAGCGCCCATGCCCTCCTTCTGGTCGGCAGTCTCGAAGCAGCTGCCGAACAGGCCCTCCTCGATGGTCACAGCCCGGTCGATATCCACCTGCATGCCGTCGTTGATGGCCTTTTTGCAGGCGCGGACGGCGATGGGGGCGTTCTTGGCGATGGTCTCGGCCAGCTTCTCCGCGGCGGGCATCAGCTCCGCCAGGGGATACACGGCGTTCACCAGGCCGATACGCAGAGCCTCGTCGGCCTTGATATTCTTCGCGGTATAGATCAGCTGCTTGGCCATGCCCAGGCCCACCAGGCGGGCCAGACGCTGGGTGCCGCCGAAGCCCGGGGTGATGCCCAGACCCGCTTCCGGCTGGCCGAACACGGCGGTATCGGCGCACAGGCGGATGTCGCAGCTCATGGACAGCTCACAGCCGCCGCCCAGGGCAAAGCCGTTGACTGCGGCGATGGTGGGGACCGGCAGCGTCTCCAGCTTGCGGAACACGTCGTTGCCCTTCTTGCCGAAGGCCTCGCCCTCCGCCTTGGTCAGGGTGCTCATCTCGCCGATGTCGGCGCCGGCCACAAAGGCCTTCTCGCCGCTGCCGGTGATGACCAGGGCGCGGATCTCGTCGTCCGCCTTCACCTGCTCCACCAGCTGGTCGATATCCTCCAGCACCTGGGAATTCAGGGCATTGAGGGCCTTGGGCCGGTTGATGGTGGCAACGGCGATGTGGCCCTTCTTTTCCAACAGAACGTTCGTCATGATAGTTCCTCCTTGCTTCGATCACCCGCCCTGTCCACCGGACCGGCGGGCCCACGGTGAGATGCCGCCCACAGCGGTCCCATCTTGTGTATGATCTTCATACAGTTTGTATTATAGTCCCTCGTCTAAAAATTATCAAGCCCTTGTTGACCGCCTTTCTCTTTTTCAGGATATTCCACAAAAGAAATGAAAATTCTTTGCGCATTTTTCAATATGACATGTTCATAATCCGGTCACAAAACCGTCCCCGGCACCAAATAGAGCATTTTTTTCGTTTACAGAACCGGCTATCTTGTGGTATATATAAGAATGGATTTTTATTTGCGGCCCCGGGCCGCGTGGGAGGAAGAACGCTATGCGCATGAGAAAGAAAAAAAACCTGCTGCCCCGGATGGAGGCATGCTCGTCCCTGCTGGTGGCGGATCCCCGTGCTCTGCGGGGCCGCTGGCGGGAGCTGCTGCCCGATGCCCGGGAGCTGCGGGTGGAGCTGGGCTGCGGCAAGGGCCGCTTCACGGCGGAGACCGCCGCCGCCGAGCCGGACGTGCTGCTGATCGCCGTGGAAAAGGTCCCCGACGCCATGGTGGTGGCCATGGAGCGGGCCCAGGCGGCAGGTCTGCACAATGTATTTTTCGTGGACGGCGATGCCGCCTGCCTGCCGGACTTCTTCGCCCCCGGCGAGGTGGACCGCATCTACATCAATTTCTGCGACCCCTGGCCCAGAAGCAACCAGAAAAAGCGCCGCCTGACCCACGGCAATTTCCTGCAATTATACCGCCGGGTGCTGCCCCTGGGCGGCGAGATCCACTTCAAAAGCGACAACGACAAGCTGTTCGAGTGGTCTTTGGAGGAGATCCCCCGGTTTGGATTTCAGCTGTCCCAGGTCACCCGGGACCTTCACGCCGGCGGCCCCGTGGGGGTCATGACGGACTACGAGGCCAAATTCTACCAGCAGGGCGTCACCATCAACCGGTGCGTGGCCACCATGGTTCCCTGGGAAGCGCCTGCGGAGGCGGAGGAGGAAGAAGCATGATCGCCCTGTACGAAAACCAGCCCGTCTCCGCCCGGGTCCGGCTGACGGACGACGACTATCTCCGGACCCGCTATTACCTGCACCCCCACGGCACGGCGGACATTACCGTGGGCCGCGGCCGGGACTGGACGGTGCTGGCCTGCAAGGAGTGCTATGGCAAGGCCGTCAAGACCGTCCTGGACCTGGAGCCGGACAGCTGCGTCTTTGACCTGTCCCCTGCCGCCCGGCTGGGTCAGCCGGGTCTCAACGCCGCCCTGGAGGGCATTCTGGGCGGCTCCCACCGCAAGGCCGACTGCCTGACGGACGTCCGCTGCCCGGCCCTGACCTGCTATGCCTCCGGCAGCGGCTTCACCCTGCCCCAGCTCACCGCCGCCTGGCAGCTGGCGGAGGACATTATGGCCGTCCGCAATTATGTAAACCTCCCCGCCAACCTGCTGACGCCGATGGATTTTGCCGCCCGGCTGACGGCTCTGGCCCAGGGCCTGCCCATCGAAACCGCTGTCTACGACCGGCAGCAGCTGGAGGACCTGGGCCTCCGGGGCCTGCTGACCGTAGGCGGCAGCAGCGGCCACCCCCCGGCCCTGGTGGTGCTGCGGTACACCGGTGCGCCGGAGGACCCCCGGCGGGTAGGCTTCGTGGGCAAGGGCGTCACCGTGGACAGCGGCGGCTATTGCCTGAAATCCGCCTCCTCCATGGCGGGCATCAAGGGCGACATGGCCGGGGGCGCGGCGGCTGCCGCCGCCCTGCACGCTCTGGCCCGGCACGGAGTCCGGGTCAACGTCACGGCGGTGATCCCCACCTGTGAAAACCGCATCTCCCCCACCAGCATGCTCCCCGGGGACCGGATCACCCTCTTTTCCGGCCAGACCGTGGAGATCCTCAACGCCGATGCCGAGGGCCGCCTGATCCTGGCTGACGGCCTCACCTGGGCCATCCGCCGGGAGGGCTGCACCCACCTGGTGGATATCGCCACCCTCACGGGAGCCGTGTACGCCATGCTGGGCTATGTGACCACCGGCGTCATGGCCTCCGACGACGGCTGGTACGGCTGCCTGACCCGGGCCGCCGGGCACTCCGGCGAGCGGTTCTGGCGCATGCCGGACTTCCCGGAGTACGAGGACCTGATCCGCAGCGACTATGCCGACGTCCGCAACACCAGCAAGGACGGCTGCGGCGCCATCACCGCCGGGCTTTTCCTGAAGCACTTCACCCAGGGGCTTCCCTGGCTCCACCTGGATATCGCCGGCACGGCGGACAACAACACCGGCATCACCTGGCAGCACCAGACCCCCGGCGCCACCGGGGCCGCCGTGTCCACCCTCTATTACCTGGCCCGGGAGCTGGAAAATGCCTGATCCCCGCCCCCCAATCTCCCCCAAAGGAGGACAACCCACATGACAACCCCCACTCCCTGCGCCCCCTTGATCGAAGGCTGCGTGGATTCCTATGCCTCCGCTCTGGCCGCCTGCCGGGGCGGCGCAGACCGTCTGGAGCTCTGCGGCCAGCTGGTCATCGGCGGCGTCACCCCCTCTCCGGCCATACTTGAGCAGGTCCTGCGGGACTGCCCCGTCCCGGTGAACGTTCTCATCCGCCCCCGCTTCGGCGACTTTCTGTATACCGATGCCGAGATGGACCAGATGTGCCGGGAGATCGACCTGTTCCGCCGCCTGGGTGTCAACGGCGTGGTCATCGGAGCCCTGACCCCGGACGGCGCCCTGGATATGGAGAAAATGCGCCGGATGATGGACTGCGCCGGGGACATGGAGGTGACCCTTCACCGGGCCTTCGACATGTCCCGGGACCCCTTCCGGACCCTGGAGGACGCCGTTTCCCTGGGCTGCCGGACGGTGCTGACCTCCGGCCAGGCCCCGGACGCCGCCGCAGGCATCCCCCTGCTGGCCCGGCTCCGCCGTCAGGCCGCCGGACGCATTCACATCATGGCCGGCTGCGGCGTGAAATGGTGGAACATCCAACAGATTCACCACGAGACCGGCATCCGCACCTTCCACACCACCGGCCGCCGCGCCCCGCTGGACAGCGGCATGATCTACCGCAAGTCCACCGTGTCCATGGGCCTGCCCACCCTGTCCGAGTACGAGGTCTGGCAGACCGATCCGGAGGAATTTGCCCGGTGCGCCGCCATTGTCCACGGTCTGCACGAAACATCTATAAAATAATAAGCAGAAAGGAAAATCGCTCATGGAAAAACAGCTCAAGGGCTTCGGCCTGTTCAGAAGATCTCACGAAAGCGCCGTGGATTCGGCGGAGGTCAAGCAGAATGAAAACCGCATCTTCCAGGAAGTGTGCCAGCTGGTGCGGGCCTTCCGGGAAAAGCATCCCTCCGTGGGATATGCGGTGCGGCTGGAGCGCTCCGCTCCCCTGGAGCCGGGTCCCGCGCCGTCCCGCTATTCCGCTTGGCTCATCGTCTCTCTGAGCCGGAACCAGACGATTCTGGAGAGCGGCCCGGATACCACCGAGTGGCCCGACGCCCGGGACGAGATCACCCGGGTCCGGGGCAAAAAGCTGACGGTTTCTGACGCGTATGCCCGCCTGATCGAGGAGGACCTGGAGAGCATTACCGCCGACTACGAGGCAAGCCCCGGCACCTATGTGGAAAACCGGGAGGCTTCCCGTGAAATGCTGGCCGAGGCCTGCCGCGTGGAGTGGATCGAGTAAAAAAGGAGGCCCCTATGCTGCTGTCCCCCGAAACGTATGCCGCCGCCCGGCGGCGCTTTGATTCGCTGCTGACCGGCCCTGCCGCCTGCGCGGCCCCGGCCATCCGGACGGCGCTGGAGGGTCTGGACCCCGACGATGCCCAGGCCCTGGTCTGGTGCTATGCCGCCAGCCCCCTCAGCGACTGGCTGAATACGCCCCCCGCCCTGTTCCGCAGTCTGGCACGGCACGGGGTCATGCTGCGCCGGACCTCCCCCTATGCCGCCCACCTGCCGGAGGACATTTTCCTGAACCATGTGCTCCATCCCCGGGTCAACGAGGAGGAGCTGTCCGACTGCCGCCGGGCTATGTATGATGAGCTGTCCCCCCTCCTGGCTGGTTTGCCGGAATATCAGGCCGCCGTCCGGGTGAATTATTGGAACGCCAGTCAGGTAACATACCGGCTGACGGATGACCGCACGATTTCCGCAGCCGCCGCCTGGCGCTGCGGCTTTGGCCGCTGCGGCGAGGAGTCCACCTTTGCCGTCAACGCCTACCGGGCCGTGGGCATCCCCGCCCGGCAGATCTACACCCCCCGCTGGGCCCACTGCGACGACAACCACGCCTGGGTGGAGGTCTGGGTGGATGGCAGCTGGCATTTTCTGGGAGCCTGCGAGCCGGAGGAGACTCTGGACCGGGGCTGGTTCACAGCGGCGGCAGCCCGGGCCCTGCTGCTGCATACCCGGTGCTTCGGAGACCCCGTGGGGGAGGAAATTATTTCCAGAAGCGGCATGGTGACTCTGCTGAATCAGACCCGCCGCTATGCCCCGGTGCGGACCCTCACCGTCCGGGTAACGGACCGGGCCGGAGCCCCTCTGCCGGGGGCGGCGGTTTTCTTTGAAATTCTCAACGCCTGCCAATGGTTCCCCGCTGCCCGGGTCCCGGCGGACCGGCAGGGGCTCGCCCGGCTCACCTGCGGGCGGGGCAGTCTCCGGGTCCGGGCAGTTTGCGGTGAATGGTCTGCACAGGAAATTATTTCCGGTGACGCAGAAACCGTCACCCTGACTCTGCCGGAGTCGGAGAAGTCGGAAATCAGCCGGGACATCTCGGTCTGTCCCGGCCCTGTCCCTATGTTGTCCCGGGACAAAACACCCCCTGTCCCGGTGTTGTCCCAAGAAAAAAAGCGGCTTGCCGCCGCAATCGACGCCCGCAAACGCCGTGTCGCTCATATGGAGCAGGACGCGGAAGCTATGGCAGCGGGCCTTCCCGGAGGAGAACTCCTGCTTCAGGCTCCCGCCAACCGGGAAAATCTGGCAGAGTTTCTGGAAAATTTTTCCTTTTCCCTGCCCCATAAGCAGGCCCTTTTGGCAGCTCTCTCCCGCAAGGATCTTCAGGATGTGACCCCGGAGGTGCTGGCAGAGTCATTGTCCGTGCCCGGCCCCTGCCCGGAGCTGCCGGAGGACGTGTATTTCCGGTATGTGGCCTGTCCCCGGATAGATAACGAGCCCCTGCGGCCCCAGCGGCGGCAGCTGCTGCATGCCCTGACGGACTCACAAAAGGAACATTTCCGCCGTGATCCCCAGGCTTTATACGCCTGGCTTACGGAAAATATTCACTTTTTCCCCCAGGAGGAATCCCCTCAGCTGACCACCCTTCCGGCGGCAGCGCTGGCGTCAAGGGCCGGGTCCCCCCTATCCCGGGATGCGCTGTTCGCGGCCCTGTGCCGGGCCCTGGGCGTCCCCGCCCGGCTGCACCCGGCGGACCGGGAGCCTCAGTTCTGGCAGAACGGTCAATTCCGTTCCGCCGCAACGGGTCTGGCCCGGGGCAGCTTCCTGATTCTGGAAAATCCCATGGCATTCGGCACGGATTTCGGCCTGACAAAGCAGGAGGATGAACAGGCTCTGGACCTGTCGTCCTATTCCTGGAAAAACGGGCAGATGACCGTGGACCTGCTGCCCGGACGTTATACCGTTATCACCGATAGCCGCCTGCCCTGTGGGGATATACACGCCCGCACCGTCTGTTTTTCCCTGGATAATGGAGAAAAACGGCGGATTTCCCTGGAAAAAGTGCCGGTTTTTCCGGAGGAGATGACCGTCTCCTGTCCCCTGCCGGACTTCACCGTCCGCTCCCCGGATGGCCGGGAGCTGGCCGGCCGGGAGCTGACCCGAACCCCGGCGCTGCTGGCCTGGCTGGAGGTGGGCCGGGAGCCCACGGAGCATCTGCTGGGAGAGCTGCGGGATCGGGCAGCGGCTCTTGCCGGAATGGATATTGTCCTTCTGGTGCCGGACCTCCGGGACCGGGCGGACCCGCTTCTGGCGGAGGTCTGCCGGGTCCTGCCCCGGTGCCGGGTGCTGCTGGGCGGCAGGCCCAACGCCCTGGCCCGCAGCGTTTTCCTGGGGCCGGGGTGCCTGCCCCTGGTGCTGGTGACGGACGGTCCCCTCCATGCCGTATACGCCGCCGCAGGCTACCGGGTAGGCGGGGTGCAGCTGGCGGAAACGGTGCTGCGGCAGGCAAAGGAGGGGCTCAGATGATCATCGAAAGCCATGCCCACTACAGTCATAAGCGCTACGACGGTACCTTCCGGTACCTGACCGGCCAGTTGACGGCGGAGGAGGGGAACCGGGACGGATTGCTGAAGCGGCTGCGGGAGAGCGGTGTCGCCCTGTGCATCGAGCCCGCCATCGACTTTGACTCCAACCGGCTGACCGCCGCCCTGTACCGGCAGCATCCGGACTTTTTCCGCCTGGCGGTGGGCGTTCATCCCACCCGGACGGCCCAGGTTCCCTGGCGGCAGCGAAAACAGCTGGCCACCTGGGCCCGGGGCCCCGGCGTGGCAGCCATCGGAGAGACGGGACTGGACTATCACCGGCCCCGGCATCACCGGCTGGTCCAGCTGCTGTGGTTCCGGTATCAGCTGGACCTGGCCCGGCGGACAGGGCTGCCGCTGGTGCTGCACATCCGCATGGCGGACCGGGACGCCCTGCCCATGCTGCGCCGCAGGCGGCGGTGGCTCCCCGGCGGGGTGGTGCACTGCTTCCAGGGCGGCTGGGAAACGGCCCGGCAGTACCTGGACCTGGGCCTGTGTCTGGGCATCGGCGGTGCGCTGCTGCGGCAGGAGTCGGCCCCCCTGCGGGAGACAGTGGCCCGGGCGCCGCTGGAGCGGCTGCTGGTGGAGACCGACAGTCCCTATGTGCTGCCGGACATTCCCTGGGAGGGCAGCAGAAAATCTCTGGGCAGGGTGCGCAACTCCTCCCTGCTGCTGCCCCGGATCATTGAGGAGATCGCACGGCTTAAGCGGCTGCCGCCGGAGACGGTGGAGGCGGCTGTGCTGGAAAATACCCGGCGGGTGTTCCGCCTGCCGGACATAAAGAACGGAGGATGACCATGCAGTATGATTTTGAAACCATTCTGGACCGGCGGGGACGGGATGCCCTGGCCCTGGACGTGATCCCCTATTCTGGAGTGGAGCCCAAGGCGGGCTTTTCCCGGATCCCTATGTGGGTGGCGGATATGAGCTTTCCCACCGCGCCGCCGGTGCTGGAGGCCATCCAGGCCCGGCTCAGCCACCCCAATTTCGGCTACTACCGGCTGACGGACGCCTACTATGACAGCATCATCCGCTGGCAGCAGGCGCGGCACGGGGTATCCGGCCTGGAGCGGCGGCACATCGGGTATGAAAACGGGGTCCTGGGCGGCGTCAGCTCCGTGGTGCAGGCGTTGACCTGCCCCGGGGAGCCTATCCTGGTCCACAGCCCCACCTATGTGGGCTTTACCCACACCCTGGAGCGGCTGGGGCGGCTCATCGTCCACACGCCGCTGAAGCGGGATGAGGCGGGCGTGTGGCGCATGGACTATGCGGACATGGACCGGCAGCTGAAGGAGCACGACATCCACCTGGCCATCCTGTGCTCCCCCCACAATCCCTGCGGCCGGGTGTGGGAGCGATGGGAACTGGAGCAGGCCATGGAGGTATACGCCGCCAACGACTGCACCGTCATCTCCGACGAGATCTGGTCGGACCTGATCATGCCGGGACACACCCACATTCCCACCCAGTCCGTGTCCGCCGATGCCCGCAGCCGCACCGCAGCCTTTTATGCCCCCACCAAGACCTTCAGCCTGGCGGGGCTCATCGGGTCGTACCACATTATCTATGACGACCGGCTGCGCAGCCGGGTCCGGCGGCAGGGGGACCTGTCCGGGTATAACAGCTGCAACGTGCTGTCCATGCATGCCCTGACGGGGGCCTACAGCCACGCGGGCATGGAATGGGTGGACCAGCTGTGCGCCGTGCTGGACAAGAACCTGCGGTACATCCGGGACTTTATGGAAAGCCGGTTCCCCGGCGTTTCCATGATGCTGCCTCAGGGGACGTATATGCTGTTCGTCAACTGCGGGGCCTGGTGCCGGGACCACGGCATCACCCCGGACCAGCTGCGCCGCCGGGGTGTGGAGCACGGCGTGATCTGGCAGAGCGGCGAAGCCTTCGGCGACGGCGACTGCATCCGCATCAACGCCGCCCTGCCCCATGCCCTGGTGCAGGAGGCCATGGACCGGCTGGAAAAATACGTCTTTGTGTGAGCGGCCCCCGCCAGGTCACGCGTTTTCGGGAATCGCCACGGGAGCAAAGCTGCTGCGTAAAAGAGGGATTGACATTTGCTCCCGCTGTCCGTATAGTATAATTGTCGTTTTTTGGCGAGATTAGAAGGACCAGCCGTGAGGAAAGAGGGAGTACGATGAAAAAGCGTGTTTGGAAACGGATATTGGTGGTTCTGCTGGTGCTGGTGGTGATCGCCGGCGCAGCGGGCCTTGTGCTGGTGAAATCGGCGGCGGATATGGTCCCCCGGATGCAGGAACGGCTGGAGCAGGCCACCAGCATCCACTACATGTATTACGTGGATATTGACGCCAGTTTCCTGGCGACCACCTCATCCGCCAGGATAAGCGGTGATATCTCCATGGTCATGAGCGACCCGGTGGCTATGGAAATGGACCTGACTATGAGCGGATTCGGACCGGAGGAAGCGGACCTGTATCACATCTATGCGGTCCCCGAGGGCGATTCGGAAAAGGTGTATGTGGGCATGGCGGATAAAGAGGACATGAAGTGGTACCGGGCCACCCTGTCCGCTGAGCTTTTCCGCGCAAATGTCCAGTCTCTGGACACTCGGGAGATAACGCAGCTCAGCACACAGAGCGATACCGACTTCCGGGTCGTGGGGATGAATTGGGTCCAGGGTCAGTTGGCTCTGTGCGTTGAGGGAACGCTGCCGCCGCATATCGCGCAGGGAATACTGAAAAACAGCACCACTGGCCTTTGGGATCGCCTGAAGTCTCTGTTTGGGACCTCGGATACCCCGGAGGAAACAGCGGCGGAGGTCCCTGTCCGGGTCTGGATAGGACTTTTCTCCCGCCTACCGGTAAAGTATGAGATAGACGCGACGCAGCTCATGCAGCAGATCGTGCAGAAAAATCAGGAGGACGGCACCATCAGCCGCTATGCCATCGGACTGGAGATCGTTGGCTATAACAATATTCAGGAGATCACCGTGCCGCAGGAGGTGCAGGACGCCTCCAAAAACCTGACCTTCTGGAAGGATTAACCGCAAAAGGTCCCGGCCAAAGCCGGGGCCTTTTGCGGTTCTTTCCGGATAAGACCAGAAAGCGGGGATATTCGAAAAAATAATGATTGACATTTGTCTTTAATTTTTATATATTGTATCTGCCAAATTTCAACGAGAGATATCAGGCCTATCCGCAAGGCCTCCCTTTGAACAGAGAAAAGAGGTAAGTCAAAAATATTTTACGAACGGGGGAGGATAAATGTCCAAAGAGTTGATTCGCCTGCGGGACCTCTGCATGGCGTTTGACGACGAGCTGGTTCTCGATCACATCAATCTGTATATCAACGATTCTGAATTCCTCACACTTCTGGGCCCCAGCGGCTGTGGAAAGACCACAACGCTGAGGATTATCGGCGGTTTCACGACACCCACGTCGGGAGACGTCACCTTTGACGGTGTGAGGATTAATGATGTCCCGCCGCATAAGCGGCAGATCAACACGGTGTTCCAGAAGTATGCGCTGTTCCCTCATCTGGACGTGTTTGAGAACATCGCCTTTGGCTTGCGGATCGCCAAGGTGCCTGCCGAGGAAATTGAGGAGCGCGTGACGGAAATGCTGGGCGTGGTGAGTCTGAAGGGCTTCGAGCACCGGAAGATCACCCAGCTGTCCGGCGGCCAGCAGCAGCGGGTGGCCATTGCCCGGGCGCTGGTGAACCGGCCCAAGGTCCTGCTGCTGGACGAGCCCCTGGGCGCGCTGGACCTGCGCCTGCGGAAGGATATGCAGATCGAGCTGAAGCGTATCCAGCAGCAGATGGGCATTACCTTCATCTATGTGACCCACGACCAGGAGGAGGCCCTGACCATGTCCGACACCGTGGTGGTGATGGACAAGGGCCGCATCCAGCAGATCGGCACCCCCGAGGACATCTATAACGAGCCGAAAAACGCCTTTGTGGCGGACTTTATCGGCGAGAGCAACATCTTAAACGGCACCATGGTCCGCGACAACGTGGTCAAAATGTACGGCAAGGAGTTCCCCTGTGTGGACGGCGGGTTCGCCCCCAACGAGCCGGTGGACGTGGTCATCCGCCCCGAGGACATCGACATTGTCCCCGTGGAGCAGGGGCAGCTGGTGGGCACCGTCACCAACGTCACCTTCAAGGGGATGCAGTACGATATCATCGTGGACTTCCGGGGCTTCAAGTGGCTGATCCAGACCACGGACCACTCCCCGGTGGGGGCCCGCATCGGCGTGAAGATCGACCCGGACGGGTTCCATATCATGAAAAAGAGCGAATATTCCGGTCAGTTCGGCGACTACAGCTCCTATTCCGAGGAGTATGAGGAGCTGGCGGACGCCTCCTGGGAGACGGATGAGGAGGAGAGCGGGGATGAAGAATAAGCTCTCCCGGTTCGCCGTGCCCTATGAGGTGTGGATGGCCATTTTCGTGGTGGCTCCCATCCTCATCATGGTGATCTATGCCTTCTCCTCCGCCGAGGGCGGCTTCACCCTGGACAACTTTGTCCAGATGGGCGGCTATACCCAGGTGTTCCTGCGGTCATTCAAGCTGGCCATCATCGCCACGCTGATCTGTCTGGTCATCGGGTACCCGGTATCGTATCTCATGAGCCGGGAGGGTCCCGCCTTCCAGCGGACGGCCATGGTGCTGATCATGCTTCCTATGTGGATGAACTTCCTGCTGCGGACGTATTCCTGGATGACTATCCTGGAAAACCACGGCCTGCTGAACCAGCTGTTTCAGAAAATCGGGCTTATCAGCCTGTATAACCACATTTTCGGCACGGAACTGGAGTATTTCTCCATGATGAATACCCAGGGGGCCGTGGTGCTGGGCATGGTATATAACTATCTGCCCTTTATGATCCTGCCCATCTATTCCGTGATCATCAAGCTGGACGGCTCCCTGCTGGAGGCTGCCCGGGACCTGGGGGCCAGCTCCATGACGGTATTCCGCCGGGTGATCCTGCCTCTGAGCCTGCCGGGGGTCATCTCCGGCATCACCATGGTGTTTGTGCCGTCGGTGTCCACCTTCGCCATCAGCCGGATGCTGGGCGGCGGCACGGAGCTGCTGCTGGGCGACCTGATCGAGCGGCAGTTCCTGGGCGGGGCCTATAACCCCCAGCTGGGCGCGGCCATCTCCCTGGTGATGATGATCATCGTGCTGGTGTGCATGCTGGTGATGAATCGCTTCGGTGAGGGCGAGGAACAGGCGGTGATCCTATGACCGGCCGCAGACAGAACAGCATCGGCGATCGGGTGCTTATGGCGCTGGTGTTCCTGTTTTTGTACGCACCCATCATCATTCTCATCGTGTTCTCCTTCAACGCGGGCACCAGCTCCAGCGTGTGGAAGGGCTTTTCCCTGAAATGGTATGAGTCCCTGCTGTCCAACCGGCTGATCATGAACAGCGTATACACCACCCTGATGGTGTCGCTGCTGTCCACCATTGTGGCGGCCATTGCGGGCACATTTGCCGCCATCGGGCTGTACGCCATGAGCCGGCGGCGCCGGGCCATCGTCAATTCCGTCAACAACATCCCCATGATGAACGCGGATATCGTCACCGGCGTCAGCCTGTGCCTGCTGTTCGTGGTGTTCTTCAACGGCTGGGGCGCCTTTGCCGGGTGGGTGAACTCCTGGCAGTCGGCGGTGGTGCTGCCGGAGCGGCTGACCATGGGCTTCGGCACCCTGCTGATCGCCCATATCTGCTTCAACATTCCGTATGTCATCCTGTCCGTGGGGCCAAAGCTGCGGCAGATGGACCGGAACCTCATCGACGCGGCCCAGGACTTGGGCTGCACCTGGATGCAGGCATTCTGGCGGGTGGTGATCCCGGAGATCAAGCCCGGCATCGTGTCCGGCGCGCTGACGGCCTTCACCATGTCCGTGGATGACTTCATCATCAGCTACTTTACCGCCGGAACCAGCGCCTCCACCCTGGCCATGACCATCTACGGCATGACCAAAAAGCGCGTCAGCCCGGAGATCAACGCCATTTCCACCCTGCTGTTTGTGACGGTGCTGGTGCTGCTGGCCATCATCAACCTGCGGGACAGCCACGCCGCCCGCCGGGAGCACCACGCAGCGGCGACTGCCGCCTCCGGCGCGCCTATGAAGCACCACCGGCGGCCCAACAAGGTGCTGCGGCGCGTGGCGGCCGGGGTCATGGCCTGCGTGCTGACGGCGCTGCTGGTGGTCACCGGCCGGTCCGTCCAGTCGGAGCGGGTGGTGAACGTGTGCTCCTGGGGCGAGTACATCGACGAGGAGCTGATCACCCAGTTTGAGGAGGAAACCGGCATCCGCGTGAACTATCAGACGGCGGAGAGCAACGAGGCCCTGTATTCCCTGATTAAAATGGGCGGCGCGGATTTCGACGTTATCGTCCCCTCGGACTATATGATCGCCCGCCTGATTCAGGAGGATATGCTGGCGGAGCTGGACTACAGCCACATCCCCAACTTTGACCTGATTGACGACACCTATAAAAACCTCAGCTACGACCCGGAGAACAAGTACACCGTGCCGTACGCCTGGGGCACCCTGGGCATTATCTACAACACCACCATGGTGTCCGGGCCTATTACCAGCTGGGACGCCATGTTCGATCCCCAGTATGCGGGACAGGTGCTGATGATCAACAACTCCCGGGACGCTCTGGCCGCGGCCCTGCTGGACCTGGGCTACAGCATCAATACCACCGACGAGAGCCAGCTGGAGGAGGCCTTTGCCCTGCTGAAAAACGCCAAGGACAGCGGCGTGTATCAGGCCTTCGTCATGGACGAGGTGTTCCAGAAAATGGAGGGCGGAAACGCCGCCATCGCCATGTACTACGCCGGAGACTACCTGACCATGCTGGAGAACAACGAGGATCTGGCCTTCGTTATTCCGGAGGAGGGCAGCAACTGGTTCGTGGACGCCATGTGCGTCCTGAAGGACACCCAGCACATGGCCGAGGCGGAGGAGTGGATCAACTTCATCGCCTCCACCAGCTCCAACCTGGCCAACATGGACTATATCTGGTACGCGTCCCCCAACCGGGAGGCGCTGGAGCAGTACCCGGCCTACTACCAGGAGGTCAACGAGGAGGAGCTGGACCCCGAGATCTACGAAATCATGGCGCCCCCGGCGGAGACCCTGGACCGCTGCGAGATCTATGAAAACCTGCCCAAGGACACCCTGCGGCTGTATGACCGGCTGTGGACCCGGCTGGGCGTATAAAGGAGGAACGGATATGATCGAAATCGGCAAATCCTATACCATTGAGCAGGTGGTCACCCCGGAGATGACCGCCCGGGCCATCGGCTCCGGCGGCCTGGAGGTGTTCGGCACCCCGTTTATGATGGCCATGATGGAGCACGCCGCCATGGACTGCGTGCAGCCGGACCTGCCGGAGGGCAAGGGCACCGTGGGCGTGGACATTCACTCCAGCCACCTGGCCCCCACCCCCGTGGGCATGACCGTCCGGGCCACGGCCACCGTCACCGGCGTGTCCGAAAACGGCAAGCTCATCACCTTCCGGGTGGAAGCCAGCGACGACTGGGGCCCCATCGGCGAGGGGACCCACACCCGGGCCATCATCGCCAACGAACGCTTCCTACAGAAGTGCAACAGCAAGCTGACGGAGCGGAAATAACCCCCGTAGCTTCCAAAGAGGGAGGAGAGCGCCGCTCTCCTCCCTCTTTTTGCAATGCCCGCAAAAAAAGTTGTCCCGCCCCTTCAAAAGCTCTTGCAATCAGAGGACGGGAACCGTATAATATAAGTTCAGTGTGAAAACACGGGATTACGACCGAATAAGGAGTGTGAGACAATGACCGAGGAAGGGAAGGCCCCTCTGACGGAGGAGAGTGCCGAAAGCAAAAACTTTATTCTGAACTTTATCGACGAGGACATCGCAGAGGGTGGCCGGTTCCAGGGACTGACCGTTCACACCCGTTTCCCGCCGGAGCCCAACGGCTATCTGCACATCGGCCACTGCAAGGCCCTTTGCATCGACTTCGGCACCGCCGAGCGTTACGGCGGCCTGTGCAACCTGCGCATGGACGACACCAACCCCGCCAAGGAGGACACCGAGTATGTGGACGCCATCCAGCAGGACATCCACTGGCTGGGCTTTGACTGGGGCGACCGGTTCTTCTACGGGTCCGACTATTTTGAAAAGGACTATGAATACGCCGTGGAGCTCATCAAAAAGGGGCTGGCGTATGTGTGCGAGTTGACGCCGGAGGAGTTCAAGGCCAACCGCGGCGACATCGGCATCCCCGCCACGTCCCCCTACCGGGACCGGCCCATCGAGGAGAACCTGCGGCTGTTTGAAAAGATGAAGAACGGCCAGGTGGAGGAGGGGAAAATGACCCTGCGGGCCAAGATCGACCTGGCCAGCGGCAACCTGAACCTCCGGGACCCCATCATCTACCGCATCCGCTTCATCAATCACCACCGCCAGGGTACCAAGTGGTGCATCTATCCCATGTACGACTTTGCCCACCCCATCCAGGACGCCCTGGAGGGCATTACCCACAGCCTGTGCTCCCTGGAGTTTGAGTCCCACCGGCCCCTGTACGACTGGGTGGTCAGCAACGTGTCCATCCCCTATCACAAGCCCCGCCAGATCGAATTTGCCCGGCTGGGCATCGACCACACCGTCATGAGCAAGCGGAAGCTCCGCAGGCTGGTGGAGGAGCACTATGTCTCCGGCTGGGACGATCCCCGTATGCCCACCCTGTGCGGCCTGCGCCGCCGGGGCTATACCGCCGCCTCTATCCGCAGCTTCTGCGAGCGCATCGGCGTGGCCAAATCCCCCAACACCGTGGAGTACGGCTTCCTGGAGCACTGCCTGCGGGAGGATCTGAACGTGTCCGCCCAGCGGACCATGGCGGTGCTGCATCCGGTGAAGCTCACCGTTACCAACTATCCCCAGGGCCAGAGCGAGACCTTCACCGTGGAGAACAACCCCACCGATCCCAGCCAGGGCACCCATGAGATCACCTTCAGCCGCCACCTGTGGATCGAGCATGAGGACTTTCTGGAGACGCCCATTCCCAAGTATAAGCGCCTGTATCCCGACGGTCCCGAGTGCCGCCTGAAGGGCGCGTATCTGGTGAAGTGCACCGGCTGCGTCAAGGATGAAAACGGCCAGATCGTGGAGGTCCTGTGCACCTACGACCCCGACAGCCGGGGCGGCGATCCCGCCGACGGCCGCAAGGTCAAGGGCGCCACGCTGCACTGGGTGGACGCGGAGAGCTGCGTGGACGCCGAGGTGCGCCTGTATGACAATCTGTTCTCCGATCCCCAGCCCGACGGGCCGGACAAGGATTTCCTGAACTGCCTGAACCCCGACTCCCTGATGGTGCTGGAGGGGTGCAAGGTGGAGCGGGCCATGGTGGACGTGGCCAAGCGCTTTGACCAGGCGGAAAACCGCACCGGCGTCAACGCCCCCACCTTCCAGTTTATGCGGACGGGCTATTTCTGCATGGACAACCGGGACTGCACGGCAGATCACCTGGTATTCAACCGCAGCGTGTCCCTGAAGGACAGCTTCAAAAAGTAACCTGTAAAGTAAAAGTTGCGCTGCCCAAAGGGCGGCGCAACTTTGTTTTGCTGGACAAGGGGCAGGGCAGCCTGTATAATGGGGAGAAAAAAGGAGGTCCACGCCATGTCCCTATACGATGTCGTTCACGCCCCGCAGCCCCGGAAACGGGACCGGAAGCTGCACATACTCATCGCCATTGGGCTGATCCTGGTGCTGGCGGCGTTTATCCCCATTCCGTGGGCCATGCATTTACAGCGGCAGTATCGCCATTTTATAAATGGGCTGGGAGAAAGCGTCCAATACGCCAAGGATCAGGGCGGCCTGTACGTCCGGCGGGACGGGCGGCAATACTGGTCCCGAGAGTCCGCCTCGCGGCTGTATTTACAGCTGAACACCGCCGGCATGGGCAAGCGCCAGAACAGCGCCCCCAAGTCCGTGCCGGATGCGGAGCTGGAGTTCGGCAACGGGTGCATCCTGCGCCTGTGGGAGCAGGACGTCTGGGACGGGTACAACCGCGAATGGGTCCCCGGCGTGTTCGTCTGGTGCCAGGGGGCGGACGGGACCAACTATATGTATGACACCGACCAGGTGCGGTGGCAGGTGCTGGGCAAGTGGGTGCCCGGAGAATAGGAGGAGCGATATGGGTCTTTACGACGCGGTACGGAAGGAGCAGCCCCGGCGGCGGTTCCACCCCCTGTGGGCGGCGGCGCTGGTCTTTGCCGTGGCGCTGGTGACGGTGCTGGGCCTGGTCATCAGCAAGCCCCAGCGGGACCACGACCGGTTCGTCCAGTGCATGAGCGAGATCTCCAGCAGCACCAGCTATGCCCTGGCCCGGAAGCACACCAGCCTTCAGGCTCAGGTGGACGGCCAGAGCCTGCGCATTACCCAGGAAAACGGCTATGCCCTGTACGGGAAGCTCTTCAACATGGGCGCCGTATTCAGCCGGGATGTGCCCAAGGGCGGGGGCATCCGCCTGGACTACGGCGACGGCGCGGTGATGGAGCTGTGGCCCTACCGGCTGCCCGCCGGGTCCGCCCGCAGCCAGGGGCTGTTCGTGCGGTTCCGGAATCCGGAGGGAAAGGTCTATTCCTACTACACGGACCGGGATACCTTTGCCCGGGTCACCGAGTGCCTGTCGCCGGAGCATAACCCGGCGTGGGACTGAAGCAAGCCATATGAAAACGGCCCTGTGGGAGCGTGCTCCCGCAGGGCCGTTTTGCGCTTATTTCAGCTCGTCCAGGGTCAGCCGGAAGCTGGGCAGAAAGTCCCGGAGGAACAGGTCCACCTCCGGCAGGTGCATCTCCTCCAGTGCCTGCCGGGTCTGGTGGGCGGCGGCCCGGAACTCGTCGTTTCCGGCCTTCTGCTCCTCCAGACACTTGATGTGGGCCGACAGCTTGTCCGCCGCCTTCACCAGCTCCTCCACCTCCGGGTCCGCCGGGGTCAGCAGGTCGGCGTAGATGTCCTGGAGCCTCTGGGGCAGCATGCCCGTGAGCTTGCGGCAGGCGATGGCCTCCACCTGCTTATAGGCATCCCGGATGTCGGGGTTATAATACTTGATGGGCGTGGGCAGGTCGCCGGTGAGGATCTCGCTGGCGTCGTGGTACAGGGCCGCCACGGCCACGGCTCCGGCGTCCACCTGGCCGCCGAAATACTCGTTGCGCAGCACCGCCAGGGCGTGGGCCAGGATAGCCACCTGGTGGCTGTGCTCCTGGATATTCTCGGTGTAGCTGTTGCGCATCAGGGCCCAGCGGTCAATGAACCGCATCCGGGCCATATAGGCGAAAAAGTGGTGCATCACTGTACCTCCCCCAATAGAATTTCCCCGTCGGTGCCGGTGATCCTCACCGGCAGCACCTGATTGTGGAGGTTTTCGCCGCCGGGGACAGCCACCTCCATATAGTTGGGCGCGTGGCCGCCGTAGCGGCCTGCCACCGGCTGCTCAAACAGCACGGAATACGTCTCTCCCACGCAGCCCTCCAGAAACTCCCGGTGCAGCCGTGCGGCCAGGGCCCCGGCCCGGGCGGCCCGCTCCTCCTTCACCGGTCCCGGCACCTGGGGCATGTCCGCCGCCCTGGTGCCGGGACGGATGGAGTACGGGAACACATGCATGGCCGCAAAGCGGCACTCCTCCAGAAACGCCAGGGTGGCGGAGAACTCCTCCTCCGTCTCCTGGGGAAAGCCGCAGATCACGTCGGTGGTGATGGCGGGGCGGGGGAAATATGCCCGCAGCAGGCGGACGGATTCCCGGAACCGGGCGGTGTCGTACCGGCGGTTCATGCGGCGCAGGGTGGCGTCGCACCCGGATTGCAGGGACAGATGGAAGTGGGGGCACAGATTGGGAAGCTGCGACGCCCGGCGGCAGAAATCCTCCGTCACCGTCCGGGGCTCCAGGCTCCCCAGCCGCAGCCGCAGCCGGGGTGCGGCCGCCGCTACAGCCTCCACCAGGTCGATGAGGCTGCTGCCGTCGTGAAGATCCCGGCCCCAGGAGGAAATTTCGATGCCGGTGAACACCAGCTCCCGGTATCCCTCCGCCTGGAGCTGCCGGGCCTGGGCCACGGCCTCGGCCAGGGGCAGGGACCGCACCGGCCCCCGGGCATAGGGAATGATGCAGTAGGTGCAGAAATTCACGCAGCCGTCCTCCACCTTCAGCATGGCCCGGGTGCGGGCCGCCATGCCTCCGGCAGGCAGCACCTCAAAGTCCCGCCGCCGCAGGGAGTCGTCCACCGCCACCCGGGGGGTGCGGTCCCGGACCTCCTGCTCCAGCAGGTCCAGAAAGGCCATCCGGCCGCCGGTGCCGCCGATCAGGTCGATGCCCAGGCCCTTGGCCTCGTCGGTGTGGGTCTGGATATAGCAGCCGCAGGCGGCCACCACTGCGTTGGGGCTGCGGCGCTTGGCCCGGCGGATCATCTGGCGGGATTTTTTGTCGCTGACGGCGGTAACGGAGCAGGTATTGACGATATAAGTGTCGGCGCTGTCCTCGAAGTCCACCAGCTCATGACCCCGGCGGCGCAGCTCCTGCTCCATGGCCTGGGTCTCGTACTGGTTCACCTTGCAGCCCAACGTGTAAATGGCAACTCGCATGGGATTCTCCTTGCACTTTCTGAGTTAATTCGGTATAATATAAGGACTTGTGATTTATTATAATGCATTCTGCCGCCGGTGGCAAGCGGCGGCAGAGGATTTGTGAGGAAACGCGTATGATTTATCTGGATCACGCAGCCACCACGCCGGTGCCCCGGCCCGTGGCGGACGCCATGTATCAGGTGCTGACGGAGCAGTTCGGCAACCCCTCCTCCCAGTATCCCCTGGGCCGGGAGGCCAAGGCCCTGGTGGAGGATGGCCGGGCCGTTGTCGCCGGGGCCCTGGGGTGCCGGCCGGAGAACCTGCACTTCACCTCCTGCGGCACGGAGTCGGACAACTGGGCCATCTCCGCCGCCGTGTGGCAGGGCCGCCACACCGGGCGGCACATCATCACCACCGCCGTGGAGCACAGCGCCGTGCTGGAGCCGTGTAAGCTGCTGCAGCAGCAGGGGTACGAGGTGACGTACCTGGCCCCGGACAAAACCGGTCATGTGACGGCGGAGCAGGTGGCCCAAGCCCTGCGGGAGGACACGGTGCTGGTAAGCATGATGCTGGTAAACAACGAGACGGGTTGCGTGTTTCCGGTGGAGGAAACGGCCCGGCTGCTGCGGGAGAAAAAAAGCCGGGCCCTGCTCCACTGCGACGCCGTGCAGGGCTTTCTGAAGGTCCCCTGCGACCCGGTGGGCTGGGGGGTGGATCTGATGAGCCTGTCCGCCCATAAGATCGGCGGGCCCAAGGGCGTGGGCGCTCTGTATACCGCACCGGCCCTGCGGAATCTGCGGCCCCTGCTGCCCGGCGGCGGTCAGGAGGGGGGCCTGCGGTCCGGCACCGAGGCCACGGCCCAGATCGCGGGCTTTGCCAGGGCCGTGGCCCTGCGGCAGGAGAATCTGGCGGAGAAGCTCCGGCACATGGCGGACATCAAAGCCTATTGCCGGGAGAAACTTCTGTCCATTCCCGGGGTTGTGCCGGTGGGGCAGGGGGAGGCCCCCCACATCCTGGCGGTGTCCCTGGTGGGGTACCCCAGCGCCAACATCGTCACGGACCTGGGGGCCAAGGGCATCTGCATCTCCGCCGGGTCCGCCTGCCACCGGGGCAAGGCCAGCCATGTGGTGTCGGCCCTGCACCTGGACAAGAAAACCGCCGCCGGGGTCATCCGGGTCAGCTTCGGCCCGGAGACCACCCGGGCGGATATCGACGGGCTGTATCAGGCCCTGCTGGACCACAAAAATCAACGTTTTCCTATGCTGTGAGGTGACATATGCTGAAATATCTGAAACGAGGACCGGGCTTCTACGGGTATCTGTGGCGGCTGACGGGTCCCATCGCCCTGCAAAATCTGATTACCTTCTCCCTGGGCCTCATCGACACGCTGATGGTCAGCTGGCTGGGCAACACCCAGATGGCCGCCGTGACCACCGCCAACGTGCCGGTGTTTCTGCTGATCTCCATCGTGTTCGGCGTCCAGAGCGGCCTGGGCATCCTGGTGAGCCAATACTGGGGCAAAAAGGACATGGAGAGCATCAGCCGGGCCATCGGCGTGGCGGCCATGCTGGGCACGGGGATCACCCTGGTGCTGGCGCTGGTGCTGTTTCTGTGGCCGGTGCAGATCATGGACCTGCTGTCCAATAAGCATGAGCTGTCGGTGCTGGGCGCGCCGTATCTGAAGCTCATCGGCTTTTCCTATGTGTTCAATATGCTCTCGTCCATCTATGTCAGCGCCATGCGCAGCGCCGAGAACCCCGGCTTCGGCATGAAGCTGTTCGGGGTGTCCACCCTGCTGAACACCGGGATGAACTATCTGCTGATCTTCGGCAAATGCGGCCTGCCGGCCCTGGGCATCCAGGGCGCGGCCATCGCCACGCTGCTGTCCCGGGTGGCGGAGTTTCTCATCTGCCTGGTGTGCGCCCTGCGCAGCCGCATTCTGCCCCTGGACCTGGCCGCCTTCTTCCGGCCGGGGTGGGAGATGCTGCGGCGCTTCGTGAAATACTCCACCCCGGTGATCCTCAACGAGACGGCCTGGGGCCTGGGCAACAGCCTGCTGACGGTGATCCTGGGCTATACGGACAACTCCGTGGAGATGCTGGCGGCCAACGCCGTGATGGGCAACCTGAACCGGCTGTTCCTGGTGGTGTGCTTCGGCCTGGGCGCTGCCACGGCGGTGATGATCGGCAAGGCCATCGGCCAGGGCCAGAGCCACCGGGAGGTCATGGACCTGAGCCGGACGCTGCTGGTGTTCACCCTGCTGGTGGGGACCGGGCTGGCGGCGGTGTCCCTGGCGCTGGTGCCCACGCTGTTCGTGCCGGTGGTGTTCCCGCTGTTCAAGCTGACGGGCCAGTCCGCCGCCATTGCCGCGGCGCTGGCGGTGACGTCGTTTGTGATGATCCCCCTGCACGCCTATTCCATCTCCGCCGTCACCGGCGTGCTGCGGGCTGGCGGCGACGTGGCCTGGTCGGCGGCGCTGGACATTGCGCCCCAGTGGCTGCTGGCCCTGCCGCTGACGGCCCTGCTGGCCCTGGTGTTCAAGGCCAATTATTGGTTCATCGCCGCGGCCATCCAGGCCGAGAGCCTGCTGAAGGTGCCTCTGTGCGCCCTGCGCATCCGCACCGGAAAATGGATCCACGACGTCACCCTGCCCCAGGGGGAGCTGTAACTTTTATACAATCCTGTCATCAAATTGTAACCAAATTCCCGGCATTTGTAACCGGTTTGAAATTGAATTGCGGCACGCGCGGCGGTATACTTGATTTGTAAAGGCACATAAGGCTCTTATTCCAGACCTCCAACCGGAAAGGAAGAGTATCATGAACAAACGTTTTTTACAGGTCATTTCCGCCGCGCTGTGCGTCCTGCTGCTGGCCGGGTGCGGGACGAAGGCGGAGGATTCCGCCGGAACAGCGGACGACGGACAGCAGTGGGGACCTCCGGCTCAGGACGGCTTTGACGAACCGGTTTACCAGACCACCATATTCGGCAGCATGCCCTACGAAGCGCCCCCCAGACGGGCGGACAAGGTGTGGGACGGGGCCGCCTGGGTGGACCCGTCGGACCCGGAGGTGACGCAGCGGACCGCTGTAGAGCCGGACGTGACCGTTACGACTCAATGGGCGGAGGGACAGCAGGGTGAGGACGGCATTGCGGATGCGGTACGGGACTATATGACCCTGGCCTATTCCCTTCGGGCCGCGCCGGATATGACCGTGGAGGAACATCCCTGCTGCACCGATGACATGGTGGACGGACTGCGTTTCTATGCGTTCATGATGTCCTCCGATCTGAGCTTCCGGACCCGCGCTGCCGCAACGCTGGAGAACCTGACCCCGTCCGCGTCAGATAATATCCGCGTCCGGGTGCTTATCGATGCCCAGGAGGCCACGGGCAATATCACCGATACGGCCTATTGCCAGGATGAGCACTGGTCTACCGCCCGGGAGCTGGCCCTAACCCGGCTCAACGGCCGCTGGACGGTAACGGACGATGATACCGATGCATCCAATTTTTTCCAGGGTGGCGTTGCGGATGAGGTCCCGCCCTCCCGGGAGCTGCGCCAGGCGGTAGAGGCATACTTCCAACTGCGGGCCGACGAAATGGCCGGACAAATGGGCGATTCCTCCTGCACCACCAGCACCCTGCTGGCAGAGGCCAAGCTGTTTGCCAGCGAGGTGGACTGGTCCCGGGTCTATGGGGCCCAGGGCCGCGCCTGTCAGTTCGGCTCTCCCCAGGAGCTGCCCCCCTTCGACGTTCGCCTGCCTGTAACGGAGGTCATGCGGATCGACGGGCTGCAATTTGTTGACCGCCAGCCCCTGATGCGCACGTCGTTTGCCATTGTGAGCCATATGCTGACCCTGACCCGTGCCGCCGACGGCCGGTACACAGTAGTGGGCGATACCTATGAGTACGGCGGTCATAACTGCAACATCCTGGAGCCTATCAACTGACCGCGCCACGCATTCGACAAGGAGGTTTGTATGAAAGCAATGCTATGCCGTATTTTCACCGCCGCGCTGTGCGTTCTGCTGCTGGCCGGGTGCGGGACGAAGGCCAAAACAGAGGACCTCAGGCAGTCCGCGCGGGAAACGCGGTCCGCCGGGAGGCAAGATGTATTTGACCCTCCCGGCACCAAGCGGACCCAGGTCCAGGACCCGGACATCACCGTCTCCGTCCAGTGGGCGGCGGGAGCGGAGGGCGATGAGGCCATACGGGCAGTGATTACGGAGTATTTCACTCTGATGGCAACCGTCCTCTCCGCGCCGGACCGCACCTATGAGCATGCCGCCTGCTGCTCCGACAAGGCCCTGCAGGAGCTGTGCCTTTATGGCTGGATGGCCTCCACTGCCCTGTATCCTGAAATAAGGCTGCAAGCCGCCATCAGCCGGCCGGTAGAGTATCCGGACGGTATGGTGCAGGTAACAGCCAGCATGGATATGGCGCTGCGCTGCTGCCGGGATATTTCCCGCTCCTCCTTTACCAGCGACGACAATATGGACTCTGTGGACTTTTCCGAGGACCATCAGCTGACCCTTTCCAAGGCGGATGGCAGATGGGTCGTTGACTGGGATGCGTTCTCCAGCAGCTTCAGCCGCATGGAAAGCGGCTATGCCACAGACCACCAGGACGCTGCCTTTTGCCGCGAACCCATCGTCCAGTATTTTGCCATGCGGGCCAACGCGCTGGACGGCGGCTATGTGGCGAGTGATTCCGGCTCCTGCATATCCACCCTACGTTCCGATGCCTTCACCTTCGCGGAGGACCTGCTGAAGGACCGGTCTGAGATCCTGCGCGTCTACCGGGCGGAGTCCCGCGCCGTAAATCTCGGGCAGTTCCGCCGGATCGACGGGGACGCCGCCACACAGATACCGGTGGACGAGTTCATTCGCGTGGAATATCTCTCGGAGAATTGGACCGTGGAGTGCTCCATTTTTCAGGTCACCCATACCATCACCACCTTTCCCCAGGCGGACAGCGAACAGAACATCGTTGTCGGCGACCTGTACAAGCGTTTTGGGCATGAATGCAGTATCGTTGAATACCCGGAGCCGCTTTGGTCCGACTGACCAGACTATATCACCTAACGGAGAATCAACACCTATGAGCATATTCTGCTGTCCCATCTGCGGCGGCCCCTTGGACAGGGGGCCTTCCGCCTATTCCTGCCCGGCGGGGCACAGCTTTGACCTGGCCCGGGAGGGCTATGTCCACCTGCTGCCTGCCAACCGGATGCACTCGAAAATGCCCGGCGACGACAAGGGCATGGCCGCCGCCCGGTGGGCCTTTCTGAGCAAGGACTACTATGCGTCCCTGCGGGACGCCCTGTGCAGCATCGCCCTGGCCAATACCGGGCCCGCGCCGTCGGTGCTGGACACCGGCTGCGGCGAGGGGTACTACACCAGCGGGGTGTACCGGGCCCTGGTCCGGGCGGGGCGGTCCGTGACCATGGCGGGAACGGACATCTCCAAGGCCATCCTCCGCCGGGCCGCCAAGCGGGAAAAGGACGCGGAATTTGCCGTGGCCTCGTCGTACCATCTGCCGGTGGCGGACGGCTCCGTGGACCTGCTGCTCAACTGCTTTTCCCCCCTGGCCATTGAGGAGTTCCACCGGGTGCTGCGGCCCGGCGGCGTATTCGTGTATGTGGTGCCGTCGGAAAAGCACCTGTGGGAGCTGAAGCAGGTGCTGTATGACCGGCCCTACCCCAACCAGGTGAAGCAGACCCCCTACCCCGGCTTTTCGTATCAGGAGATCCGCCATGTGGAGGCCGTGATCCATCTGCCCTGTCAGGAGGACATCCACGCCCTGTTCCAGATGACGCCGTACTACTGGAAAACCCCCCGGGCCGGGGCGCAGCGCCTTGCGGCGCTGACGGCGCTGGACGTGACCATCAGCTTCGATATCCACGTTTTCCGGCGGGACTGATACCGGCTTTGCGCAAAATCCCCCGCCCGGGCCTACTTGCCGCAGGGCCGGGCGGGGGATTGTATCTATATCATACCAAAACCTGTTAAAAAGCTTGAAAAGCTTTTTATAGCACCGAAGGTGCGTCAGGTTTTGTATGGGACGTCACAGCGTGTTTTCACACGCTGTGCGTGCGCGCAGCGCACGGGATTCTTGATTAAAATTTTTAATCAAGAATCAGTATCAGAACTGCATGGGGAATCTGTTGATGAAGAATTCCAGCCCGTTCCGGCTCACGGGGGTGAAGGTCCCCACCTGGCGCAGGTCGCCGTTGTAGAGATACAACTGCTCCGGGGCGTCAAGGGCGCCCAATGCTTCGTTTCATAAAGCTCACCGGTGGTGATGCAGCAGCATCAGGCACAGGGCCGTGCACACGCTGAAAAATCGTTTTTTTGAGTGCATAGGTGTCTCCTTTCCCATGTTACAATGCAATAGAAATGCATCACGTGGTTGGATTTCCGTTTCGTGTACTTTTGTAACCGGCCCCATTTTTTGACCCGGACCGAAACGATCCGGCAAAACCGGTTGCAAAAACGTTTTCGGTGCGTTATGATAGGGCTATAACACGCAATTGAGGAGGTTTTCCCTATTATGGATTACAGCGAAATTCTCAAGAACGCCCGGGAATGCAGCGGCCCCTACTGCAAGGCATGTCCCGTGTGCAACGGCATGGCCTGCCGCACCCAGGTCCCCGGCCCCGGCGGCAAGGGTACCGCCGCCACCATGCTGCGCAACTATCAGAAGTGGCAGGAGGTGTGCATCAACATGGACACCATCTGCGAAAACGCCCCCATCGACACCACCTTCACCATGTTTGGCCGGACGTTTGCCGCGCCGATTTTTGCCGCCCCGGTGGGAGCCATGAAGCTCCACTATGGGGATAAATACGACGATCTGACCTATAACGACATTCTGGTGTCCTCCTGCGCCCAGGCGGGCATCGCCGCCTTCACCGGCGACGGCACCAACCCCGCCGTGATGGAGGGGGCGCTGCACGCCATTGCCGCCTCCGGCGGCGCGGGCATTCCCACGGTGAAGCCCTGGAACATGGAGACGGTGTTTGCCAAGCTGGACGCCGTGCGCCAGGCGGACCCCATGGCCGTGGCCATGGACATCGACGCGGCGGGCCTGCCCTTCCTGAAGGGGCTGACCTCCCCGGCAGGCAGCAAAACCGTGGAGGAGCTGCGCCAGATCATTGACTACGCCAAAAAGCCCTTTATCATCAAGGGCATCATGACCGTTCGCGGCGCCCAGAAGGCCCTGGAGGCCGGGGCCAGCGCCATCGTGGTATCCAACCACGGCGGCCGGGTCCAGGATCAGTGTCCCTCCACGGCGGAGATCCTGCCCGCCATCGCCGACGCGGTGGGCGGCAAGCTGACCATCCTGGTGGACGGCGGCCTGCGCAACGGCACGGATATTTTCAAGGCTCTGGCCCTGGGCGCGGACGGCGTGCTCATCGGCCGTCCCTTCGTCACCATGGTCTATGGCGGCGGGGCCCAGGGTCCCGGCGTGCTGGTGAAGAAGCTCCAGGCGGAGCTGGCGGACACCATGGCCATGTGCGGCGCGCACTCCCTGGCGGAGATCCGCCGGGATATGCTGTTTGGCTATTGAGCCGACAGCCGGTTCCATCGGACATAAAAAGCCCCTCCGGGCGGCGCAGATTGCCGCCCGGAGGGGCTTCTTTTTATGCTTCCCGGCCCGCTTCACAGCCGCACCGGCACCGGGCGGTCCAGGGCGATGCTGCCGGGGGTCACGCGGCAGCACCAGGCGGCAATCTCCACCCCGGCCTCCGCCGCCTGGCGCAAAGCCACGCCAAAGGCCGGGTCCGTCTTATCGTTGGGAGAGAAGTCCTCCGCGTCCGCCATCTGGATGACGAAAAACGCCGTGGCCCGGTACCCCTCCTCCACGGCCCGGATCAGCTCGTGCAGGTGCCGGGTTCCCCGCTCCGTGGGGGCGTCGGGGAAGCGGCAGTGGCCGTCCTGCTCCAGGGTCACGCCCTTCACCTCCACAAAATGCTGTCCGTCCAGGCAGAAGTCCAGCCGGGACTGACCGTACCGCACCTCCGGGTGCACGTCGGCGTACCGCTCCCGGGCCCACTCGGCGAACACCCGGTTGGGGGCCTGGGCGTCCATGTTGATGAGCTTTCCGCCCTTGTCGGCGGCGATCAGGTCCCAGGCGGTGCGGCGGTTGGGGTTGGTTCCCCGCTCCAGATATACCGTGGCCCCGGGTACCAGCAGCTCCCGGCAGCGGCCGGTGTTTTTCACATGGCACTCCACCGTCTGCTCCCCCAGCTGCACCCGGGCGATGAACCGGTTGGGGCGGCTGAGGAACACGGCGGGCGCCACGCAGCCGTACTGCATTATTCCACGGTGACGCCCCGCTCAGCGAAGCCCCGGACCATCAGGTCAAGGTCCGGCTCGATGTGCAGGGGCTCACCGGCGGACTTGATGGCGTTGGCCACATCCTTCAGGCCGTTGCCGGTGACCACGGACACCACGGTGGCGTCCTTTTCGATGAGGCCCTGCTCACAGGCCTTCTTCAGGGCGGCGGCGCCGGTGACGCCGGCGGGCTCGCCGAACACGCCGCAGGTGCGGCCCAGCAGCCGCTGGGCTGCCAGAATTTCCTCATCGGTGACGCAGACGGCCAGGCCGTTGGACTCCCGGATGGCAGCCAGGGCCTTGTCGGCGTTCCGGGGCACGCCCACGGAGATGGAGTCGGCGATGGTGTTCTCCTCCATAGGCTCCCAGGGCTTGTTCTCCTGAATGGCACGGTTGATGGGATAGCAGCCGTAGGACTGGGCGGAGATCAGCCGGGGCAGCTTGTGGATGAAGCCGATGGCATACAGATCCTTGAAGCCCTTCCACACACCGGCGATGGTGCAGCCGTCGCCCACGGAAATGGCCAGATAGTCGGGCATTTCCCAGTTCAGCTGCTCGGCGATCTCCAGGGCCACGGTCTTCTTGCCCTCGGAGAGGTAGGGGTTGATGGCAGCGTTGCGGTTGTACCAGCCGTATTTCTCGATGGCCTGGGCGGACATTTTGAAGGTTTCCTCGTAGTTGCCCTTTACGGAGATGACATTGGCCCCGAAGATCATCAGCTGGGCCACCTTGCCCTTGGGAGCCCGCTCGGGCACGAAAATATAGGTTTTGAAGCCCGCGGCGGCGGCATTGCCGGCCAGGGAGCTGGCAGCGTTGCCGGTGGAGGAGCAGGCGATGGTCCTGGCTCCGGCCTCATACGCCTTGGCCACGGCCATGGCGCTGGCCCGGTCCTTCAGGGAGGCGGTGGGGTTCTGACCGTCGTCCTTGATCCACAGCTTCCGGAGGCCCAGGAGCCGGGCCAGGTTAGGCTCCTCATACAGGGGGCTCCAGCCCACCCGCAGGGGGGTGTCGGGGGTGGTCTCCTCCACCGGCAGCAGCTCGCGATAGCGCCACATGGAGCGGTTTTCCCGCCGGGCCAGCTTCTCCTTGGTCAGAACGGACCTGATATAGTCATAGTCGTACACGATGTCCAGAATGCCGCCGCATTCGCAGTTGGTCAGGTCGGGCCGGGCCTCATAGGTCTTGCCGCAGCGGACGCATTTGCCGTATTTCACGTTTTTCATAGTCTCTCTTCTCCTTATTCCGAGTAGTATTCGTCCTCCGCCCACCGGGCGGGATTGTCGTGGATGTATTGCCAGGTGCGGAGATAATCGGCATCATTGCGGATGGCATGGTCATAATAGGAGCGTTGCCAGAGCTTTGTATATCTCATGTCCCAGGCCCGCCGTGTGGTAATGGATTTGAAACGCTGCATCAGCCGCTGTAGGGGCGGACGACTCTGTCCGCCCTTTTCACCGTCGATGCAAATGATTACATGGATGTGGTTGGGCATGATGACGTATTTGTCCACGGAAATGCCAGCCGCATCGTCCGAAAGTCCTTCCAGACATTCCCTCACGATGGACCCCAGCGGGGTCAGTAATACACCGCAGGGGCGGACAGAGTCGTCCGCCCCTACAGAAACAGGTCGTATCTGCGCAAGAACCTTCATGCGCGCTTGGGTACAAATCGTCACAAAATACCAGCCGTGCTCATATGCGGATGCAGGCAACCGTATTTTCTTCCGCCGTACCTCTCCCATTTTTTTACAGAGCCTTCAGCAGACCGGTGGCCTCATTGAACTCGTTGATCAGCTCGTCCAGCTCCTTGGCCTGGGCGTGAACGGCGTCCCAGGTGCCCTTGGTGTCGTACCACTGGGCGTTCAGGTCCTCCACGTTCATGCCCTGCTGCTCCACCCAGGTGTAATACTTCAGGTTGTGGACCCGCTTGCGCTCGGTATAGGTCAGCTCCAGCATGCTGTCGGTCTTCAGGTCCAGCATATGGCGGGCATGGTCCATGGCGGCCTCATGGGCGTTGTATGCACCGTGGAGCTGGTTCAGCTCGTCCACCCGAGACTGATACATGGCGGCGGAGTCGGTGAGGACGGTGCCCACCACGTCGTTCTCGGTAAGCTCATAGTACTTGGCCATCTTGATGCAGCACAGGACGTTGGCGATGCCGGAGATGCCCAGCCAGGACATCTTCTCGATCTCCTCGTCGCTCATGCCCAGCTCGTTCTTCATGTAAGCCTTGCCCTCGGCGGTGTTGAACAGGCGCAGCAGCCGCTGGGAATCCTCATCGTCGATGGCGATGGCCATGTCGGTGTTCTTCACGTTGTGGATCCAGGGGATGTGCTTGTCGCCGATGCCCTCGATGCGGTGGCCGCCGAAGCCGTTGTCCAGAATGGTGGGGCACTGCAGGGCCTCGCCCACGGCCAGCTTCAGGTGGGGATAGCGCTCCTTCAGCAGGTCACCGGCGGACATGGTGCCGGCGGAGCCGGAGGTGAAGCAGGCGCCGGCGAAGGTCTGGCCGGGCTTCTTCACGGCCTCAAACAGCTCGGCCAGGGCGTAGCCGGTGACGTTGTAGTGCCACAGGGGGTTGCCCATCTCGGCGAACTGGTTGAAGATCATCATGGTGGGGTCCTTCTTCAGCTCCCAGGTCTTGTCGAAGATCTCCTTGACGTTGGACTCGCAGCCAGGGGTGGCGATGATCTGACCGGCGATGGACTTCAGCCAGTCGAACCGCTCCTTGGACATATCCTGGGGCAGGATGGCCACGGACTCGCAGGCCAGCAGCTTGGAGTTGAAGGCGCCGCCGCGGCAGTAGTTGCCGGTGGAGGGCCATACGGCGTGGTGATAGGTGGCGTCGAACTGACCGGTGACCAGGCGGGGAGCCAGGCAGCCGAAGGAGGCGCCCACCTTATGGCAGCCGGTGGGGAACCACTTGCCGGACATGGCGATGATGCGGCAGGGCACGCCGGAGAGCTTGCTGGGGATCTCCACATAGTTGGGAACCGCCTGGAACAGGCCGCCCTGCTCCTTGGCCTCGTTGTGCCAGGAGATGCGGAACAGGTTCACGGGGTCCACGTCCCACAGGCCGGTGTGGCTGAGCTTGGCCTTGATCTTCTCGGGGATCAGGTCGGGGTTCTGCATCTGGGCGATGGTGGGGATAATGATGTTGTTCTCCTTAGCCTTCTGGATATTGTGCTCCAGGCCGGTCTTGTTGATGGTCAGATCGATCATGTTTTCTTTCCTCCTGATTTATTTGTCTCCGTCTTTGTTTGCGTCGATGTAGGAATAAAGAGTATATTTGGAAATACCGAAGTATTTAGCCACTTTGTCGCCGGACTTGGTCACCAGGAACGCCCCGGACTCGTTCAGAAAGCGGATGGCCCGGACCTTGTCGTCCTTGTTCATCAGGGCCACGGGCTTGCCCACCAGGGCCACGGACTGCTCGATCAGCTCGTCCAGGACGTGGTTGACATTGATGATGCGCTCGGGCTCCGTCTGCTCCTTGTCCTGGGTGGACAGCAGATCGCCGATGGTGCTCTGGATCATCATCAGGCCCGATACGTCGTAATTGATGGAGAAGATCGCCGTCACGGCCCCCCGCCGGTTGCGGATATACAGCGTGGAGGACTTGAGGATCTTGCCGTCCGGCGTCCGGGTCAGATAGCACAGGTGATCCTGGGGATGCTCGGCCTGAGACGCCATCTGGTCCAGCACCACCTGCGACGCCCCGTCGCCTACCTTCCGGCCGGACACGTGGCCGTTTTCAATGTGGACAATGGAGTGGTCCGGATGATTGCTGGACACATCGTGGATCACTACCTCACAGTTGCTGCCGAACTGCGCGGCGATGCCCGCCGCCAGCTGCTTGAGCATTTCCAAACGTTTTTCCTCCATAGCCCACCTCTCCGCAATTTTTCTACACCCCCATGATACCACACTTTTTTCAGAAATCAACGGCTTTCCCAAAAAATATTTTAGGAATCCAGATTTTTTGTTTGACATCTGCGTTCTCTGTGATATGATAGGGGCATAGAGAAAAAATCTCCCGCCATTGAGAAAGAAAATATAGAAAAGCAAACGGAGGTAACACCATGAATTTCGAAGCCATCAAGAAGGCCGCACAGGACTATCGTCCCGCTATGGCCAAGTTCCTGCGGGACATGATCGCTATCCCCTCGGAATCCTGCCAGGAGGAGGGCGTGGTCCGCCGCATCGCCCAGGAGATGGAAAGCCTCGGCTATGACAAGGTGGAGTTCGACAAGCTGGGCAACGTCATCGGTTGGATGGGCACCGGCGACAAGATCATCGCCCTGGACTCCCACATCGACACCGTGGGCATCGGCAACATCGAAAACTGGGAGGCCGACCCCTATCAGGGCTATGAGACCGACGAGGTCATCTATGGCCGGGGCGGCTCCGACCAGGAGGGCGGCATGGCCGCCGCCACCTACGGCGCCAGGATCATGAAGGATCTGGACCTGATTCCCCAGGGCTACAGGATCATGGTGGTGGGCTCCGTTCAGGAGGAGGACTGCGACGGTATGTGCTGGCAGTCCATCGTCAATGAGTACTTCAACGGTCCCGAGGACGCCCGGAACCAGGTGGAGTTCGTCATCTCCACCGAGCCCACCGACGGCGGCATCTATCGCGGCCACCGGGGCCGCATGGAGATCCGGGTAGACATGCACGGCGTGTCCTGCCACGGCTCCGCCCCCGAACGGGGCGACAACGCCATCCACAAGATGGCCGAGGTGCTGCTGAACATCCGCGACCTCAACGAGAACCCCGCCGACGGCTCCACCGAGATCAACGGCCTGGTGAAGATGCTGGACCCCAAGTTCAACCCCGAGCACTATGAGGACGCCCGCTTCCTGGGACGGGGCACCTGCACCACCAGTCAGATCTTCTACACCTCCCCCTCCCGCTGCGCCGTGGCTGACTCCTGTGCCATCTCCGTCGACCGCCGCATGACCGCCGGCGAGACGTATCAGTCCTGCCTGAAGGAGATCGAGGACCTGCCCGCCTGCAAGAAGTACGCCAAGGACGTGAAGGTGTCCATGTATATGTATGACCGTCCCGCCTGGACCGGCCATGTGTACGAAACCGAGTGCTTCTTCCCCACCTGGATCAACAAGGAGTCCGCTCCCCACGTCCAGGCCCTGATCGATGCCCACCACGCCCTGTGGGGCACGGAGCGCATCGGCGCCGACGAGAAGGCCATGTCCACCCGCCGGGGCCGTCCCCTGACGGATAAGTGGACCTTCTCCACCAACGGCGTGTCCATCCAGGGCCGCTACGGCATCCCCTGCGTGGGCTTCGGCCCCGGAGCCGAGTCCCAGGCCCACGCCCCCAACGAGATCACCTGGAAGCAGGATCTGGTGACCTGCGCCGCTCTGTACGCCGCTGTGCCCGGCCTGTACAAGCCCGAGAACAAGGACGGCTCCGCCACCAGCTTCCGCCAGGAGCTCACCGGCAACGACATCAAGTAAAAAAATCTCTGCACCTGCGGACATGAGCTCTGCGAGGCTCCCCGCAGAAATACACATATAAAAAAAGGAGAAAATCAACATGAGCAAGACCATCGAGCTGGCGCGCCATCTGGAGACGCTGCATATCAACGATATGTACAAGACCGACTTCTACTGGACCTGGGACAAGACCGACGACGAGATCGACGCCGTGTTCACCGTGGCCGACGCCCTGCGTGACCTGCGCGAGCGCAACAAGAGCACCCGGATCTTCGATTCCGGCCTGGGCATCTCCATCTTCCGCGACAACTCCACCCGTACCCGCTTCTCCTTCGCCTCCGCCTGCAACCTGCTGGGCCTGGAGGTTCAGGACCTGGACGAGAAGAAGTCCCAGATCGCCCACGGCGAGACCGTTCGTGAGACCGCCAACATGGTGTCCTTCATGGCCGACGTCATCGGCATCCGGGACGATATGTTCATCGGCGAGGGCCACAAATACCAGACCACCTTCATGGACGCCGTGAAGGAGGGCTACCGCGACGGCATTCTGGAGCAGCAGCCCACCCTGGTGAACCTGCAGTGCGACGTGGATCACCCCACCCAGTGCATGGCCGACATGCTGCATGTCATCCACTACTTCGGCGGCGTGGAGAACCTGAAGGGCAAGAAGGTTGCCATGACCTGGGCCTATTCTCCCTCCTACGGCAAGCCTCTGTCCGTTCCCCAGGGCGTTATCGGCCTGTTCACCCGCTTCGGCATGGACGTGACCCTGGCCCATCCCGAGGGCTACGACGTGATGCCCGAGGTGGAGGAGGTGGCCCGCAGGAACTGCGAGAAGTACGGCTCCAAGTTCCACAAGACCAACTCCATGGCCGAGGCCTTTACCGACGCCGATATCGTGTATCCCAAGAGCTGGGCTCCCTTCGCCGCCATGGAGGAGCGCACCCGCCTGTACGCCCAGGGCGACAAGGACGGCATCGACGCTCTGGAGAAGAAGCTGCTGGCCCAGAACGCCCAGCACAAGGATTGGGCCTGCACCGAGGAGATGATGCAGCTCACCAAGGGCGGCAAGGCTCTGTACCTGCACTGCCTGCCCGCCGACATCAGCGGCCTGAGCTGCGCCGAGGGCGAAGTGGACAACTCCGTGTTCGACCGCTATATCGTGCCCCTGTACAAGCAGGCCTCCTACAAGCCCTATATCATCGCCGCCATGATCTTCCTGGCCCAGGTGAAGGATCCCGTCCGGGCGCTGATGGCCATGGACGAGGGCAAGGAGCAGCGTAAATCCTTCTGAATCCGGTAAAACTACATAGCGGGGGCGGTCACGCCCCCGCTATCCCCGCTCATTCTGATTATTGAGAGGTAAAAGCACTATGTCCAAACGCATTGTCATCGCCCTGGGCGGCAACGCCCTGGGCAGCACCGCCGCCGAGCAGCTGGCCCTGGTCAGCAAAACCGCCAAGGCCATCGTGGACCTGATCGCCGAGGGCAACGAGGTGGTCATCGCCCACGGCAACGGCCCCCAGGTGGGTATGATCAACCTGGGCCTGTCCACCGCCGCCGAGGCCGGCGCCATCAAGGCCGACATGCCCTTCCCCGAGTGCGGCGCCATGTCCGAGGGCTATATCGGCTATCACCTGCAGCAGGCCATCGGCAACGAGCTGACCGCCCGGGGTATCCGGAAGCCCGTGGCCACCATCGTCACCCAGACCGTGGTGTCCCAGGACGACCCCGCCTTCCAGAATCCCACCAAGCCCGTGGGCGCCTTCTATGACAAGGAGACCGCCGACCGCATCGCCGCTGAAAAGGGCTATACCATGGTGGAGGACGCCGGCCGCGGCTATCGCCAGGTGGTCCCCTCCCCCAAGCCCTTTGACATCGTGGAGGCCGAGTCCATCAAGGCCCTGTTCAACGCCGGTCATGTGGTCATCGCCGTGGGCGGCGGCGGCATCCCCGTGGTGCGCAAGGACGGCAGGCTCTGCGGCACCCCCGCCGTCATCGACAAGGACTTCGGCAGCGAGCTGCTGGCCGAGCTGCTGGACGCCGACGTGCTGGTGATCCTCACCGCCGTGGAGCAGGTGGCCATCAACTTCAACAAGCCCGACCAGAAGGGTCTGGACGACCTGACCCCGGCCCAGGCCAAGGTCTATATGGACGAGGACCAGTTCGCCAAGGGCTCTATGCTGCCCAAGGTCCAGGCTGCGGTGAAGTTCGCCGAATCCAAGGCCGGCCGCACCGCCCTGATCACCCTGCTGGAGAAGGCCAGGGACGGCATCGAGGGCAAAACCGGCACCCGGGTCCATCAGTAAAATCATCCCTCTTTGCCCGCAGAGCACCCCGCCCTGCGGGCAAAGGGCCATTCCGTCATAAGCCTGCCGGAAGGCAGCCTGCGGGAATCCATATTGCCGGTAACGTTTTTTCTGCGATTCGACGGGATATTTCCCTGAATCATTCGGCTATATTGGTGCATCTGCGGAATTTTTTGGCATTTTTTGCATTTTTAGTTGAAATCCTTCCGGGAATCCTGTATAATACTACATATCCTGTGAATGCCGGGGTGACCCGTTGTTCAGGCGCACGGCATATTGCGCACTTCTTTTAGCCGGACGCCACATATTAAAAGGAGGAAAACAAAAACATGAAAAAAGTTCTTGCGCTGATCCTGGCTCTGGTCATGGCTCTGTCTCTGGTCGCCTGCTCCAAGGGCGGCAACGACAAGCCCGACGACAACAAGACCCAGAAGGTCAAGGTGGGCTTCATCACCCTGCACGATGAAAACTCCACCTACGACCTCAACTTCATCAACGCCGCCAAGGAAGCCTGTAAGACCCTGGGCCTGGTGGAGAATGAAGATTACTTCATCAAGAAGAACGTCCCCGAAGGCCAGGAGTGCTACAACGCTGCCGCCGAGCTGGCTGAGCAGGGCTGCAACATCATCTTTGCCGATAGCTTTGGCCACGAGTCCTACATGATCGAGGCCGCCAAGGAGTTCAAGAACGTCCAGTTCTGCCACTCCACCGGCGTCCGCGCCCATACCGAGGGCCTGGCCAACTACCACAATGCTTTCGCCTCCATCTATGAGGGCCGTTACCTGGCCGGTATCGCTGCCGGTCTGAAGCTCAACGAGATGATCGACTCCGGCAAGATCACCGCGGACAAGGCCAAGATGGGCTACGTTGGTGCCTTCACCTATGCCGAGGTTATCTCCGGCTACACCTCCTTCTTCCTGGGCGCTCGCTCCGTCTGCCCCACTGCCACCATGGAAGTGACCTTCACCGGCAGCTGGTACGATGAGACCGCCGAGAAGGAAGGCGCCGAGAAGCTGATCCAGAACGGCTGCGTTCTGATCAGCCAGCACGCTGACTCCATGGGCGCTCCCACCGCCTGCGAGAAGGCCGGCGTGCCCAACGTGTCCTACAACGGCTCCACCGTTTCCGTTGGCCCCAACACCTACATCATCTCCTCCCGCATTGACTGGGCTCCCTACTATGTCCACGCCATCCAGGCTGTCATCGACGGCAAGGATATCGAGGCTGACTGGACCGGCACCCTGGCCACCAAGTCCGTGGTTCTGGCTGACCTGAACACCAACGTGGCCGCCGACGGCACCCAGGCCGCCATTGACGAGGCCATGAAGAAGCTGGAGAGCGGCGAGCTGCACGTGTTTGACGTGTCCACCTTCACCGTCAGCGGCGAGAATGTCACCGCCGACATGAAGATCGACGCCGAGGGTCACCTGACCTCCTACATGGCCGACGTGGATAACGACGCCAACATGGAGCATGACACCGAGGTCGTCCACGATGGTTACTTCGCCGAGTCTGAGAAGCGTTCCGCTCCCTACTTCGACATTGCCATCGACGGCATCGTCCGCCTGGACGTGAACTTCGGCTAAGTCACGGCTGAACCCGAAAAGTGCAAACAAAAGAGGCTGCCTCACCTGAGGCAGCCTCTTTCAGCTTGTCAAAAAAGCCTCGCAGAGTTCGCGGCCCGCAGGCCGCGAATAAGGTTCAATCCATTTTTCGCGGCGGCGCCCCCCAAGGGGACTTCCGTTGGGCGTGTACGTCGCGAAAAATACTTTGCGCGGAGAGAGTGTGTTTTCACGCATTTTATGCGTGAAAACGCGCGGGTCGGAGCGGAATCTCTTTTGTCAAAAAAGGGCAACGCCCTTTTTTGACAACCTGATTTCAATACCCCGCTCCCTGGGTGACGATCTTCGCCCACAGCACAGGGCCCACGGCCCCGGTGGGGTCGATGCCCAGCTTTCGCTGCAAGGCCAGCACAGCGGCCTGGGTGCCCCGGCCGAAAATGCCGTCCTCCGCCACGGTGGGAATATCCGGGTCCTGGGCCGCAATGCGATTCAGCTGCTGCTGCAAAAGCAGTACCGTGTCGCCCCGGTCCCCCAGGACGATGAACCGCCCCGGATAAATCTCCCGGGCAAACTGCTGATAGTCCTCCGGCAGGTCCTCCAGCACATCCTCATAGGCCTGCCGCAGGGCGTTCCAGGTGTCCCGCCCCACCACGCCGTCGGCGGGAAGGCCCGCATAGCTCTGGAAGGCGTACACGGCGTCCAGCATCTCCTGGTCAAAGACATCGCTGAGCCGGATGGGCGGCAGTTCCGGCAGGAAATACCCCAGAAAAGCCAGGAAAAACCGCACCGTCCGCACCGCCAGGCCGCTGTCCCCCAGCCGCAGGGCCTCGGTATACTGCCTCTGCACCTCGGAGATGGTCAGCCCCTCGCCGGACAGCTCCGACAGGCCCTTGACGCCGTTATAGATCTGCTTGATCTTGTACCAGGTGGCCTTGCCCACGACGCCGTCCGGGGTCAGGTTGAAGATCTGCTGGAAGGACTTCACCGCCTCCTCCATGGGTACGTCGAACACCGTGGACGGCTCCGGGATCTCCGGAATGGCCGGATAGTTCCGGCGGATGCGGCTCAATTGCCGCTGGAGAAGCAGCACATCGTTGCCCACGTCCCCCCGGCGCAGAGGCCGCCCGGGATAGGAGGGCACGTTCCCCCCTACCGGGGCGTTGAACACAATGCTGATGTCCCCTCCGTAGTAGTATTGCAGAATCTCATAGGGGTTCATGCCGTCCCGAGCCAGGTCCACACTGCCCCACTGAGACAGTCCCCCGCACTGGGTCCGCACTCCGTCGCAGAACTGGGCAAACAACGGCTCCACGCTGCCCTGCCGGACGATATAGTTGTTGAAGCTGTCGTCCACGATCTGGCTGATGTTCTCGAAAACGTCGCCGCCGTCCACATAGGCCTGGTCATACTGGGTGGTGCTGGTGATGTCATAGTCGTATCCCCGGGTGCGGTAATACTCGGTATACACCCGGTTCAGGGCATAGGAGATCTGGGCCAGGATGTTGGCCCGAATGGCGTTCTCCGGCCAGGTGGGGTAAATTTCGTGGGAGGCCACGTTCTTGATATAGGCGGCAAAGGGCACCTCTACGTTCCGGGCCGAGGACCCCGGCGGGCCCAGGTGTACGGTAATGGTCTCCGGGACCACAGGCGTTGCAGGCATAGCGCTCCCCCCTTATATCACCGGCTCCAGCATCACCGGCAGAATGGATTCGATGCGGGCATACACCGTGGCCTCCCGGTCCTCCTGGGGCACGAACATGGGATGCCGCACCGACACCAGATACCCGGTGCCGCTGATGGAGGCGGTGTCCGGCGCCTGGGACCAGGCGGCGGGCAGGGCCGGCAGGGCGATGCCCTGAACGATACCCGATTCATCGGTCAGCCCCCGGTAAAACGTGTGGGTCTGGCCCCCGAACCGCCGGTATACCTCCACCCTTGCCCCGGCTACCGGAAACGTTCCGCCGCCGGAGGCCACCTGCACCCGCAGGCTCCCCTGGTCGGGGTGGGCCTGCAAAAACGTGGACAGGGGCACATGCTGGGAAAAATCGGACATAGACATACATCCTTTCCTGGAAACTTCCCCTCAGTATATGCCCCCGTCCCGGGAAAAATACGTCTTTTTTCTGTGTGGATTTGTAAAATACAGGGTTGCCAACTCTGTGTTTTTTTTTGCTATAATTCCAACAGATACGTCAATATACCCGAAAATTGGAATTTTCTGGTAATTTCATTCTTCCCATAGCGCAGTGAATGGATTTGAAGGGAGATACATATATGAGAAATCCGTATTTGAAGGAAATGAATATTTTCATGGCACTGCACTGGAAGGATACATTGGAAGCTAACGGTTTCTTTGCCCTTCGTGACTTCACTGAATGGGTTCGCGTGGTGAATAGAAATGTCATGCAGATCATCCTTTGTTCTGGATATACACTGCCAGAAATTCTCTTTTACTCCCAGACTCTGTCAGAGTACATGTGGTGCAATTATCGCAGCCAGATGAATATGACATCCTATTCGGGAATTTTTTATCGGAATGCCAGTGCACAATATGATGAGAACTGTCGTTATATATGCACAAATAATGATTTAAATATGCAATTGCAGTACACGATTGAAACATTGAACACGATCCATACAGCCCAGGATATTCTATCGTATCCCCATGAAAGAGAACTCGTTTTTCATAGGCGGCCTTGCCTTTGGTATGATGCTGGTGATATGGATGGCGTGTGGAAAGCCCTGGAGAACGTGAAGTGCCCGACTTCCTATTACTTTCAGGGAGATGTTCCTCCGGAAAAACTGAAACGGGACTATTGGCGGGTGTGGGAACCCATGACAGCCTTCGTAGCCCGGGACTGCCTGGCCAAGGGGAGTCTACAGCCCTTGGCGGACTTCGCGGAGGAATCCAGGGAGTTCAACCTCAAGTATCTGAAGCGCTATATGCCGTGGCTGCTGAAATAGAAACAGCATACACCCGATCATTGTAAAAGGGGGCTTTGGCATGGACGCGGCTGTGGAAAAGGAAATTGTACGGAGGTACTTCTCAAAGGCGCGCCAGGACCGCGCTTTATACGCTCTACAATCATCAAAAAGGCATTCATACATCTGGAAGCTGGACGAGTCGTTTTTCAGGCGCACCGGCCGCCAGGAGTTCTCTCCCGGAAGTGATATCCGTTCGGAGCTGAAAAGACAGGGGTGCGGCAGGTTGTGCTATGTGATTTCAATCGAAGAATCCATCGACGGGGCCTACGCTCCCGTTGAGGATGCGATCCAATCGACCATTGGAAACGGCCCTGCGCTGATGGTTTTCAATGAGGCCAACCTGGCTTATTTTGAGGGCGAGCACGAAATCGGCTCAAAGACAAAAAGATTTCTTATCCGGGCTTTAAGCCGCGATGGGTGAGTTTTTACCGCTGGGAAGATATAGGAGGAAAGCAGATGTCACGAAAAAACATACCGCAAATTGATGCGCTGGTCCAGCGCACCTTCGCACAGAAAATGTGGGATAACGGGTTCCATCCCTATAAAGACCATACAGAGTGGCTGCGCCTGGTAGATGGAAATATCCTCCAGATCGCTTTATTTTACGAGTATCTGACCATAGACCTGCGGGTGGAGTATTACGCACAAACGCTGTCAGAATACCTATGGTGCAACTATCGCCAGTCCAATATACGGGGTTACATTGCCGGTTATTTTTGTGACATGCTCGGAAGGTACAAGCTTGGCGATCCGGAAATGTGTCGTGTGGCGGGTCCCTATGGCGGCACAGCGGTTTGGATGAAATCTCAGGACCTCTACTGGCAGATGGAATGTGCTCTTAACGCCCTGAACGAAGTGCGGACACCGGCAGACATCCTGAAAGTATCTCCCGCTGAGGTCGATCGTCCGGAGCGTCCCTGCCTTCGGTATGAAATCGGCGATGAGGCCATGACATGGGCTGCTCTGAAAAATTCAACCTATATCAATAAACGTGACTATGATCAGGATGTTCCTCCGGAAAAGCTGAAACGGAACTATTGGCGGGTGTGGGAACCTAAGACGGCCTTCGTAGCCCAGGACTGCCTGGCCACGGGGAGTCTACAGCCCTTGGCGGACTTCGCGGAGGAATCCAGGGAGTTCAACCTCAAGTACCTGAAGCGCTATATGCCGTGGCTGCTCCACTAACCATGCCGCGAACCCTCTGGAATAAACGAATCCCCTCCGGCCATGCCGGAGGGGATTCGTTTATTCCAGAATCAGCCAGTTTTCTTCCTTTTCGGTGACGTAGCCCACCTGGGCCGCGGCGGGGATGCTGTCCCGCAGCTCCCGCAGGCATGCCGCCGCGTCGGCGGGGTCCACCGCCATCAGCAGGCCGCCGCTGGTCTGGGGATCATACAGCAGGTCCTGCATGGTGCGGCTGACGTCTCCCCGGACGGTGACGCCCTTCTGGGCGAAATCCCGGTTCCGGTATGCCCCGGCTGGGATCAGGCCCATGGCGGCCAGGTCCCAGGCCTCCGGGTGGAAGGGGACGTTCCCGCTCTGGATATGGACGGTGCAGCCGCTGCCCTGGGCCATCTCGAAGCTGTGGCCCAGCAGGGCGAAGCCCGTCACGTCGGTGCAGCTGTGGACCCGGTATTTCACCATAATGTCCCGGGCGGTGCGGTTCAGGGTAGCCATCTGGCGATAGATCCGGTCCATCACCGCAGGCTCCGCCAGCCCCGCCTTGGCGGCAGTGGTCAGCACGCCCACGCCCAGGGGCTTGGTCAGCAGCAGCACGTCCCCGGGCCGGGCCCCGCTGTTGGTCAGAATGCGCCGGGGGTCCACGAACCCCGACACCGCCAGCCCATAAATGGGCTCCGCCCCGTGGATGGTGTGGCCGCCGGTGATGATGGCCCCGGCCTCATAGGCCTTGTCATACCCGCCCCGCAGCAGCTCCTGGACCATCTCCCGGGTCATGGACTCCGGCAGGCACAGGATGTTCAGGGCCAGCTTGGGCTCCCCGCCCATGGCGTACACATCGCTGATGGCGTTGGCCGCGGCGATCTGCCCATACAGGAAGGGGTCGTCCACAATGGGGGGAAAAAAGTCCGTGGTCTGCACCAGGGCCGTGTTCTCGTCCAGGTAATACACGCTGGCGTCGTCGGATTTGTCGTACCCCACCAGCAGCCGGGGGTCCGAATGGGTCCGGAACCCGTCCAGCAGCTTCACCAGGGTCCCGGCCCCCACCTTGGCCCCGCATCCGGCGCAGGAGGCCAGCTTCGTCAGCTTCACTTCTGTTTCCATGGTCATTCCTCCTATCCCAATAGCCGTCCCAGGCCCACAAATACACAGCCCAGGGCGAAAAACGCCGCCAGCGCCGCCGCCACGCTGCGGCAGAACCTTTTGGGGCCCAGCTTTTCCAGGTCCATAAACGGGTATGGATACAGCAGCCTGGTGTGGCCGATGGGCTTGCCCGTCCGGGCCCGCAGCATGGCATACGCAAAGTATGCCAGGGGTAGCGCCAGCCACCACACGGCGGACAGCACCGTCAGCCCGGACTTATCGCCCCACAGCACCCACTGCATCACCACCAGCCACGGCGTTCCATAGTGGACGCACAGGTTCCCAAAGCTGCCGCCGAAGTCGGCAAATTTTTGCCCCCGTCGCCTGGCGTCCGGCACCAGCACGAAGTGATACACCAGGTGCGTTACATAGATGCACAGGGTCATGGCCAGGGCCACGGTGCTGCCGGTCAGCAGCCGCCGCACCCCGCCCGCCGGGACGATAGCCAGCGCCAGTTCGTATAAAAGCACCGCCAAATTGCTGAGATTCGTATAAAAGCAGAACATCCCGGCCCGGATGTGCCCCGTCTGCGGCAGGGTGGAGTGCAGCAGCAGCCCCAGAGCCCCCAGCAGGAAAATTCCCGCCGCAGAAAGACGCAGTCCCATGCTCACCCCTCCTCCGCCAGCTGCCGCAGCAGCCGGATCTCCGCCGCGTACCCCGGCAGGTCGTTGGGCGTTTCCAGCACCATGGGCAGGCCCCGCAGCGCCGGATGATTCACCACCCGCCGGATGGCCTCCAGGGGCATGGCGCCGCCCAGCAGCACGGCGTGCCGGTCCTTGTGGCTGCCGCAGGGGTTCAGACTGTCGTTCAGGTGTACTGCCCGCAGCCGGTCCAGGCCGATGACCCGGTCGAACTCCGTCAGCACGCCGTCCAGATCGCCGCAGATGTCGTACCCGGCGTCCCACACATGGCAGGTGTCCAGGCAAACCCCCACCGGCAGGGCCACCCGATCCATGATCTCCCGCAGCTCCCGGAATTGCCCGCCGAGCTCCGTGCCCTTCCCGGCCATGGTCTCCAGCAGCACCGTGGTCCGCTGCTCCGGCAGCAGCACGGCGTTGAGGGCCTGGGCGATCTGGCGGATACCTGTCTCCGTACCCTGGCCCGTGTGGCTGCCCGGGTGGAGATTGTAATAGTTCCCCGGCAGGTGCTCCAGCCGGTCCAGGTCATCCGCCATGGTCTGAACGGCAAACTCCCGGGTCCGGGGCTCCTTGGAGCAGGGATTGATGGTATACGGCGCGTGGGCCACCAGCGGCCCGAAGCCGTGATCCGCCAGCAGCTGCCGCAGCGCCGCCGCATCGGCGGGGTCCATGGCCCTGGCCCGGCTGCCCCGGGGATTCCGGGTGAAAAACTGAAACGTATTGGCCCCCAGGGACAGCGCCGTCCGGCCCATAGCCAGAAAGCCCTCCGATGCAGACAGGTGGCATCCTGCGTACAGCATCCCGCCGCCCCCCTTCACAGCCGGAGGGCGGCGCAGTCCACCCTGCCGTCCTCCAGGGTGATGACGCCATAGGTCCGCCGGGGACTGGGCCCGATGCACCCGGGATTCATCACCCAGAAATCGCCGCTGCGGTCCACCAGCGGCTGGTGGGTGTGGCCGAACAGCAGGATATCCGCCCCGCACTCCCGGGCGGCGTACATGGCCGCCATGGGGCCGGACTTCACATGCCGGGTGTGGCCGTGCATCATCAGGATGCGGACGCCGCCCAGCTCCGTCAGCCGCTCCGGCTGGTCCGCGCTGCCATAGTCGCAGTTGCCGGGCACCCCCAGCAGCGGGATCCGGGGATACAGCCGCCCCAGCCGGTCCGCGTCCCGGGCGCAGTCCCCCAGATGGAGGATGGCCTGGGGCTGCACTAGCTCCACGCACTGCTGCATAGGGTCCACGCACCCGTGGGAATCGGATAAAACCAGTATACGCATAGCACATACCCTTTCAACGCTTGTTTTCCGTTATTTTACCACACCTTCCCGGGGATTTCCAGTCTCCCCCGTCTTTGCGGAAAACCGTTTTTCCGCTTCCGCAATTCAGAGAAAATGTTGACTTTCCCTCGCGAATATGTTATATATAATTTAACGGTATAATTGTAAAATAGTATGTTTTATGGAAAGAGCGTGTTTTATGCGTATCGAATCATTCAATTTTGCAGATAATTCCGCCCACAGAACCTGTGTAGTTTGGGCAAGGTGTACCCAAGCGCTTTCCCCGGGCGCATAGACGGCTGCGCCGTATTCCGTCTGTGCGCCTGCCGCAGCCCATACGGTCAAAATCAGATCAGGAGGTAACGAGCATGAAAAAATTTCTATCCGCGCTTTTAGCGGCGGTCCTGCTGCTGTCCGCAACCGCCTGCGCGGCCCACGAGCCCGTTCTGCCCCCCAGCCGGTGGGGGGAGGGAGAGGCCCAAGGAATGCTTCCCCACACCTACTCCCTGTCGGAGGCCTATGACGCCGCAGAGGTGGTGGCCCTTGTTACGGTGGGGGATTGGCTGGAGGAGGAGCTGATCACCGGGCGAACCTTTTTCCGGACAACGGTCCAAAAAGTGTACAAGGGGGATATCCCCCATGAGTTTGTCCTGGCCCAGGAGGGCTGCTCCACCTGGACCTACCGAAATTATCCCGTATTCACCTATGGCAATCAGCTGCTGCTGTTCTTGATCAAATACGATGTGTCCATGTACCGGGATACCTACGACCTGGTAGAGTATCCGGACGCCTATGAGCTGATAAACACGTATTCCACGGTGATGTATGTGACCCGGGACGACAGCGGCATGTCTTACGTTCTGGACGCCCTGGGCATGATGACCCAATGGAGTCAGATCAATCAGCCCGCCGATTGCCCGGCCGTTGCGCACCCGGGGCAGGAGCAGCTCCTTCAGATCAGGGACCATCTGACAAAGCAGGACCCGGTTCTGGCTGCCATTGCGCCCTCCCAGGCCGACCCGGACCGGCCGGCTGCGTCCTCCGGCGACCTCTATCGTCTGACCGACCTGGAGGACTATTTCGCGCACCTATCCGCCGATTATACATAAAGAGAGGAAGGTTCACCGTGAACAGATCATTTTTGCGGCCAGGGATTTCTTTTGTTTTAGCGGCGGTTCTGCTGCTGTCCGCAACCGCCTGTGCGGCCCACGAGCCCGTTCTGCCCCCCAGCCGGTGGGGGGAGATGCAGATCCGGTCCATGTTTGAGCGCTATTATTCCATTTCCGACGCCTTTCAGGAGGCAGACGCCGTGGCCCGTGTCACGGTGGGCGACTGGCAGGGAGAGGACCTGCGCAATTGGGTCACGTTCTTCGACGCGGCCGTTCAGGAGTCTTATAAAGGGGACCTTCCCCGGCACTTTACCCTGGTGCAAGGCGGCTGCTCAGAGGCATCCTCTCCCAACTACCCCTTGTTTATAAACGGAACCGAGCTGTTGGTTTTCCTGAAGGATTATGACGGCAGCGGGGAAAAATATCACCCCATCACCGATTACAACACGGTACTGTATGCCGTGTATGATGAAAACGGCCACCGGTATTTTCTGGACAGCTTCGGGACCATGAGCGCTCAGGATACCCTTACACCCGGCAGGACCACGCTGACCGCCCAGGAGCTGACGCAGCTGACGGCCCGCATCGCCCAGACGGATCCCGTTCTGTCGAACGCCGTGGTCCAGGCCAATCAGAACCAGAAAGCCGTGATCTACCGGCAGTCCGACCTGGAGGAGCTTTTCAAAAGCCTGTCCTGACATTGCAGCAGCCCGCCCGCCGGGGTTCCGGCAGGCGGTTTTTTATAGGTTAAAGGAGCCCGGCACGCGCCGGACTCCTCTTGTTTATTAACCCAGCGCCCAGGCCTTCACATCGCTGCCGTCGGGGTCGGCGATGTGAAGGCCCGCCGTCACGTTGACCTCCGGCGCAGCCGCCCGGATATCCGCCACGGAGGTCTCGATGCCGCTGCTGCCGCTGGTGCAGAAGGGCCGGATGGTTTTCCCGGTCAGGTCATAGCTGTCCAGGAACGTGTTGATGATCCGTGGTGCGGTGCCCTGCCAGATGGGATAGCCCAGATAGATGGTGCCATACTGGGACAGGTCCAGCGGCTGGCCCGCGATCCGGGGCCGGGCCGCGGGGTCCTTTTGCTCCTGATTGGCCCGGCAGCTCTCGTCGTTGTAGTCCAGATCCTGGCTGGTATAGGGCTGCTCCGGCACCAGCTCGATCAGATCCGCCCCGGTCAGGTCGCGGATGCGCTCTGCCGCCGTCCGGGTGTTGCCGGTGCAGGAGAAATAGATCACCGCCACCCGGGTACCGGCCCAGCCGCTGCCGGTACTGCCGGTGCCGGACGGATCGCCGGACCCGCTTCCGCTGCCGGACCCACCGGTGCCGGGGTCCGTGGGCGCGGCAGAGCCGCCGCCCTGACCGGGGTCAGCGGTCCCGGTATTGGCGGAGGACTGGCTGCCTGGCGTGGGGTCCGCCTGCTTTTTGCCGCAGGCAAAAAGGGAAAAGGTCATACACAGCGCTAAAATCAAAGCAAAAATTCGTTTCACAGGGAGTCTCTCCTTCATTCGTCCTGCTGCTGTACCGCCGTGCCGCCCAGGCCGAAATCGTCGGCCACGGTGGCGCTGTCCCGGCGGAGCATGGTTTCCATGACCCGGATATCGCTGTCGATGTCCATGGCGTCGGCGCGGTACAGCTCATCCAGCTGCCGCTCAAAGCCCGCCACGATGCTGTCCATGGTGCTCTGGATTTTGGCCTTGGCCTGGTTGAGATTCTCGCCGCTGACCCCGGCCTCCTCAAACTCGGCGTAGGAATTCAGCAGCTTCTGGGTGGTGGGCAGATAGTAGTTCAGGAAGGTGCCAGCCTTGCCCTTTTTGGCGGGCTCCTTTTCGATGATGCGGAAAATCTTCCCCGCCACCTCCTCCAGCCGGTCGATCTTCTGGCTGAGGACAGGGTCGGCAATGCGGTCGTTGGCCCGGCGGATCTCCCGCAGGATACCGGAATAGCCCTGCTCCGCCGGGGCCGGCTCCTGGGCGGTCTGCCGCGGGGCAAAGTATGCCTCCGCCGCCTCCGGAGAGCGGAACAGCATGTCGCTGCTCAGGTCCACATAGGCGTTCTTGCCCCAGAGGCCCTTTTCGATCATGATCTCCAGGTCCCCTTCCACCTTCCGCTGGGGGACCTCCGCCGTGTCGGCCAGCTTTTTCAGAGACACGGCGTCCTGCCCGTGGGCACAGGCCAGATATTTGCCGAAGCGGCGGGCCCGGCGGGTCATAGAGGCGCTGCCGATGACCAGTCCCAGGCCTCCGGCGGCCAGGCCCATGGTGGGAAACAGCTCCGCCAGCAGGCTCCAGCTCAGAACTCCGGCAGCGGCGCCAACGCCCTGCACCATAGACACCAGGCCTGCGAAAAGCAGCACCAGGCCCACAATTTTCATGGTATTGGCCCCTTTTGCGGAGTATTGGGGCGTTTTCGTCACCTTTTTGCGGGTGCTGGAGGCTGTCCCGGTACGAGGCCGGGACGGGGCGGGATTCTGCTGGGACAGGCCGGGATTCTGCCGGGACACGGGCTTGCGCTTCGTGTCGCCGCCGAACAGCTTGGCCAGCAGCACAACAAGGCCCACCGGCCAGGCCACCGCGAATAAAATTGCGATAATGGCCCAGGAGCCAAAATCGTTGTCGTCCTTTTTTGGCGGACGGCGGGGCGGTTCCTGCCGGGTCTCCCCCTCCCGGTCGTCATAGGAATAGGCCATTACTTCTCTCCCTTCCGGCGGAGCTTGCGCTTGTTGCCGTGCTCGTCCACCACATAGGTGTTATCCAGCTCCCGGGCCAGATTTCCCACCACGGAGTCGATGTATTCCCGGCGCAGGGCAAGCTGCTCCTGCTTCTCCTCCGGCGTCAGCCCTTCCGCCGTTTTCGACTTGGCGGCCAGCTGGTTGATCCGGGCGATCTTCTTTTCATCCATCATCGGTTCCCCCTTACAGATAGCGCTTCAGGGTGATGAACACCCTGCCTTTTTTCGTTTGATTGCCGACCTCCTCCAGAACGCACTTGCCCAGACCCCGGAGGGTCAGGGTATCCCCCTGGGATACCGGGCGATCCGGCTTCTGGCAGTCGGTCCAGTTCACCTGGACCTTTCCGGAGGTCACGGCCTCGGCGGCCTTGCCCCGGCTGAGGGAAAAGCCCGATGCCAGCACACTGTCCAGCCGCAGGGAGGACACCGTGTCCCGGATGTGCTTCACCTTTTCCTCCGGCGGGATCAGGTCCTCCAGAGGCAGGGACGCGGTGTGCAGCCGCACCCGGCCCGCAGCCGTCCACTCCGACAGCAGCAGCTCCGCCGCCGGTCCCGTGGCCAGTACGTCGGCCCAGCGGGGGGACACCAGAATGTCCCCCAATGTCTCCCGGGTGACGCCCAGGGCCATGAGACTGCCCAGAATGTCCCGGTGGGTCAGGGAATCCTCCTCATAAAACGAGGCCCGGACCACCCGGACGGCATCCTCCTCCGGGGCCTCCTGCCAGTCCGGCAGGAACCACAGCTGCCGCCGCTGGGCCCCGTCGTATCCACCCCAGAAGGTATATCCCTCCGAGACGGACAGGGCGTTCAGCAGCCGCTGGGCCGCCGCCTGCTCCGCCGGGGACAGAAAGCCCGTTCCCTGGGGCAGATTTCTCCGGCGGCACTGCTCATACTTGTCCCAGACCCGGCCCAGCAGCAGCCGCTCGTCGCCGTTTGCCGCAAGCCGGTCCAGCATTTCTCGTTTATCCATGGTATTCCCCCAGATTCTGGGTGTGGTACAGCCGGGCGTAGGCTCCGCCCCGGGCCAACAGCTGGTCATGGGTCCCCTGCTCGGCAATGCAGCCGTCCTGGATCACCAGGATGCGGTGGGCGGCCCGGATGGTAGAGAGCCGGTGGGCGATGATCAGGGTGGTGCGGCCCCGGCTCAGCTCGTCGAAGGCATGCTGGATCCGGGATTCCGTGACGCTGTCCAGGGCGGAGGTGGCCTCGTCCAGAATGAGGATGGGCGGATTTTTCAGGAAAATCCGGGCAATGGCTACCCGCTGCTTCTGGCCCCCGGACAGCAGGGTGCCCCGCTCGCCCACATAGGTGTCGAATCCGTCGGGCATGGCGGCAATATCGTCGTACAGCTCCGCCCGGCGGGCGGCCTCCTCCACCTCCGCGTCGGAGGCGTCGGGCTTACCGTAGCGGATGTTTTCCCGGATGGTGTCGGCAAACAGGAACACATCCTGCTGCACGATGCCGATGGACCGGCGCAGAGAGCGCTGGGTCAGGCAGCGCACGTCGTGGCCGTCCACGGACACGGTGCCGCTGTCGGGGTCATAAAACCGGGGCACCAGCTGGCACAGGGTGCTTTTGCCGCCGCCGGAGGGACCCACGATAGCCACCGTCTCCCCGGCCCGGACCGTCAGGTCCACCCCGTGGAGCACCTCGGGGCTGCCGTTGTCATAGGAGAAGGTCACATGGTCCAGGGCTACCTCTCCCCGGACGTCCGTCAGGTCCACGGCGTCGGGTGCGTCCTGGATGGTGGGCTCCGTGGCCATCAGTTCGATGAACCGGTGCAGGCCCGCAAAGCCGTTGGAGAACATCTCGGCAAAATTGGCCAGCTTGCGCACAGGACTGATGAACGTGGTGATATACAGGCTGAAGGTGATCAGGTCGATATAGTTCAGCCGGTTCTTCATAATGAGCCAGCCGCCTGCGGCAATGACCGCCACGGACAGCAGGCTGATGAACAGCTCCATGCTGGCGTTGAAAAAGCCCATCTCCTTATGGAAGTTGCGCTTGGAGGTCTTGAACACCTCGTTGGCCCCGTCGAAGCGGCGCTGCTGCTCCGCCTCGTTGGCGAAGGCCTTGGTGGTGCGGACGCCGGAGAGGCCGGACTCGATCTCGGCATTGATGGCGCCGGTCTTTTGCTTGGCGGCCCGGGACGCCTGGGACATCTGGCGGCGGCGGTACATAACTACCAGCAGGAACACGGGGATGATGCAGCACACCACCAGGGCCAGCCGCCACTGGATGGAGAACATCACCGCCAGAGCGCCGATGATGGTGACCAGGGAGATGAACAGGTCCTCCGGCCCGTGGTGGGCCAGCTCCGTCAGCTCGAACAGGTCCGTGGTCAGGCGGCTCATCAGCTGGCCGGTGCGGTTTTTATCGTAAAAGTCGAAGCCCAGGTCCTGCATATGGGCAAACAGGTCCCGGCGGATATCGGCCTCCACCAGGATGCCGAAGGTGTGGCCCCAGTAGCCCACGATGAAGTAAAGCCCCGCCCGGAGGACAAAGGCCGCCACCACCAGGGCCATGACCGTGAAGAAAATGGAGAACTGCTTCTCCGGCAGCCAGTGGTACATGGCGGTGCGGGAGATCAGAGGAAAGGCCAGGTCGATGACGGCAATGAAGAAGGCGCAGGTGATATCCAGCAGGAACAGACCCCGGTGGGGGCGGAAGTAGGACAGGAAAATGCGCAGCGGTCTGCGGGTGCGGTAGTCTTGGGTGGTCATGATTTCTCTCTTTCTTGGGTAAAAATACGCATAGTAATCCAGTGTGTTGTCCTGTATAGTATAACACACCTGATTTCCTGGTGCAAGGCGTACTTTTCCGGTATAACATCCTATTCAGACATACGCAAGCTGCCCCCCTCCGATGCAAAAGCGCCGGAGGGGGGCAGTCCTGTACTCTTGTCGCTATGGAATTCCGGATTTACCACTCCAGGTTCTTGCCGGTGGTCTTATCGAAAACGTGGGCCACGTTGCCGCCGAAGATCATGTTGACCTCGCTGCCCATGGGGAAGTGGGCGGCGGCGCCGTTGGTGGGGACGATGACGATCACGTCCTTGCCCTCGGCAGTGACATGCAGATGCACGGAGGAGCCCATCATCTCGGACACGTCCACCGTACCCTTGACCCCGTCGGCGCACAGCATGATATGATCCGGGCGCACGCCCAGGGTCACGTCCTGCTCCGCCACGTTATGGGCGGCCAGGCGCTGCTGCTTCTCCGGAGACAGCTCCACGGTAACGCTGCCCACAGTGACGGCGTACTTGCCGTCCCGGCGGGACAGCCTGGCGTCGAAGAAGTTCATCTGGGGCACGCCGATAAAGCCCGCCACGAACAGGTTCGCAGGGTGGTCGAACACCTCCTGGGGGGTGCCGATCTGCTGAATGAAGCCATCCTTCATGATGACAATGCGGTCGCCCAGGGTCATGGCCTCGGTCTGGTCATGGGTGACATAGATAAACGTGGTGTCGATGCGCTCCCGCAGCTTGATGATCTCGGCGCGCATCTGGTTGCGGAGCTTGGCGTCCAGGTTGGACAGAGGCTCATCCATCAGGAACACGGCGGGGTTGCGGACGATGGCGCGGCCGATGGCCACACGCTGCCGCTGGCCGCCGGACAGGGCCTTGGGCTTGCGGTCCAGATACTGGGTGATGTCCAGAATCTCTGCCGCCTGACGGACCCGCTGGTCGATCTCGTCCTTGGGCAGCTTTTTCAGCTTCAGGGAGAAGGCCATGTTCTCGTACACGGTCATGTGGGGATACAGGGCGTAGCTCTGGAACACCATGGCGATGTCCCGGTCCTTGGGCTCCACGTCGTTCATCAGCTTGCCGCCGATGTACAGCTCACCGCCGGAGATGTCCTCCAGACCGGCGATCATCCGAAGGGTGGTGGACTTGCCGCAGCCGGAGGGGCCCACCAGCACGATGAACTCCTTGTCCGCAATGTGCAGGTTGAAATCCTGCACCGCCACCACGCCCTCGTCGGTGATCTGAAGACTGGTCTTTTTCTCGGGCTCGCCCTTCTTGGCCTTTTTCTTCTTTTCGGTGTTGGGATACACTTTCTTGAGGTTTTTCAGAATGACCTCTGCCATATGCACAGACTGTAACCGTTCTGCCTCCGCAGGGAACGGTCTCGCGCCCGGCGAAGCCGCAGCGCCTTACGGCAGGTCTCCACACTGCCGCACCGCCAGTCTCAGCGGGACCTTGTTCCTCCTTTGTTTTTCCGGCAGGGGCCAAAAAGTGGAGTGGCCGCCGCCGGTTGGAATAGGATACGTTTATTTTACCACCTCTTGCCGCCCTTTGGCAACCGCCTTTGGGCAAAATTTTCCGCATTTCGCTGCCTTTATAGGAAAACTCTGCAAAAAACGCCGTCATCGCCCGTTCTTTTTTCTGTTATAAGAAATGATTATTGTATCTTCAGATTCTGTCTATTGTAAAAGGATGCGAATTATGTTAGGATACTGTGTGCCTGTCGGTGCACATATGATAGATAAAGTGTTCTTCGTTCAAGGACAGGTAAATTATTTCAAAGGAGCGGGATAACATGCACAAAGCGTTCAAAGCCTGCACCGCTGTTCTGCTGGCCCTGGTTATGACGGTCAGCCTGGTCAACGGCGCACTGGCAGCCGTCGTCCGCAATGACGACGACACCATCAGCTACGAGCCCCTGGAGCAGGGTGTTTACTCCAAGGGCGGCTACACCATCGACAAGGTCTCCCACCCCACGCTGGGCGCCGGAGAGGTGGACGGTATCCTGACCGGCGACCTTCAGGACCGGGGCCAGAGCTACTCCTGGTCCATGGCCGAGGCCGGTGACTATGTCTACATCGGCACCTGCTATAACTCCACCTACCACATCTATCACAACAACGTCAAGACGTCCCTGGACGCCATGAAGAAGGAGGGCAAGCTGGACCAGAACGTGGACACCAGCCGGGCCGCGGCAGATTTCGTGAAGGTCATGTTCGGCACGGACACCTTCGATGAAACCCCATGTCCCAGTGGACCCCCGTGATCATGGCTGTGAACCGCTACACCGGCGAGGCCCAGGTGATCTTCCGGGAGCGGGACATCCTGAAGGATTACCCCGACATCTTCCCCGGCTATCCCCCCTATCTGAAGGGCGTGAACTATCTGGCCGGCTATCGCATGGCCTTTGAGTTCAAGGGCAAGATCTATTTTGCCGGCATGGGCAACCCCACCGCCACCCTCATTGAGGTGGACCCCGAAACCAATGAATGCCGCATCGCCTATCACAACACCAACTACGCCCGGGGCGTGTCCAATGGCGTTCACGGCCTGCTGGTGTTCGATGACGAGATCTATATGTGCCTGGCCTCCGACAACTATGACGGCAAGGGTACCCCCGGCGGCATCATCGTGGCCAGCTCTGACCCCTCTGCGGGCCTGAGCTCCTGGCGCCGCGTGGCCGATCAGGACGATTTCGACAACCTGCCTGCCGTGATGCGGGTAGACGGCCTCAACGGCGGCGGTATCTGGGACATCATCGAGTATAACGGCTCCATGTACGTCACCGTGGTCACCGACAAGTCCATCGACGGCCACATCAACAAGCAAGGCTTCGCCATGTATCGCGGCGACAAGAACAACGACGGCAGCTTCACCTGGACCCAGGTCATCGGCGACCACGGCACCAGCGGCTACGGCTTCGGTCTGGGCATCAATTATTCCATGAGCTGCAACATGTGGGTGTACAACGGCTATCTGTACCTGGGCACCTACAACGATCCCATGCTGGACCTGGCGGAGGTCCCCGCCTCCGGCAACTTCGAGCTGCTGTACAACGATCTGGACCACTCCATCTATCTGTACCGCATGGACGCCGACGGCAACTTCCAGCAGGTGGCCGGTAAGGACGACAACCCCTATTTCCCCGACGGCCCCATCGGCAACCTGGGCGCGGGTCTGGGCAACAACTCCAACCAGTATGTCTGGCGCTACGGCGAGCACAACGGTGAGCTGTACATCGGCACCTATGACACCTCCACTCTGACCTATCAGTTCACCCAGATCACCGACGGTCAGGTGGCCAATATGGACTATGCCGACATCAGCGGCCGGGCCGATATGCTGAAGGACGCCGTGCTGGAGGTTCTGCAGCAGCACGACAACAAGTATCTGACCTGGTTCCTGGACAAGGTCCTGTTTACCAAGTATACCGCCCATCTGTATCAGATGCTGGCAGGCTTTGCCACGGACATGTCCGCTGACAAGAACCCCGTGCCCAATTACCGGAACATGCTGGAGGAGTATGAGGCCTTCAAGCAGAAGGTGTTCGACCTGCTGGGCGTGAAGCTGGACAGCGCAGACTTTGCCCAGGAATACGCCCAGGTCACCGGCGTGGCTATGTACAGCGCCGATCCCCAGGGTCTGAAGGACGGCCTGCAGGATGCGGTGAAGGCCATCTTTGCCGCCCTGGACAAGGCCGTGTATGACGACCTGATCCACAACTTTGTGTACTACTTCGGCTGCAACTACTATGCCCAGCAGAGCGAGAACGGCTTTGACCTGCTGGTGTCCAAGGACGGCGTGAATTTCGACGCCATCACCCGGGATGGCTTCGGCGACGGCTCCAACCACGGCCTGCGCACCATCTGCTCCACCGAGAACGGCGTGTATATGGGCACCGCCAATCCCTTCTACGGCACCCAGCTGTGGCGCATGTACAGCGCCGAGGACAAGCCCCTGGTGAAGGAGCATACCCATCAGTGGTCCGATACCTGGTCCTCTGACGGCGAGAATCACTGGCATGACTGCCTGGCCGACGGCTGCACCGTCACCGACAACAGCCAGAAGGACGGCTTCGGCGCCCACACCTTCGTGGATGGCGTCTGCTCCGTCTGCGGCTATCAGCAAACCGGCAGCGGCTCCGGCGGTGACGCCGGAGGAAGCGGCCAGCCCAGTCAGCCCGGTCAGCCCGGTCAGCCCGGTCAGGGCGGCGACTCCGGCAACAACGGCAATACCGGTGACAACGGCAATACCGGCAACAACGGCAATACCGGCGACAACGGCAATACCGGCAACAGCGGCAATACCGGCAACAACGGCAACACCGGCAACACCGGCAATACCGGCGACAACGGTCCCAAGACCGGTGACAAGGGTGCGGCTCTGTGGTTCGCCCTGGCGGGTCTGTGCGGCTGCGGCCTGGTGGCCATGGCGGTTGCTCCCCGCTATAAGGGCAAGCGCGTTGCCTAACCCAATTTTCCAATAAGCAAAGCCCTCGGTGTACGGCACCGGGGGCTTTGCGCTTGTCAAAAAGGATTTTCAGAGCTTTTATAAAAGTTCTGAAAATGCGGGCGCGATGCGCCGAGGGTTTTGCTTATTTCAGACAATTCTTCTTGACAGATGCAAAAAGTCATCCATGTCAGGCAAAGTATTACACATTTTTCGTCCAAGCGCTTGATTCTTATCCCTATATCTGGTATGATATACTGTAATACACGAATGGAGGACAGCGCATGCACGGTTTTTGGCGGGCCGCTCTGTACGCGGCGGCCTTGGGCGTTCTGGCCCACCCGGTGGGACAGGCCCTGCCCCGCCGCTGGTTTGACCCCCATCAGGCCCCCTACCGGTGCCGGGATTGGGAAAAGGGCGGACGGGTATATAACAAGCTGCACATCCGCCGCTGGAAGGACCGTCTGCCGGACATGAGCCGCCTGATGCCGGACATGGTGAAAAAGAAGCTGTCGGCGGCTGACCCCATGTCCCTGGTACAGGAGACCTGCGTGGCCGAGTGCGTCCACTGCTGGCTCATCGTTCTGTCTGTGGGCATGCTATTTTTGTGGAAGAGCGTGTGGTCCTGGCTGCTGTGGCTGGTGTACAACCTGCTGGGCAACGTGAGCTTTATCCTGATCCAACGCTATAACCGCCCCCGCCTGCTTCGACTGGCGGAGAAGGAGACAAAGAAGAATCTATGAAAATTGCTATTCTCTCCTGCAACACCGGCGGCGGACACAACGCCGCTGCCGCCGCCCTGGCGGAGGAGCTGGCCGCCCGGGGCCACGAGAGCAAAACCTACAACACCCTGGACTTTCTGCCCAAGGGCGCTGCGGACCTTATCAGCCGGGGCCACGATTTCGCCTATCGCTACACCCCCAAGCTGTACGGCGCCGGCTACCGCCGGGAGGAAAAGCGCCCCTCTCCCCTGCTGTATGAAAACAGCATCCGGGGCATTGGTCCCCTGTATGAGGCGCTGATGGATCTGGGAGCCGACGCGGCCATCTGCGTCCATGTGTTTCCGGCCATGATGATGACGGAGCTGCGGTGCAGCTACGGTCTGCGGATGCCCGCCTGGTTCGTGGCTACTGACTTCACCTGCTCCCCCGGCGTGGGTGAGCTGCAATTGGATGGCATCTGCATCCCCCATCCGGCGCTGACGCCGGAGTTTGAGGCGGCCGGTCTGCCGCGGGAGCGCCTTTACGCTACGGGTATCCCCATCCGGCGGCAGTTCTGCCGTATGCCGGACCGGGCCGCCGCCCGGCGGCAGCTGAGTCTGGACAATTGCCGCCACGTGTTCACCCTGGCCTGCGGCAGCATGGGGGCAGGCCCCCTGCGCTCCACCGCCGCCTGCATTGCCGGGCTGCTGGGCCACGACGACATGCTGGTGGCCGTGTGCGGCAGCAACCAGCGGATGCATCGCCAGATGATCGACGACTTCGTGGACAATCCCCAGGTCCGGGTCCTGGGCTTTACGGACCAGATGTGCGCCTATATGCAGGCGTCGGACCTGCTGATCTCCAAGGCCGGGGGCCTTACCACCGCCGAGGCGGTGGCCTCCCGGACGCCGCTGCTGTATCTCAATGCCGTCCCCGGCTGCGAAAGCCGCAATATTGGCTTTATGACGGGCCGTGGCTATGCTCTGGCGGTAGAAAACGACGAGGAGCTGACGCCCCTGCTGTCCGGCGTGATTTCCGGGGCCATTGACCCCACGGCCATGCTGCGCCGCCGGGAGGAACAGTTCCCCCAGAATGCCGCCGCTGCCATCTGTGACCTGGCCTGCGGCCAGGACGTGACCATGTAATCGAAAAAAGAAATGCCGCCCCCAGGCGGCTTGCGCTTGTCAAAAAGGGCGACGCCCTTTTTGACAAGCGCAATTTTTATATGGGGACGCTGATAAGGATGGAGTTTTCCTCAACACCGTCAGCATCCAGGAGCGACAGCTCCAGAAAATTGTTGTAATACAGATCATCCGAGGGCAGCGGGAAGGTCAGCTGCCACTGGCCCTCTCCCAGGTATTCCGCTTCGGAGGGCGGCTCAGGCTCCACGGAATAGTACCCTGCGCACTGCTCAAAGCCGTACAGCTGGAGCTGGTCCAGCATCACCTGGTCTGCGGGCAGGTCTATGTACAGCAGCACCGTCAGCTGGCCGTCGGCGTATTCATAGTCCAGCAGGCCCACTTGTCCGCCCTGCCAGGGGACCCCCACCCAGCTATCGGAGGGCACGGCAGGGACCTCGGTGACGTCATGGGCCGGATAGGACGGGGTCTCCGGCTCCCGGGAGCCGCCCCAATGGAGCCGGACGCTGGATGCAAAGGACGCGATGATGCCCAAAACCACGAACAGCATAAACACCAGCAGGACCCGCTGGCCGGACGTCAGGCTGAAGGACCTGTGGGCCGGTTTTTTGCGGGCCTCGTCCTCGAAGCAGACCTTCTTCTCGTGGCACTCCTTCTTCTCGAAGCACACCTTGCCCCCGCGGGGGACGGAACGGCGCTCCTGCCCCGTCAGGTGATGCACCGTGCCGTCGGCGTCTACCCGCTCCCGCCGGGGCGGGCGGTTATAGGCCCCGCACTCCGGGCAGCAGCCGTTTTTCTCGTAGTTATAGCTCTTCCCGCAGGCTTTGCACTGAACCATTGCCATACTGTTTTCCTCCTTATTCCCGCTCAAAGCTCACATAGCGGGTGCCCTGGAACGTCAGCCGTCCCCGGTCGCCCTCGGCCAGCATGCCGTATTCCGGTCCCGTCATCTGAAGCTCCATCCGGTCGCCGCTTTCCACCTGGAAGGTGACATAGTACCGGGAGGAGGTGGTGGACATATGGTCTCCGCTGTGGTGATGGGAAATATTCTGCCGCTTGGTCACCACCCGGGCCTCCACCGTCAGCCGGGGAGAATGGTTGTTTTTGTTCCACTGGGACAGGCCCCGGAACAGCGTTACCAGGATCATCACCGCGATCACGCCGAAAATCAGGAAAAAGACGATCTCAAACCCGCCGCCGAAGAAAAAGCTGTCCATCATGCCGCATGCCTCCCTTTCCGGGGGGAATGCCCCCGTTTATGTGGTCCTATTGTACGCCCCGCCGGGCGGAAACGCCACCAACCTCAGGTTGCGCCGGGAAAAATTTCCGGAAAGCGGCAGGAAACCTCAGGTTGCGTGGTATTTTTATCCAGTATAGCATACGCACCGGACTCTTGGCAAGCCAAAAGCCCGGCGCGGGAGTTATTCATCGGTTTTCAGGAGGTCCCGCAGCGTCACGCTGTCCAGATAGTCGCCGATGAGCTGGCCCAGGCGGTTCCACACCGGCAGCGTCCGGCACTGGGCCGCCCGGTCACAGGGGTGAGCCCCCTCCTCCAGACAGGCCACCGGAGCCAGGGACCCCTCCGTCAGACGCAGAATCTCCCCCAGGGGATACTCCTCCGGCTTTCTGGTCAGGCGATAGCCGCCGCCCTTACCGGTGACGCCGCTTACCAGCCCGGCCCGGCTCAGCAGAGACATGATCTGGCCGGCGTATTTGTCGGAGATCTCCTGACGCCGGGCCACGTCCCGCATGGAGACGTAGCCGTCGCCGCCGTGCTCCGCCAGGTCCACCATCACCCGCAGGGCGTATCGTCCCTTGCTGGAAATGACCATATCACACCATCCGGCAGCTTTCGCAGCTGCCGCAATCCTCCGGGAACTTGCTGCGGTCATACGCGATGCCGTTGCGGTCGTAGTAGTCCTTGACGGCAGACTTGATGGACTCCTCTGCCAGGACGGAGCAGTGCAGCTTGTGAGCAGGCAGGCCGCCCAGGGCATCCACCACCTGGCGGTTGGTGACGGCCAGGGCCTCGTCCACGGTCTTGCCCTTGATCATCTCCGTGGCCATGGAGGACGAGGCAATGGCGCTGCCGCAGCCGAAGGTCTCGAACTTCACGTCCTGGATGACGTTATCCTTGATTTTCAGGTACATCTTCATGATGTCGCCGCATTTGGCGTTGCCCACCTGGCCAACTCCGTCGGCATCGGGGATCTCGCCCACATTGCGGGGATGCATGAAATGGTCCATTACGATATCACTGTACAGTGCCATAGCCAAACGCTCCTTTCAACGTCACAGCATGAATGCTTTCTTACCGGATTCCAGGTCCTTCCACACCGGGGACATGGACCGCAGATACTCCACCACCCGGGGAACCTCCCGCAGGATGTGGTCCACTTCCTCCTCCGTGTTCCACTCGCACAGACTCAGCCGCAGGGACCCGTGGGCCACCTCGTGGGGCCGGCCGATGGCCAGCAGCACATGGCTGGGGTCCAGGGAGCCGGAGGTGCAGGCGGAGCCGGAGGAGGCGCAGATGCCAGCGGCGTCCAGCAGCAGAAGCAGGGACTCGCCCTCAATGCCCTCGAAGCAGAAGCTCACGTTGCCGGGCAGACGGTGCTCCAGGTCGCCGTTGACGGCGCTGTGGGGAATCTTGGACAGGCCCTGGATCAGCCGGTCCCGCAGGGCCGTGACCTTCACGCGGTTTTCCTCCATGTGGGCGCAGGCATCCTCCAGGGCGGCGGCCATACCGGCGATGCCGGGGACATTCTCCGTACCGGCCCGCTTGCCCCGCTCCTGGGCGCCGCCCTCGATGACGTTCACCAGGGGGATACCGCCCCGGACATACAGGGCGCCCACGCCCTTGGGGCCGTGGAACTTGTGGCCGGAGAGGCTCAGCATATCAATGTGCTGGGCCTGGACGTCGATGGGCAGGTGACCCGCCGCCTGAACGGCGTCGGTGTGGAACAGAACGCCCTTTTCCCGGCACACGGCGCCGATCTCCTCAATGGGCAGGATGCTGCCGATCTCGTTGTTGGCGAACATGACGGTCACCAGGCAGGTGTCCTCCCGGATGGCGCCGGCCACCTGCCGGGCGGAGACCATGCCGTTTTCATGAACCGGCAGCAGCTCCACCTCAAAGCCCTCCTTCTCCAGCTTTTTCAGGGTGTGGAGAATGGCGTGATGCTCGAAAGCCGTGGAAATAATGTGCATCTTCCCCTTGCGGCGGCCGATGGCAGCGGCGGACAGCAGTGCCTGGTTGTCGGCCTCGCTGCCGCCGGAGGTGAAGATGATTTCACGGGGCTGGCAGTTCAGGCACCGGGCCACGGTCTCGCGGCTCTTCATCAGCAGCTCTGCCGCCCGCTGACCCACGCTGTGCAGGCTGGAGGGGTTGCCGTAGTTCTCCTCCATGGCGGGGAGCATGGCGTCCAGGGCCGTCCGGCTCATCCTGGTGGTGGCCGCGTTATCTGCGTAAACAGTCATCGTATATTCCTCCCTGTTTCAGGTGTAATTACCTACTGATTTGGTTTCTAATTGGAGTATACCCGAAATTAACTACCAAGTCAATGGGTAATTTGAAATTTTTTCTCTTTGGCGAAAAAAACTGCCCTGTCGGTTGACAGGGAATCAAAAAATGTGTAAACTAAACATGGTCTTAACGGCCAGGAAGAAAGACGAATAAAGGAGTAAAAAAACATGAAACGCATTCTTGCATTGCTGCTGACGCTGATGATGGCCCTGAGCCTGACGGCCTGCGGCGGCGACAACAACGCCGATCTGGTGGGAACCTGGAAATGGACCTGTGACATCACCGAGGAGTTCCAGAAGGGCGTCAATGAGGGCGCCGGCATGGACGTCCCCGTGGAGGCCAAGGTGGAAATGACCTTTGTGCTGGTCTTCAACGAGGACGGCACCTTCACCCTGAGCGTGGATAAGGACGCCCTGTCCGCCTCCGTGCAGGGGTACATCGACGCCATGGTGCCCGTTACGGTGGACCTGGTGTATCAGCAGCTGGAGGACCAGGGCATGAGCCGCGCCGATATCGACGAGGCCATGAAGGCCCAGGGCATCACCGTGGAGGAATATGTGAAGCAGCTGTTCGGTGCGCTGGACGTGGACCAGCTGACGGACGGCCTGGACCAGGAAAACCTCACCGGTTATTTCCGCGCTGCCAAGGGCAAGCTGTACACCAGCGAGAAGGAAAACTCCTTCAGCCAGGACGATTATGCCGAGTACACCCTGGAAAACGGTGTTATGAAGTGGACCGGCGGCAGCAGCGCCCTGATCTCCGATTTCGGTGACATCGGCGTGGAGCTGCCCATCGAGTGGGTCAAGCAGTAACCGTCTCTCCCCTTGCGGCCCCCGTTTCGGGGGCCGCAAATTTGTAGGTTTGTCAAGCTCGTTGGGAGAGCGCCTGCGGTGAGACCTGAGGTGGCCCAGCGGGCCCGGTGACAGGGGTTGCAATTCCCGGGAAGGTGTGGTATACTTATTTACCAATCAAAAGAGAGGAGGTCCGCCATGGAAAAGCGCGGTATCAAGATCGCGGCCCAGAACCGCAAGGCGCACCACGACTATTTCGTGGAGGACCGGTATGAGGCGGGCATCGAGCTGGCGGGGACGGAGGTCAAATCCATCCGCCAGGGCAGGGTAAATCTGAAGGATTCCTACTGCGTGGCCAAGGACGGCGAGATCTACGCCCACAGCATGCACATCTCTCCCTATGAACAGGGGAACATCTTCAACAAGGACCCGGACCGGCCCAAGCGGCTGCTGATGCACAAGCGGGAGATCCGCAAGCTCCATGACCTGCAGAAGCAGGACGGCTATGCCCTGATCCCCCTGAGCCTGTATTTCAAGGACAGCCGGGTAAAGGTGGAGCTGGGCCTGTGCAAGGGCAAAAAGACCTATGACAAGCGGGACGCCATCGCCAAGCGCGACGCCAAGCGCGAAATGGAGCGGGCCGTCCGCGAGAAAAACCGATAAAAGGAGCGTATCCATGAACAATCCCATCGTCACCATCGAAATGGAAAACGGTAAGAAGATCACTGCCGAGCTGTATCCCGATATTGCGCCGCAGTCTGTGCGGAATTTCATTTCTCTGGCCAACAGCGGGTTTTACAACGGGCTGATCTTCCACCGCTGCATTTACGGGTTCATGATCCAAGGCGGCTGCCCCGACGGAACCGGCATGGGCGGTCCCGGCTACTGCATCAAGGGTGAATTCGCCGCCAACGGCGTGCCCAATGATCTGCGCCACACCCGGGGCGTACTGAGTATGGCCCGGGCCCAGGATATGGACTCTGCCGGCAGCCAGTTTTTCATCATGCACAAGGACGCGCCCCATCTGGACGGGCAGTATGCCGCCTTCGGTATGGTCATCGACGGCATGGACGTGGTGGACGAGATCGTCTCCCAGCCCAGGAACATGATGACCAACAAGCCCAAAAAGCCCCAGGTGATGAAGTCCGTCACCGTGGATACCCAGGGTGTCACATATCCGGAGCCGGAGAAGTTGCCGGATCCCTTCCATAGATAAGCTTTGACACGGCATCCGGGCCGGCCTCCGGCCCGGGCGCCTTCCATCTCATACGGGGCTGTACCGGTTTCGACGGGGGTGTGGAGGCAGGATAAGCGGGCGGCGGCGCCTGACCGCCTAAAAACGGGCAACTTAAAATTAACTGACAACAATCGTATTGCTGTCGCTGCCTAACTAAGGCAGCCGTCTGAACCGGAGAGGCCACAGGCCGGGGAGGGCGTCGTTGATGTGGCGGACGTGCGGCGGGTAAGAGTTGCCCCGCCCATGCATCATGACTCTACTGAACTGCTCAGTCTGGCCAGTGCCTGTGCAGGGAGGGAATGCTGAAACTGTCCTGCGCCCGGAGAAGGTCCTGTCAAAGTGCTTTCGGACAGGGGTTCGACTCCCCTCAGCTCCACCACATATGAAAAATCCGAACTTATTCCCCATCGGGAATGCGTTCGGATTTTTCATTTTTATCAAGGATATTTCCTACTGATGTTTATCCCCGGAGGATTTTTTATCCTCCGGGTTTTTCTTTTATTTGCACATTCGATTCCTGACCGCTCTCCTGCTACAATAATTGCAGAAAATCATTAGGAGGACGGAACAATGAAAAAATTCATCACAGGCGAAAGGACAGGCTTGCACTATGAGCTTGTCGGGGACTACTACCTTATCGCCGGGGAGGATGAGCCGGAGGAAGATCAGCCAATCAGGGTATGGGGACAACGGCACCTCCGCTATCTCAAGGAGCATCATCGTGTGCGGTATGCCAACCTGCTGACCAGCGGTGAATTGAATGCCTATCTTGCGGACATTGACCGGCAGGCAGAGGAACTTTTTCTTCGGCTTGCAAAACAAACGGCAGAAGCAGAGGGAATTACGGAAAAACTGAAAGCCAGCGACCAAATGGAATGGGTCAGACAAATGAACAGCATCCGAAACGGATGATGATCTGAAGCAATATGTCGTCACCGCTCAGAGCTATGCGCCCAATACGGAGCTGAAATATGTTTTTGACACGGATGAAGCCGGAAACGAATATGATAACCTTGTCCAGTCTCAAAATATTGAGGAGATCGAGATCACGGTAAAGCCGGTAGGCGGTAATTAAATTCTGATTGACAATTTGAAGCGGCATGATCAAGCCCTCCCATTCGGTTACTTCGCGCCGGTCAGCAGTTTGTCCAGCGGGATTCTTTCCGGGTATTTTCCTTCGGTCAGAATGTCATATAAATACCTGTTATCCAGAATCATATCATCCCGGATAAGCTGCCAGTTTGCCTTTTTCCTGAAAAACACCTTGAAGATCAGGAAGTTCATGATCGCCCCAATTACCGGCGTGGTCATGCCGAAAGCCTCGGTGTGAGAGAAATGGCATCCTGTTTTGGTTCTTTTCCCTTCAAGGGTGATGAACGCCGTTTTCTTGTCGCTCCGGAATACAATGCGGAAGTGGTTCTCATCCTGTTCGCATTCCGTAATTGTGCCGGTCACATCGTAGTCCAGCCCCATGACGATCTCGCGGAAGCGAATCTTGCTTCCTGCGTTATAGTTTCCGTTATGGAGATTGCATTCGATGTGGTAGGGACTCCATTTCACAAACTCTTCCTCAAAGTTAGCAGTCCATGCCTTTAATTTTTCATAGGAAGCCGGAATCTCTATCTGCTCGGTAAGAACAACCATTATCACTTTCTCCTATTCTGTCAAAGCGGCATCGGTGTCCGGGCGATCAGAATGACCGCCAGAATCGCGCCCACAAATGCAGCAGCCCCTATGACTGCCAACAACTTTTTGCCGAGTTTCTTCTTCGCTGCCTTGCCAATCAGCGCGGCGCAAGCCATGCAGACAGCCGCAGCAACAAGCGCAATGCCCAGCGTTTCCCATAGCCAAGATAGTTCATATAGAATTTTCATGCGATCATCATCTCCTGTTCGTTAAACTGGAATTTATCCCGATAAAGTCCTCATTTGTCGCAGCAGACAGAAATGCCTTTCAAATAATCTTCCCGGGTCAATTCTAAATGAATGATTCGGTCAAGTGTTCCGGTTTCCCGAAAACCAACCGCTTTGTGGATACGATATGCAGCAATGCGGGCATCCTCAAAATCGTTGTGCAAACAGGATACTCCGTCCACCTTAAACGCACGATCCAACAATAGGCGAAGTCCTTGTTTGCCATACCCTTTTCCTCTCTCCGGCGCGAAAATCACGATTCCCATATCGCACCAACTCTGTTTCGGATTATGATGATAATTCACGTCTCCGACAAAGGCCCCATCGGTCTTTCTTTGTAGAAAAGCATAGAATCTCTCCGGTGCTTTCCCAATCCAAGATTTCTGCAACTCCACCCACCCTGAATCCGGGTCAGGAACACATCCATCAGGCGGAAACCAAGGCGCGTTATAAGCCATCGTTTCCGGATCAGACATCATTTTCACATAGAACCATCCATCATTTGAACGAGGAATGTATAACTGTAACTCGTCAATCATCTCTGTTTTCTCCTCAGTAAATTCAAGTTTTTTGACAATCTGCTCATTATGCTGCGATGTGTAATTACAATGTGACTCCAATTTCTTTGCACTTCTCGATTGCCAAATCATGGCCTTGCAGTGCCGCAAGTCGATACCAATGCTTAGCCTGTTCGATGTCTCGCTCCACTCCGATCGCATCTTCATAAAACCATGCCAAATTGCATTGGCCATCTCTATCACCGTGCTCAGCGGCACGGCGAGTCCAATATAGTGCTTTTTCCAAGTCCTTTTCAACACCAAGTCCCTCATAATAGAAATAGCCTATTTGACATTCAGCAAGGGGATAGCCCTGCTCCGCCAATACCAAATGACCTTCAAAGCATTTGTCATATTGTTTTGATTCCCAGTATTTTTCAATCAGCTCATTGCAAATATCTAATTCTTTGCAGGGTCTGTAATACTCACTTGCCATATATTCATACCTCTAAATTCCGATTTGTCTGTCCCTTAAAGTCCAAGTCCTTCAACCCACGTCGCAAGCTCCTGATGCCCGACGCTGCCCTTAAAAACCTTGCCGTCCATCAGCTTTGCACCTTTGCAGCTCGGCGCAAGGCGTTCGTTCGTCTTGCCAACGCCGCTTCCTCCGGAGGTTGCAAACGGGATGATCGTCTTGCCGGTCAGGTCATAGCTCTCAAGGAACGTATTGATAATCGTCGGCGCGACATACCACCAGATCGGGAAGCCCACAAAGATGGTATCGTAGTCCTTCATGTTGTCCCGCTTGACGGCAATCTCAGGACGGGAGGCAGGATTGCTCATCTCAATCGTGCTGCGGGCTTTCTTGTCCATCCAGTCCAGATCCGCTTCCGTGTAAGGCACCTTCGGCTCAATCTCAAAGATGTCCGCGCCGATTGCCTCTGCCAGCGTCTCGGCAACCTTCGCGGTCACGCCGGACGCAGAAAAATACGCTACAAGTTTCTTGCTCATGGTGTTTTATCCTTTCAATATCTTCGTAAGCTGCTGTACAGACGCACCCGGCAGGATGGAGGAAAGATGCTGCATCATGCGTGTAAAGCTCATCCCCACCCAGAATATAGTAGCCCTCGCATTCATGACGGGCGATCTCTGCAAAGGCAAGAAATTCGTCTTCTGATACGCTTTGTCAAGGGTGTTTAAGAAATTTTTTCGCTTTGTTCAAACTCTTTTGCACAATCATTCAAAATAAGCCGCTTAATCTTATCGGTCATCGTTTCCTTGCTCGTTTCGCTGAAATGCAGCTTGACACGATAGGTTGTCTTTCCAATCCTCTTTACCATAACGGGCTGCTGTGTACCTTGTGCGGTCAGAGGGGAAGCGGTAGGGGTGGCGGTGCGGGTGTTGGTTTCGTTGCTCATAGGTTCTCCTTTCAAAGATAAAGCCCCATGCGGTCAGCACATGGGGCGGTGGTCGGTATAGTGAAAGTGCGAAAGTGCAAAGTGCAAAGGGTCTGCGTTTTGCACTTTCAGCTTGCGGGTTCGGGTGGTTGCTTCTTCTTGATGAAGTTGTACCATTGACCGCCGACACGCCTTGCGCCTAAAATGCCGCCCATGTTGCGCTTGGCGTTCTGTACCGTCCTTTCGGATATTCCGGCTTCGGCTGCGGCTTTTACAATGTCCTCGCTGGCAAGCTCTTTCCCGTCTGCAAGTAGGTCAAGTATCAGCCGTTCCGCCTGTTCGGTTTTGGTGGCGGTGTTCCCGCCCGCGCCGGACAGCAGTTCGTCGGCGGTGATGTCGTATTCGCCTATCCACGAAAAGCCCGTTTCCGGGTCAAGGCAAAAGGCAACGGGCTTGCCCTCCGGCGCAAGGGAAGATTTGTCATGGACGATAACGCGCACATTCGGTTCTCGCTTCACGCGCCCGATCAGCAGGACGCTCCGTGCGGCGGCTCGGAAGTCGATAGAACCTAATCCCCGGTATGCGCTCTGCCCTCCGGCAGCTTTGTTGAGATGTCCGATAAGGATAACGGCGCACCCGGTACGCTCGGCAACATCGGCAAGGCGGCGGAACATGGGGCGCACCTCGTTTGCCCGGTTCATGTCGGTCTTTTCGCCCATGTACGCCTGTATGGGGTCAAGGATAATCAGCCGCGCCCCGGTCTGCCAGATAGCTCTCTCTATGCGCTCGTCGGACAAAGTAAGCTCCCGCTTGGCTTCATCAATCACAAGTACGCGGTCAAGGTCGGCTTCTGCTTCCATCAAGCGGGGCTTGACGGTATCGCCCAGCCCGTCCTCGGCGGTCTGGTAAATTACTTGGAACGGCGGCAGGGGCTTCATGTTCGGAAGCTCCCGCCCGGTGGTGCAGGCGGCGGCAAGGCGTAGGGCAAAGGTGGTCTTGCCCTCGCCGGGATTGCCCTGTACTATGGTTACTTTCCCAAAGGGGATATACGGTTTCCATAGCCATTCAACGGTCTGTGTATCAACCTCGCTCATGCGGATAATCTCAACGGTTTCCTCCTGCGGCGGCTCTTTCAATCCATAGACCGCTTCGCGGAGATACTTCCCGTCTGTGATTTCTCCCCGGCGCGTCTGTACCTCGTTCCAGTCCTTGAAAAGAGGGATAAGCCGATGGACGGTATAGCCCTCCGGCACAAGCTCCGCAAGGCGGCTGCAAGCGTCGTTTCCCGCTTGGTCGCTGTCAAGGCAGAGGTAAACGGTCTTGATGTTCGGACGGTCAGAGAGGAAACGCAACAGGGCTTTTTCTCCCACGCCGCCCAATGACAGGTAGCTTTGCTTCTGCCAATCCTTTTTGAACAGGCAGAGAAACGATCGGCTGATTTGCCTTTTCCTCGGCTCACAATGCCGATGTTCCAATGGTAAATGGCTATGGGTATCACCTCCCGGATAGAATAATAAAACCCGCAAAAATGGTACAGACGCCAAAGGCGGGTGTACTGTTTTTGTGGGTGTGCAGGGATAGCCGCGAAGCGGCGCAAGGGGTGCAGCCCCTTGTTGCGGCAAAGCCGCCATATCGAAGCGCGGGGAAAGTTCCCTGTGCGGAGATAAGCCCTCGGCAGAGCGCACACGCCCGCAAGGGTGTATAAGTGCGCCCTTGTTGCCAAGGGATTATTTAGCTTGTCGTTTCCTCGGCTCGTTTTCTCAAAAACTCCCGCGCTGGTTCACTCGTCAAGGCAAGCCGGAGAAGTGCTGTGGCTTCCTCGTCGGTCATGTTCTTTGCTTCCGGCACAATGCTTTCAAAGACCGCGCCCCGGACGATAAGGCGGTGGCTGCGCGTTCTGCGTTCCTCTTTGGATAGCTTTTGACGCAACATCTTTTCTCGGTTCTCAAACTGCCAGAGTTTCTTCTTTCCGTCCTCAATCTCGGCTTGCAGCTCCTCGCGGGTTTTCTCTCTTGGCTTTGTCATAGTTGGTTGCTCCTTTCTGCCTGTCGGCATAGAAAAAGGACAGTCGATTTTCTCGGCTGCCCTTTCGATATGAGATAGATTATTCAGTTTGCGGCGGGGTCTTGTTCTGATACTTCTTCATCAGAAGTCTGGCTGTCAGGAAGCGGGTCATATCCGTCTGGGTTTCCGTCAAGCTTCATACCTGTTTCGTCACTAAAAGAAGTTAAGTCCAAATTCCCGTTTTCTGTCAGCTTCTGGATAACTTCTGCCAACTGATTTTTTATTGTTTCGCTATCATCTTTCATGCCGCCATTTTCCAGATATACCTTGCAATCGCCAATCTCAAAGGTCGCATAGTAAATAGCATTTTGCTCGCCTCGGCTGTTCGGGTCTGTTACAAAATATCCTGCGACTATGGTTATACCGTTGATTTCAGAGACTTTCTCCGTTCCAACAATTACAGTATCAAGCAACTGCACATCTGATGTTGAAATGATTACTTTCACATTTCCGACTTGTCCCTCAAATCCAATCAGTTCTTGTGAACCGCCTGCGTCTATATCGCTATTTAGAAAAATTGCATTGGCTGTAACAGGTAAATCCGAAAATAAAGCTAAGGTTTCATCTTCTGTAAGTGGCTTTGTAGTTACATCTACATCTAAAGCCAAAGAACCGCCAACATTATCAGACTTCACAAAAACAATTTTTTCCCCGTTATTCAATGTGGCTATATCGGTATGACTGCCAAATAATCCACTTTGAAACAATCCCACACCTAAGACGGTTACAGCTACAAAACAGGCTGCAATAGCTCCCCATTTAGCCCAAACTGGCTTTTTTGCTTTCTTCTTGTAGCTGATAGCTTCATCAACATACTTGCTGTCAAGCTCGCTCATGGCTTCGGAAAACTTCTTTGAGTTCATACGAATACCTCTCTTTCTGCTAAATAGCTTTTCATTTTTTGTCGGATACGGGTCAGCCGGACGGAGATATTTTTCTCCGAAAGCCCTACAAACTCGGCTATGTCTTTACAGCTATCGGAAAACCAATAGCGGCGCATGAAGATAACTCGGTTCTCGACGGTCAGCGTGTCCAGAAAACTTTCAATGATACGGGCTAACTCTCTGGCTTCAATCTCGGCTTCCACTGTGTTCGGGTCTGCTATACAGGCTTCGATTTCCTCCATAGCAATCGTGTAAGTGCTGTTTCGCTTGGCTGCTTCCTTTCTGTAATAGATTTTCAGTGAAATGTTCCGAACGATTTTACAGATATAGGTCAGAAGTGGGTGGGGGTTCGCCGGGGGGATTGCGTTCCATGCTCCTAAGTAAGCGTCGTTGACACATTCCTCCGCGTCCTGCCTGCTGTTAACAATGTTATACGATAACTTGTGGCAGACTTTACCGTATTTTATATCCAGCTCCCGTATGCCTTGCTCTGAACGCTCAAAAAACATTTCAATGATTTTCTCATCTTCTATCATCACACCGCCTCCTTTCCGGCTTCACCTATATACTACGGTTTCAGCGGCGAATACTACATCTAATCCGAAACTTTTTCAAAAAAATTATAGCACATCTTTTTGAATAGGGTGTGTCAAGTTGCCGGAATGTTTCTTTGCCGCTTTGCTGGCGGCGTTCCTCCGTTCCTCACTGTATGGGGCGGTCAGACGAAAAGAAAAGCGGCCTTTCTCAATATCAAACTCCATGCAGCCCGTTTCCGGGTCTGCGTCGGTCTGCTGGCAGATCGTCGGATAACGGCGGCTGTATGCAAGTAGCCGCTTTTTCAAATCGGTGTTGTGGGTGCGGATATGGATTAGCGGGTTTTTCTCGTCAAACCAAATATCGGTGGTCTTTTCCTGCTTCGTAAGCCCTGTTCTCATAAACTCTCCTTTCTGCGCCCCTGTTACGCAATAGAGGCATTTTCCGGGTGTTTTTCCCGGCTCTTGGCTTGGGAAAAATGAGGATTTTCCAATAGAAAACGCTCCGGCGATACATTCCTCGTCCAGAGCGTTTCTATCGTGAAATATGGGATTTTTCCGGCTCTTGACGCTCATACATAGATAAGCTCAAACTTGACGATTTCTTCCGCTTGCGCCTTGCAGGTGTTCATCAGCCCCACCCATTGCATGGGGTCTGCGGCTTTCAGTTCCTCGGTTGCGCCCGCACCCTCGGCAAGCTGCGGGATAATGAGGTCAAGGCGGCGACGGACGGCGGCTTCAATCTCGGCGCAATGCTCATAGAGGGTTTCGCTTGCGACAAGGGCGGTGTAGAGGTCGGGGCGGTAGCCCTCAAGGTAGGCTTTCCGCAAGTGTCCGTAATGCCCGATAGGGGGCTTTTTCTTGGCGGGTGCGTCGCCGTTGTCAATCAATCTTCTCATGCGCTCAATGCTCCTTTCTCGTCCTGCACAAGAGGAAGCTCGATAGGCTCTTGCGGCTCCTGTGCCTGTTCTTGCTGCTCTTTCCATTGTTTGCGTTTTTTCTGCATATAGCGGCGGTTGTACTCGGCTTTCTTTGCCCGTCGGCGTTCCTGTTCGGCTATCGCGGCGATTTCGTCCTCCGTCAGTTCCACTTCCTCGTGTGGGATTTCCACCTTGCCCACGAAGTTAAAGAAAATCTCAATTTCCTGTGTGCGGCTTGCCCCTTTGCCCTCCGCTTGGTGGACAAGGATTTTTTCAATAAACTCATTTATCATGGCGGGGGTAAGCTCGGAAAAATCTGTGTACCGCTTCACAAGAGCGATAAACTTTTCCGCATTGACGCTCTCGCTGCTGATACGGTCAAGCTCCTGTTGGTCTTGGGTAATGCTTGTGTTCAGCCCGTCCAATTCAAGTTCAAAATCGTGTAGCATTTGCTCAAAGAGCTTATCAGAAAGTTTCCCATTGACATTATCCTCATAGAGCTTTCGTATCAAGCGGCTCAATTCATCGGCGCGTTTCTCGCTGCGCTGTTTCCTCTGCCGTATGGTCTTGATAGTCTTTTTCTGCCGTTCCCCAGAAGCGGAGCAGACTTGTTCAATAAAGGCGGCTTCATTGTTCTGCGCGTAGTTGCATACTTCCTTTATCGCTTCAAGTAGCAGTTCATTTACAACAACGGTGCGGATAAGGTGGGTGGTGCAGTAGGTGTCATATCGCTGATTTCCTAAATCGTATCGGGAGCAGTTGTATTCGTCGCGGTCTGGACGCCTTTTCCCGTTTGGTCGCCCCGCCCAATCCCGCGCCTTTCCCGCTTTCCCTCGATGGTTATACATCTTCGCCCCACAATCGGCACAAAACATTAAGCCGGTTAAGGGGTTGGCTTCTCCGATGGTGTCAGTTCTGCGGATTGTTTTTCTCAATGACTGTACGCGCTCCCATGTTTCTTTGTCAATGATGGCTTCCTGTGTGTCCTCGAAGATAACTAAATCCTCTTTGGGTGTCGCTTTGGAGCGTTTGTCCTTGTAGCTTTCCTTGTAAGTCCGAAAGTTTACTGTATGCCCCATGTATTCCGGCTTTGACAGAATATCGGAAATTGTATTGCCGCGCCATGCGTAAGGCTCGGTTGAATTGTAGTTTGACTTGTGATTTCCCATGCCGCGCTGTGCAAGATAGTAGGACGGTCTTTCTATCTTTTCCAACGCAAGAATACGGGCGGTTTCATACGGGCCTTTGCCCTCTATCGCCATTCGGTAAATCCGGCGTACTACCTCGGCGGCTTCCTCGTCAATAATCCAATGGTTTTTATCATTCGGGTCTTTCTTGTAGCCGTATATGCAATGGTTTGTCAAATGTGCGCCGGACATTCCCTTTGCCCGTAAAACAGTTGTGATTTTGCGGCTGGAGTCACGAACATACCACTCGTTCATAATGTTCAAAAACGGCGCAAACTCGCTGCTTTCCCGTTTGTCGCTGTCTACACCGTTGGCAATGGCGATAAAGCGCACGCCGTTTTCTCTGAACATCACTTCGGTATAAAATCCCACTTGCAAGTAATCCCTACCGACGCGACTTAAATCTTTTACAAGGACATGGGAAACCTCGCCGCTTTCAATGCTTTCAATCATGCGCTTCCAATTCGGACGGTCAAAATTAGCCCCAGACCACCCATCGTCGGTAAAGTGGACGCAGTTAGTAAAGCCATGCGATTTTGCATAATCTTCAAGCAGCTTCTTTTGATGCTGGATGGAGTTCGACGGGTCATCCTTGCCGTCCTTTTCTTTGGTGTCCTCCACGGACAGTCTGCAATAAAGCGCTGTGATTTTGTCGGTTGCCCTTAACATATTGTTGTCCTCCTTTGGTGGGGCAACTGTCTGAACAGGATTGGATTCTTGATTTATATCAAGAGAAACGTCGTTACTCATCGGCGTCCTCCGTGATACCGTTTTTATCATCGGTGGCGTTCTGTTCCATGATGCGTCTGAGCTTCTTGTCGAGGGTTTCCGTACCCTCGTAGCTGCCGGTTACTGTGTATTCCGTGCCGCCGTGTTCCTCCACGATTTTGACGTCGGGCAGCCAAAAGGCGGACGGATTTTTCACCACGATGTTGCCTTTTTCATCGAAAGAAAACTCCCTCTTGGGGGCATCGTCGGGGCGTGGCTTGACCTTGGCATACGGGTCAGAATTGGAGAAATGAAACGAGCGGATTTCACCGTCCTCCGCGCCGTTGTCAAAATCATCATCGGCAAAAATCTCGTCCAGTTCCTCGTCGGTCAGTTCGATGATTTCATCATCCTTTTCTTTCGGATTCACTTCGTCAAGCCTCCTTCGCTTCATTCAAAATCATAATCTGTGTAGCAAAACAGACGGACGCCGTCAATGGTCGGGATGAACGGCTGCGCCGCCATTGACTTCCGTTCGTCCGTTTCGCTTTTGGGCAGACAAGGCGGCGGTTGCCGCCGATTTCCATTTGGGAAATGGCGCTTGCTATTATGAAGAACAGAGAATAGCAAGCACAGCAAGTGTAGCTACACTTGCGAAAACCGGCGTGGCACGACCGGGATTTCCTTGCAGAATAGCAAGCAAATCCGGTGAGTACCCACACCGGAGCTTGCCATCCTGGCAAGCAATGCACGGCGGTACCCACTCGTGCAAAAACTTGTTGGGCAGCATCCCAAACCCTTTAACAATTTCAAAGAAATTGGCTGCGCACCGTTGGCGCTGTTCCTCGTAAAAATCGTAATAAGGCAATCACGATTTTTGCAATTTTTTCTGTTTAGAGATTTTCTTGCCATCGGCAGTTGGGAAGGTCCCCTCCATAGCCATGGTGCGAAGATAGGCACTAAGATTATCCGTGCCGGACTCCATCATTCGCTGCTTGATGGCAGCAAGCTCTTTTTCATCTACGAAGAATTTGACCTGTATCGGTCGTTGACGGATTGCGGGTTTTCGCTTTTCTGACATTAACTGTACCTCAAAATCAGAATCGAGCCATTAAAAGCACGAATTTTTTTATCCAAGAACTTCTTTGCAATATGCTATTTCTTCGGGAGAGAACAGGGATTGATATTCAGGTTTGCAAACAGAATTTTCCATCGTTAAATCTAATCTCCCGCAAAGACACAGCGTAGCAAAACCGTCTGATGTATTTCCTGTTTGGAGAGCATTTGCAATTAGCCGTTTAGCCGTTTCAACACCACCATACTTGGCTAACATCTGGTTAAAACGTGTGGGATTGTATCTACACTCTTTTTTTGCATGAAGCATCTTGGCGCGGATTTCCTCTTCAAATTTAATAGCCAATGGGTCCATGTGCCTACCCTCCTTGCAACGTCTTTGTCAAACTTTTCGCTCAAATACTTTTCCGCATTTTTGACATATAAATTTCGTTTTCCCATGTTTTCCGTTAATACCTGTTGCAATACCAACAGCAGTTCCCAATGGATTGAATAAACTGCCAATTGCTCCACCGACAGCGGCTTTGCCAAAAGAAAACTTTGTTTTAGTTGAAATGAGAACTACATTTGTGCTGTTGCAGAATATATTGGGGCAACGAATTGTTTTCGCCACTTTGATGCGCCTCCTTATTGTTCAAGTGGTTCAAGGGTAATAATCCCCGATACCGTCAGGCTCACATAATATCCATCCGGAATAAAGATTTCTTGAATTTCACCATATTGTGAAAAAGAGTAAGTAGCATATTCATCATCATTTTCTGGATTGCCAACATACACGTTACAGGCAGTTGCCACATAATCGTATTGCTTGGGGTTAGAAGCATTCATAACTAAATACTTTCCACTGGGAATATAATATTCGTAATCGCCGTATTCCGTTTCTTTGCCCCAAGGACCCCTCATTGAAGAGTTAAGATAGTAAATGCTGGGGTTCCTGCTGCTCTCGTTTACACCGCTGCCGTAGGGATTATTTCCCGGAACAGCAGGAAATTTTCCGTCTGCTACACAATCGGCATATTCGCTTGACGCAAGCCACTTCTCTGTCTCAGTGCTGTAATTTTCAGGGGGCGTACTTATTTCTGAGTGTCCCGCCGAATCGGTTGTAACCTCCTCGTTCTTGCTCGGAAAGGTATGATAAGAAACTATGATCGCAGCAGTTTTATCAAACGTGTCTCCCGCACGAAACGAACCGTCTCCGTCAATAGTTACTTCTTCTACTTCCCCATCTTTCGTCAGCCATCCCGTAACGAGGTCCTCTATTGTTTTTGCCTGGATATTTACGAATCCTGCCGCAGATATATCGTTCACTACATCTTGATAATTTTTGCCTTTGCAATCATTTGCAGACACTGGAACTTTCAGAAGATCCGAGGAATCCTGAGAACAAGCAGCTAATAACAAACACAACATTATGGATAGCCACAATGCGATAGTACGTTTCATAGAAAAGCCCTCCAAAATCGTCAGAGTGTGTACACATATTATAGCACAATAACAAGAGCTCTTTCAAGCTGTCTGCGGAAATTTATCGTTTATAGCAGGTCATTTGCTACAAGCATTCGGCGTTTGCGCGTTTTTGATGAAGTTGGGTGTACTTCGCATCGATCCTTGATCTATCAGCTTTACGATTTATAGGGAAGTTATTGCAAACGGAAAAGTTCATTCTATTCAGCGAACGCTGTTTATTGTAGCGCGATTCACTATTCAGGAGTGCTTTCATTACCGAGATGACAACTATTTCACCCTTTTCACTATCCTTACCTTACAGAACAGAAAATAGGCGATTTTCAACCCTTAGCTGTACAAAAACAGGCAGCACCCAACCGAAGTTGAATGTCGCCTGTTTTGTCCAATCCTGTTTCGCAGTTGCCAATTTCGTAATTTTCTCAAATTACTGTCTTATCGGCACACGGGGAAATCGGAACTGTTTTTTGAGAAAAAGAAAAAAATTTTTTGGGGAGGTGAAGCCGTCGTGGATTTATGGGAGGATGATCTGCTTGACGATGATTTTTCCGATGAGGAAGAAGAATTAGAAGATCTGCCCGAAGATGAAGCCCTTGATTTGGCCGAGGACGGCTTTGCCGATTGGGAGGACGCTTCCGATGGTGCGCCGGAGGATGAGCGCTTAGAGGAAGCGCTGGCGGAGGAACGCACGCTGGAGCTGGAAAGCGAGCTGGAGCAGGACGAGCATCCCAGAGACTATACCGCCGAGCTGGAGGACGAGGAGGAAGAAGCCGCGCCCACCAGCGAGAAGCGGCTCAAGCAGGAAATTCGCGCAGAGGCTCTGCGGCGGCTGGAGGAAGCAGCCCGGACGGAATCGGATTTTTTGACTGTGGTAGACGAATGGAACAAGCTGGACATAAATCGGGAACGCCGGGAGCGTGACCACGAAAACCTGCGCGGGGACGTTCCGTTGGAGTTTCAGGCTGTGCCTGATCCGAAGATTGCTCCCCTCTGGATGAATCTGCCAAGGTTCCGTCAGCTCTGCCAGGGAAACTTTCTCGACATCATCTTCTCCTGTCCCTATGAACTGCACGAGCTGACAGCAAACCGTTTTCTCTCCAAGCTCTTTTTCACCCTCAGTGATGAGCAGAAGGAGGTGCTGTATTACCTGTTCGTTAAGCAATACAGCACCGCACGGCTTGCCACCCTCCGCGGGCAATCCGACCGGAATATCCGAAAGCTGCGTATGACCATCCACAAGAAGCTGCAAAGAGCGTTCTACCAGCATTTGCAGGAAAAACAGGAGGCGGGCGGCAGCCTGACGCTGCGGGAACAGGAGTTTTTCCGTGTATTTGGAGAGCTGCTGCAAACCATGGGCAAGAATGCGGTAATTCGCCCGGAGAACAAAACGCCTCCGAGGAAAAAGAAAACCATCCTTGACGGAGCCAAGGACGGTTGATACAATAGTAATATGGTTAATATATAGTTGGATTACGAGCAGAGAGGAACAGTACCATGAAGAATCTCTTTGAGCAGTCCCGTTCCCATTGGGTGCGGTATGACCGCTATGAACTGAGAACTGCCGCAGACGGAAAGCGGTATATCACGCCGGGGAAGAATGCCAAACCCGACATCTATAATCCCTTGAAGGAAGCGCCGGGAATCGTGCTGGATGCGCTGAATGTGGGAATGCTGATGATGAACCGCAGTCCGGAGGACGAGGTGCAGAAGGCTATTCTGGAGTTTGTGACCCATTACGGTTTGCTGGGTCTGATGACGGCGCTGCCCACCACGCCGTCCTTTATGGACTATGAGAAGGTGTATCTGCCGAAAAACCATTTCATCAAGGCAGAATCCATGGAAACCGAGGACTATCTGGCGTTGTTCTATCCCTTTGACCAGCTGGATGTGGTGAAACGAGGCGTTGAGTCCAGTTGGAGTGTGTCCGGCGACCGAACAATGGTGGCGCTGACCATGACCTTTGCGGATGAGCCTATGGCGAAAACCATGAGCTTCCAGCGAGAGTATGCTGAAGCCTATGACTGGGTGGCACAGCAATTCAAGGACTGGGCTTTCACTCTGACCACTTCCATTCTGTATTATAACGATTATGACCTGATCGATGAGGACACCCGGAATCTATACCGCAAGGGCATGGCTGCCTTCGGCGGCATTGCACCCAGCTATCATATTGAGCTGCTGGACAAGCCGACCATCTATTGGGATTTTCATTCCCTGCTGCTGGGCGTCCAGATGATGTTCAGCTTCCTACTGGTGGACGGAGAGAAACCCCTGCGGCTGTGCAAGCACTGCCAGAAGGTGTTCCTGAGCAGCCGCTCCAATTCCGCTTTTTGCAGTCCCCGCTGCAAGAATCAGTATAATGTTTATAAGAGCAGAGGGAAGAAAACCAGCGAAGAAGATTGAGGTGAAACGATATGGCAGACGCCAAGAAGGATAAACTGCAAATCCGCAACAGCACAGTGGATTTCCTTGTGTTCACGAAAGATGCCCATGAGGACGGCATTGAGGTACGGGTACAGGACCACGATGTCTGGCTGACGCAAAAGGCCATTGCACAGCTTTTTGATGTAGACCGGAGCGTTGTGACAAAGCATCTGAAAAATGTATATGAAAGCGGTGAATTGTCCGAAGATGCAACTTGTGCAAATTTTGCACAAGTTGCGGATAACGGAAAAACCTATCACTATAAGTTCTACGCTCTGTCCGCCATCATATGCCAGCGGCATGATCTCCCTGCCGGAAGGAATGATGGAAATGGAGGCCGCCGCTGATCCCGACATGATGGAGGGTGCCGACGATGAAGAATAAGTATATGATCCACACGTTTGCGGTGCTGCTGGCCGTTATGCTCTGCATGACGGCCCTTTCTACGGTCGCTTTTGCAAGCGATGGGGATGCAGCCCCCACCTCCGAGGCACAGACGGAACCGACTGGCAGCGCGGGAATCACTGGGGACGATCTCTCCGAACTGATCTCTGCGCTGTTTGGCTCTATGCTGGGCGGCACGGAGAAATCCGGCAAGACCGGTACCGTCACCACCAATGGAGGCAAGCTGAATGTCCGCACGGGTGCTGGGCTGGATAACTACGCCTTTACGCAGCTTCCCAACGGAACGGTGGTAGAGGTCATCGGCACGGATGGCGACTGGTACATGATCCGGCTGCCGGAAAAGATCGGCTATGTCTATTCCGGCTATATGACACTCAGCGATACGGGCGGCGAAAATAACAGTAATTTTTCCTTCTCTATTGATCCCAATAAATTGAGCGAGCTGTTTGAGCAGCTTATGGGCGGTAGCGGAGGCACCGCTCTGACGCCGGACGGGAATCTGTCGCTGATCGACGATATCGGCAGCAGCACCCGGAGCGGCAAGCAGTTTATCACGGTGGAAACGAAGAACGGCAATGTGTTCTATCTCATTATTGACCGTGACGACGGGGGCGAGGAAACCGTGCATTTTCTGAACCAGGTGGATGAAGCTGACCTTTTGACACTCATGGGCGACGATGCGCCCGCAACGGAAACGCCCGCCGTCTGCAACTGCAAGGAAAAGTGCGTGGCTGGTGCAGTGAACGCAAATTGCCCTGTCTGCAAAAACAATCTCTCTGAGTGCATCGGCAAGGAGGCTGCGGCAGAGCCGGAGCCTGAACCGGAGCAGCTGGAGAAAAAGAGCAGCGGCGGTCTGCTGGTCGTGGTCCTGCTGCTGGTGCTGGCAGGCGGCGGAGCCTTTGCCTATGTGAAGTTCATCAAGCCGAAGCAGGGTGTAAAGGTCAGCGCCGATCCCGACGATTACGATTTTGAGGATGAAGAATATCTGACCGAAGATGTGGCTGACTTTGAGGCAGAAGTAAAATGATTGGATAAAAGTTATACGACAAAAAGCAACCTGCCGTTCAAGAAGTGTACGGCAGGTTGCTCGGTTCATTTGTTGTCGAGATATCTTGCGTAAAAATGTGGCATAGAGGCGATGTCTATAGAATATTCAACAGCCATCAAAGTTTGCTTTGCTTTAGAAGCAGCTTTGGAGACACAATCTATCAACATCTTTTCGCTGGGGCTTAATTCATCATCCATGCCTTTTTGCCAATTCAATTTGTCTACACGAGCAATTTCCTTCGCAATATGTATTGGGCAACGAATAGTGTTCGCTACTTGACGAGCAAGTTCAGTTTTCCATTCCGGGCAAACTTTTAAGGCCGTATTAACATCGGTCTGCTTTTCAAATTCAATTTTGCACTGCTCAATTTTGGGAAAATCATGCGTGGTAGTCTCAGAAAAAAATTCGGCAGGAATACAAAGTGTTTGTGAAAAGTTCTTTAGTCGTTTCGCAGGCGTCCCTACACTTCGAGCACGGTACATTACTCCAAAAGAGACATTTAGTATTACAGCCAAATCCACGAGGCTTAATCCATATATTCTTTTAATCGCATCAAAAATGTTAACCTTAATAGCTTTTCCAGCACTATCAGCGTCAAGTAATTCTACAAATGTAGGATAGTCGATTCTGTGATCCTGATACTGTTCTCTAATATACCAAGGAGCGCAAGTGGTTATCTCTGTGAAGTAGTTCAAATTAGCGCCCCAATCATCGCAAGAGAGGGAATCGTCTGTTATTGTATCGCCGTATTTATAAGTGTTGCCGTGACCTGCACATATTCCGGAGAAATTAAACTCACACGTTTTACATTGTTTAAGAAATTGCATGTAACCCCCACCTTTCGTTTGATTTAATATTATTATAACACAAAATGCCGAATGCGGCAACTAAAAGGAAAGTGACATATGTTTTCCGGGCTGCTGGTCTGTGCCGATTGCGGAAACAACCTGCATTTCCATTTCAATCAGGGGAACCCGGAGATCCGATATTTCAACTGTTCCAATTATAAAGGCAACCGCGGCACCTGCACCTCTACCCATTATGTCCGGGTGGATTTTCTCGAACAGGTGGTGTTAGGCGAGATCAAGCGCCTGACCAAGTTTGCCAGCCGGTATGAGGATGATTTCGTCAAGGCCGTTATGGGCAGCACCCAACAGAATGTTGCTCTGGATCGCAAGCTCAAAGAAAAAGAGCTTGCAGCCCTGCAAGCCCGTGATGAAGAACTGGATGGATTGTTTGAGCGTATCTATGAGGACAACGTTTCCGGCAAGCTCTCGGATGACCGCTTTGTCAAAATGTCACGCAGGTACGAGGATGAACAAAAGGAGATATCCGAGAAGATCAAGACCCTCCGTGCTGAAATGGACAAGCTCAGCAGCAAGTCCGTAACGGCGGATATGTTTATCTCCACCGTCCGCAAATACACAAGAGCCAAGGTTCTGACCCCCAGGATGCTCAATGAGCTGATCGATCACATCGAAGTCCATCAGGCGGAGAAGATCGACGGGATATGGGAGCAGCACCTTGTGATCCATTACAACTGTGTGGGAGTCATCTTCATCCCCGATGTGTTCCCACTTCCGGCACCCCAAGTGTCGGTAAATACAAGAAAAGGCGTAGTTGTCAACTACGCCCCAGGTCAACTCGCTGTATGAAAAAAGCGAGTGTTCTTAACAGCCTTTCAAATGCTGTAAGAACACTCGCCATGGTTGCGGAGGGAGGACTTGAACCTCCGACCTCCGGGTTATGAGCCCGACGAGCTACCAACTGCTCTACTCCGCGATATTGAATTGGACCCGGTTGGTGCCGGTGACCGGACTCGAACCGGTACGGTATTGCTACCGGGAGATTTTAAGTCTCCTGTGTCTACCATTCCACCACACCGGCGGATATCGGCAGGAATTATAGTACCACACACAGGCGGCAAAGTCAAGGGCTTTTCAAAAATTTATTTCAAAGGCAGGGGAATATGTAATTGGACAGCCCATGGAGGCTGTTGCAAAAAGGGTCGGACCAAGGTCCGGAGAAATATGGTGCGGTGTTCATTTTTTGATTTTTTCTGTTTACGACCACCCGGTATTCTGGCGGAGCTTGCGTTTTTGCCTCAAATCCTGTAAAATACAGGATGAAAAAGAACTGGCCCCATACTTCGCAGAGAACTGCTGCGAGGCCGATCATATAGGGAAGGAGCAAGCTGCTGTGTCACAGGTAACAAAACGAGCCTTGGAACAGTCACTGAAGAATTTGCTGCTGAAAAAACCGCTGACCAAAATCACCATCAATGACATTGCCGAGGACTGCGGTATCAACCGCATGACCTTTTATTACCACTTCAAGGATATTTACGATCTTGTGGAATGGTCTTGCCTGGAGGATGCCAAGAGAGCGCTGGATGAGAAAAAGACTTATGAAACGTGGCAGCAGGGATTTTTGCAGATCTTCGAGGCGGTACAGGATAACAAGCCCTTTATTCTGAATGTTTACCGCTGCGTCCACAGGGAACAGGTCGAAAAATATCTGCGGCCGCTGGTAGACCGGCTTTTGCTGGATGTGATCAATGAAGAAGTCGGCGAAATGAAGGTCCGGGACGAGGACAAGCAATTCATCGCCCAGATCTATTCATACATCTTTATCGGGCTGATGCTCGACTGGATCAAAGACGATATGCGGGAGGACCCGCAGCAGATCGTGGACAGGCTTGCCAGGCTTATCAAAGGCTCTGTGTCAGCAGCGCTCTCCCGTTTCCAATTCTGATTTTATCATTTTTGCGAATCTGATGATAATTTTTACACTTTGCGGCTCCGTGATAAGACTTTTATCACGGAGTTTTTTCTGTTTATTGTAAGCCGGACGGGAAACGCTATAATGAGACCATCGAAAGAAAAAATAACAGGAGGTTTTGTTATGTATTACTCTGCTGGCACTTACGAGTCCTTTGCTCATCCCGAAAAGCCCAAGGATGTGGACAAAAAATCGGCTTATATCATCGGCACCGGCCTTGCCGGCCTGACCGCCGCTTTCTATCTGGTCCGCGACGGACAGATGAAGGGCGAGCACATCCATGTATTTGAAAAGCTGGACCTGGCAGGCGGCAGCTGCGACGGCCGCAAGGACATCACCAAGGGCTTCTTTATGCGGGGCGGCCGTGAGATGGACAACCATTTTGAGGTCATGTGGGACACCTTCCGTGATGTTCCGTCCATCGAGACGCCGGGCATCTCTGTTCTGGATGAGTATTATTGGCTCAACAAGCACGATCCCAACTATTCTCTGTGCCGCGCCAGCGTGAACCGCGGTGAGGATGCCCACACGGATAAGCAGTTCAAGCTGGACAAGGACTCCGCCATGGCCCTGTCCAAGCTGTTTATGACCCCGGAAAAGGATCTGGAGGACAAGAAGATATCCGATGTTCTGCCCGATTCCTTCTGGAATACGAACTTCTGGCTGTATTGGCAGACCATGTTCGCTTTCCAGCGTTGGTCCAGTGCTCTGGAGATGAAACGGTATCTGTGCCGCTATGTCCATCACATCGACGGCCTGCCCGATTTCAGCGCCCTGCGCTTCACCAAGTATAACCAGTATGAAAGCATGATCCTGCCGCTGGTGAAATATCTGGAGTCTCACGGTGTGCATATCGAGTATGGCATGGATGTCAGGAATGTCATCATCGAAACTGAGGGCGACAAGAAGGTTGCCCGGCAGATCGTGTATGTCAAGGACGGCAGGGAGCAGACCATCGACCTCATCGAGGACGATCTGGTGTTCATCACCAACGGCTGCTGCACCGACACCTCCTGCTATGGCGACCAGACCCATGCCCCCGACCTGTCCGGCGTGAAAAACGGCGCAGGCGAGTCCTGGGATATGTGGAAGGCCATTGCCGCGCAGGCAGAGCACGGCGAGTACGGCAACCCCGATGCCTTCTGCTCCGATGTGGACGCCACCAACTGGATGAGCGCTACCGTGGCCACCTCCAACGAGGAGATCATCCGGCATATTATGAGCATCTGCAAGCGTGATCCCCGCTCCGGCAAGGTGACCACCGGCGGTATCGTCACCGTCAAGGACAGCACCGACAACTGGTATCTGTCCTGGACCATCAACCGCCAGCCCCAATTCAAGTCCCAGGATAAGAACATGGTGCTTGTGTGGCTGTATTCTCTGAATACCAACAGAGAGGGCAACTATGTGAAAAAGGCCATGCGGGACTGCACCGGCGAGGAGGTCTGCCGTGAGTGGCTGTATCACATCGGCGTGCCCACCGAAAAGATCCATGCGCTGGCCCACGATGCCTGCAATACCACCACCTGCTTTATGCCCTATATCAACGCCTTCTTCCAGCCCCGCAAGGAATCTGACCGTCCCAAGGTCGTGCCCGACGGCGCCGTGAACTTTGCCTTCATCGGTCAGTTCGCCGAGACGCCCCGTGACACCATCTTCACCACCGAGTATTCCATGCGTACGGGTATGGAGTCGGTCTATACCCTGCTGGACATTGACCGCGGCGTGCCGGAGGTCTGGGGCAGCAAGTACGATGTGCGTGAGATCCTGCGTGCCTGCTACTACGCCATCGACAAGAAGCCTATCAGCCAGGCGCCGCTGTCCTTCAAGGAGAGGGAAATGCTCAAGGTGCTCCTGAAAAAGGTCAAGGGCACCGATATTGAGCTCCTGCTGAAGGAAAGCGGACTCATCAAGTAAATATCCCCATTCAGCGGGCGGCTGCCGATGCACAGGAGGCACCGGCAGCCGCTTTTTGCGCAAAAAGGAGGTAACAGAAATGCTGCTCCCCTGCATCAGATTATAACAGAACAGAAAAAATCGAGCGGTCATAAGTGAAATCCCTTATGACCACTCGATATGGTGCCGGTGGTGGGACTCGAACCCACACGGAGTCGCCCCCGGCGGATTTTGAATCCGCTACGTCTACCATTCCATCACACCGGCATACAGCTCGATTATTATACCTTATTTTGTGGACAAATGCAAGAAAAATTTGCCTCCCCTGAAACGGGGGCGTAGGACTACGATACATATTGGATGGTGCAGACCGTCGGACCCCGCAAAATACCCCCTGGGCCCGGCAAGACCGGGTCCAGGGGGTATCTGTGTATTTCTCTCCGGCACGCTCACCTGGCGTACAGCAAGCCAATAAGCCAGTTCAGCGTCCGTCCCGGCAGAATGCGGGTCAGGAATACAAAGAACTGATAGTCCAGCCGGATGGTATAGATGGGCTTGGGCCGCCGCTTCATGGCCACCCGGGCGATAAACGCTCCGGCCTTGGCGGGGTCCATGCCGTTCTGCTCGTCGTGCTCCATTCTCTGGACGGACCGGCCGATGCGGCCCTGATACACGTCGTCTCCGGCCATGGTTTTCACCCGGGCGGCGGTAAAGCCCGTGTGAATATCGCCGGGCTGTACGGCGCACACGGTAATGCCAAAGGGCCGCAGCTCGTTGGCCAGGGCCATGGTATACGCGTTCACCGCCGCCTTGCCGGCGGAGTAATACGCCTGGAACGGAATGGGGCAGGGCGCCGCCACAGAGCTCAGGTTCACGATGCGGCCCCGGCCCGCCTGGCGCATGTGGGGGATCACGGCCTTGTTCATCCGCACCATGCCGAAGAAGTTCACGTCCAGCAGCCGCTGGGCCTCCGCCGTGTCCGTAAACTCCACCGCTCCGGAGATGCCGAAGCCTGCGTTGTTGATGAGCACATCGATGCGTCCGGCCTGGCCGATGATCTCCGCCACGGCGGCGCGGACCTGGTCCTCGTCGGTAATGTCGCAGCGGATATGGTGCAGGCCCTCCACCCCCTGCTCCCGGCGGCTGAGCTCATACACATCATAGCCCGCATCCCGCAGGCACAGGGCCGTAGCCCTTCCGATGCCGGAGGTGCCTCCGGTGATAACCGCAATCTCACTCATGGTCCTTCACCAGCACGTCCGCCATGATGTCCATGGCCTCATCCAGCAGGGCCTCGGTATGGGTGGCCATATAGCTGGTCCGCAGCAGGGCCTCCCCCTCCGGCGTGGCCGGGGGCAGCGTGGGGTTCACATACACGCCCCGGTCATAAATGTCCCGGGCCACCTCCAGGGTGTGGTACGTCTCATAGGTGTAGATGGGGATGATGGGCGTGGGCGCCGTCAGAGCAGACTCCCGGATCTTCAGCCCCCGGTCCGTCATGCCCCTCCGGGCATACAGGCTCAGCGCACGCAGCCGTTCCGGCAGCTCCGGATGCTGCTCCAGGTGCCGCAGGGCTGCCAGGGCCGTGGCGCAGTTGGCCGGCGGAATGGACGCCGAGAAGATGAAGGGACGAGAAACGTGGCGCACATAGTCCGCCACCTCCTCCGATGCCGCCATGTAGCCGCCCAGGGATGCCAGAGACTTGGAAAACGTGCCCATATACACGTCCACCTGGTCCTCCAGGCCAAAGTAGCTGGCCGTGCCACGGCCGCCCTCGCCCAGAACGCCCAGCCCGTGGGCGTCGTCCACCATGACCCGGGCCCCATACTTCTTGGCCAGAGCGCAGATCTCCGGCAGCTTGGCGATGTCGCCGCCCATGGAGAACACGCCGTCGGTGACGATCAGCGCGCCGTTCTTCTCCGGCACACGCTGCAGCATCTTCTCCAGCTCGGCCATGTCGCTGTGGCGGTAGCGCAGCATCTTGCCGTAGCTCAGCTGGCAGCCGGCGTAGATGGACGCGTGGTTCTCCCGGTCGCAGATCACATAGTCGTGCCGGTCCACCAGGGCGCTGATAATGCCCACATTGGCCTGAAACCCGGTGCCGAAGGTGACGATGCCGGGCTTGCGCAGAAACTTCCCCAGCTCTGCCTCCAGCTCCAGGTGCATCTCCAGGGTGCCGTTTAAGAACCGGGAGCCGCTGCACCCGGTGCCGTACCGCTCCAGGGCGTGAATGCCTGCCTCCACCACATCCGGCGCGATGGTCAGGCCCAGATAGTTATTGGAGCCCAGCATAATGCGGCGCTTGCCCTCCATCTGCACCTCCACGTCCTGCCGGGACTGCAATGCGTGGAAATAGGGATATACTCCCGCCTCCTTCAGTTCCTTGGCCAGAGAGGGGGCGCTGCATTTTTCAAAAATATCCATGTAAAGCCTCCTTATTTGCTAATATGAAATATTAGTTTTCATGGTGAAAACAATCATTTTTACAGGGATTTATGATTCAAGTTATTATATACTGTTCCCGGCATCCCTGTCAACCGGTGATTTTCCCGGGGGCATTTCCCCCAAGCGGCAGACCCTGTACCGGGCTAAAAAGAGCATCCGCAGGCCCCTGCGGATGCTCTTTTCCTATACGATTACACGGACCGGGTGGCCACCACGTCCACGCCGGTGCCCAGCACGTTGGGGATCACCACGTCCCCGGCGTGTACCGGGGCCGTCAGATGCACCCGGCACAGCGCCCGGGCCACATCCAGCACCCTTTCCTTGGGTACGTCTCCCCGGGTGCGGACAGACACCACCGGCAGCAGGCCGCCGGTGACCCGGACGGTGCCGGTAACGGTGCGGGCCGGATGGGTACACTCCTTCCGGGCGTAGGCATCCCCCCGGGGACAGGTGTTGCCGGTGACCTCCGTCACCCGGCTGCCGTCCATAACGGCGGTCAGCTGGCAGCCCATAGGGCAGCCGATACACGTCAGCTCGCGGATGCTCATTGTGCCACCTCCTCCACCTGAATGGTGATCTCCGCCAACTCCCGGGGCAGGTCTGCCCGCCGCAGGGTCAGCTGCTCCATTTCGCCGGGGGTCAGGATGCGCTTATGCACCCGGCGCAGCAGCGCTCCGTCGGCGTAGACCGCCAGGTCGGCATTCTGATACGGCTTCCCCACCCGGAACCGGACGGTGACGGACTCCTCCATCCCCTCCGGGTCCAGATACTGCGGCACTGTATACCGCACGCCGTTTTTCCCGGTCAGGCGGACGGTTTGCCGCTCCCGCCGCTGCTCCAGCAGGTACCGGGCAGCGTTTTCTCCCGCCCGGGCCGCCTCCTGGGACACAAAGTCCACCAGATCGTGGACGTGCAGCACGTTGCCGCAGGCAAACACGCCGGGGATAGAGGTGGACAGATCGTCCCCAACCTCCGGGCCGCCGGTAACGGCGTCCAGCCGGACGCCTGCCTGCTGACTCAGCTCGTTTTCCGGCAGCAGCCCCACGGACAGCAGCAGGGTGTCGCAGGGGATGTCCCGCTCCGTGCCGGGGATGGGGCGGCGGTTTTCGTCCACCCGGGCCAGGGTCACACCCTCCAGCCGTTCCTGTCCGTGAATATCCACCACCGTGGTGGACAGGTACAGGGGAATATCGAAATCCTCCAGGCACTGGACGATGTTCCGCTTCAGGCCGCCGGAATAGGGCATGACCTCCGCCACTGCGTGGACTTTGGCCCCCTCCAGGGTCATGCGCCGGGCCATAATCAGGCCGATGTCGCCGCTGCCCAGGATCACCACGTCCCGGCCGGGCATCAGCCCCTCCATATTCACCAGCCGCTGGGCGGTACCGGCGGAGTAAATGCCCGCCGGGCGGCAGCCGGGGATGTTCAGCGCGCCCCGGGGCCGCTCCCGGCAGCCCATGGCCAGAATCACCGCATCGGCGCTGATCTGCATGAGTCCCGTTTCCCGGCCCGTCACCGTCAGCACCCGGTCCCGGGACAGGTCCAGCACCATGGTGTTCAGCAGATACGGAATCTCCAGCTCCCGGACCTGGTCCGCGAACCGCCGGGCGTATTCCGGCCCGGTAAGCTCCTGGGAAAAGGTGTGCAGGCCGAAGCCCGCGTGGATGCACTGGTTCAGAATACCGCCCAGCTCCCGGTCCCGCTCGAGGATCAGCAGATCCTGCACCCCGGCCCTCCGGGCGGCGATGGCGGCGGCCAGGCCCGCAGGGCCTCCGCCGATAATGGCAAGCTGTACGTGTTTCATCATGCTTCCTCCTTGGTCCGGCCGGTCAGCAGCCGGGATGCTCCGCCGTTTTTCGTCAGCTCCGTCTGGGGTATCCCCAGCTCCCGGGCCAGGATCTCCATGACCCGGGGGGTGCAGAAGCCTCCCTGGCACCGGCCCATACCGGCCCGCACCCGGCGCTTCACCCCATCCAGGGACCGGGCCCCGGGGACCCGGTGGATGGCGTCCACGATCTCCCCCTCGCTGATGCCCTCGCAGCGGCACACGATATTGCCGTAGGCGGGGTTTTCCGCCGCCAGACGCTGCCGCTCCTCAAAGGGCAGCTCCCGCAGGTGGACGATGTCCCGCCGCACGGGGTCGAAGTTCTGCTTCTGCCGCGCATTCAGATACGCCGCCGCCTGCTCCGCCAGATAGGCCCCGATGGCCGGGGCCGAGGACAGCCCCGGGGACTCGATGCCCAGGGCCTCGAAATAGCCGGGGACAGGCTGCCCCACGCGGAAATCGTCGTCCCCCTCCGCCAGATGGGCCCGCAGCCCGGCAAAGCTGGTGATCACGTCCCGCAGCGGCAGACCCGGCACGCTCTTGCGAGCCATATCCTGGGCAAAGGCCAGTCCCTCCGCCGTGGTGGCGGTCAGGTCCCGCTGCTCCTGGTCCGCAGCGGTGGGGCCCACCAACAGGTTGCCATGGACCGTGGGCGTTACCAGCACGCCCTTACCCATAGGGCCCGGCAGCCGGAACACGGTGCGCTGCACCAGGCCGCCGTCCTTCTTGTCCAGCAGGCAGTATTCACCCCGGCGGGGCACGATGCGGGCGGTATCGCTGCATACCTGGTTATGGAGCACATCGCCCCACACACCGGCGGCGCTGATTACGGCCCGGGTCTCCATGGTCCCCCGGTTGGTTTCCAGGGTATAGCCCGCCTGGGTCCGGCGGATGCGCTCCACCCGGGTGTCGAAGCGGAAGGTCACGCCGTTGTGAGCGGCGTTCTCCGCCAGGGCGATGGTCATGCCGAAGGGACAGATGATGGCGCTGCTGGGGGCGTACAGGGCGGCAACGGCCTTCTCCGACAGGGCAGGCTCCAGCGCACGAAGCTGCTCTCCCCGGGCGATCTCCATGCCCTCCACGCCGTTGACCTGTCCCCGGTGCAGAAGCTCCTCCAGATGGGGCAGGCCCGCCTCCTCAAAGCATAGCACCAGGGCCCCGTTCCGGCGATAAGGGAAGTCCAGCTCCCGGGACAGCGCCTCCATCCGGCGGCTGCCCTCCACGTTGAACCGGGCCTTCAGACTCCCCGCCGGAGCGTCGAACCCGGCGTGAACGATGGCGGAATTGGCCTTGCTGGTGCCCACGCATACGTCCTCTCCCTGCTCCACCAGGCACACGTCCAGCTGCCAGCGGCTCAGCTCCCGGGCCACGGCGCAGCCCACTGCGCCGCCGCCGATGATGACCACATCCTGCATACAAAGTGCTCCTTTCCGCGAAAAAAGAGCCACGCCAAAGCCCGCCCGGTCTCCCGGGCGGCCCTTTGCATGACTCAATCTCTCAATGCATTCAATATATTGTCATTATACGCCGTCCGCCCCCGCTTGTCAATGGCAAACGGGGGCGGACACAGGCTACTGCGCCTCGATCTCCTTGATATTCACTTCGTTCCCCTGCACCAGCCAGGTGTCCTCGCTGCCGCAATAGGGACACATCCGGCCCTGGGGTACGGTGTCGTAGTCCCGGCCGCAGCCATCGCAGTGAGTGATGGCGTGGACCGTCTCGAACCGCAGCTGTGCCCGGGGCATCAGCTCCGTCCGGGCTACGGCCCATTTCCAGCAGCTCTCCAGCTCCCGGGGCACCACGCCGGACACCTGGCCCAGCTCCAGGGTCACCGACGCCACGTCGGTGAGGCCCTGCTCCCGGCCGATGTTCTCCACGGCCCGGATCACATGAAAGACGATTCCCAGCTCGTGCATTATTTCTTCCCGGCCTTGCGGATTTTGATCTCCCGCTTGGCCATGTAGGGCAGGATGGCCTTCATCTTGTCCTCGGCGGGGATCATGGTGGAGCACTCCGGACGCTCCCGGTGCAGGTGAATGGCGTCAAAGGCGCACTTGGTGGTGCACACGCCGCAGCCGATGCACTTGTTGGGGTCCACCACGGAGGCGCCGCAGCTGAGGCAGCGGGCCGTCTCCTTCTGGACCTGCTGGGCGGTGAAGGCGATGCGCTCGTCCCGGAAGGTCCGGCGCAGGGCCTCGTTGTACCCGATCTGCTGGCGGGGGGTGTTGTCAAAGCCCACGGGGATCAGGGCGTTCTCCTTGTCCAGCTCCACGAACTGCCGGCGGTTGCGGCCGATGGTCAGGGTGGCCTTCTGGACGAACCGGTGCAGGGAGATGGCGCCCTCCTTACCGGCGGCAATGGCGTCAATGGCGAACTTCTGGCCGGTGACGGCGTCGCCGCCGGCGAAGATGCCGGGCTCCGCCGTCTGATAGGTCACGGGGTCCACCTGGGCGGTGCCGTTGGGGTTGAAGGTCACGGCGGTGCCGGTCAGCAGCTGCCGCCAATCCACCTTCTGGCCAATGCAGTACAGCACCGTGGCGCACTGGGCCTGGCAGGTGTCGTTGTCGTCAAATTCCGGGGCGAAGCGGCCCTGGTCGTTCTTCACCCGCAGACACTTGCGGAAGCGGATCCCGGCGGCATGGCCGTTTTCGGTGACGATCTCCGTCTGGCCCCATCCGGCGTGGATGGTGATGCCGTCCCGCTCACACTCGCCCCGGTCCTCCGGGCCCATGGGCATATCGTCATAGCTCTCCAGGCAGTACAGGTCCACGGACTCCGCGCCGCAGCGCACCGCCGTCCGGGCCACGTCCGCCGCGATGTTGCCGCCGCCGATGACCACCACGGGGCCCGCCAGCTTGCTGCACTGGCCGCCGTTTACCTGGCGCATGAAGTCGATACCGGCCATAACGCCCTGAGCGTCACCGCCGGGGATATCCAGCTTGCCGCCGGACTGCAGGCCCACGGCCACATAGAAGCCCCGGAAGCCCTCCTGGCGCAGCTGGGCAATGGTCACATCCTTGCCCACCTCCACGCCGCAGCGGAACTGGACGCCCATTTCCCGCAGCACGTCGATCTCCGCCTGGACCACGTCCTTCTCCAGCCGGAAGCTGGGCAGGCCGTTTTCCAGCATACCGCCCAGGCGGCGCTCCTTTTCAAACACGGTGGGGCGATAGCCCTTCTCCGCCAGGTAATAGGCGCAGGACAGGCCCGCCGGGCCGCCGCCGATGATGGCGATCTGCTGATCGAACGCGCCGTCTACCTTGGGGATCACCTTCTCCGGCACGAACCGGGTGGCGGCGTCCAGGTCCTGCTGGGCAATGAACCGCTTCACCTCGTCAATGGCCACCGCCTGATCCACGGTGCCCCGGGTGCAGGCGTCCTCGCACCGGCGGTTGCAGATGCGGCCGCACACGGCGGGGAAGGGATTCTCCCGCTTGATCAGCTGCAGGGCCTCCCGATACTTGCCCTGGGCCGCCAGCTTCAGATAGCCCTGCACGGCGATGTGGGCGGGGCAGGCGGTCTTGCAGGGGGCGGTACCGGTGTCGTAGCAGTTGACGCGGTTCTTGTCCCGGTAGTCGATGGCCCACTTTTCGGGGCCCCACTTGGCCGCATCCGGCAGCTCCTGGCGGGGATACTCCACGGGGCCGGACTTGGTGCACAGCTTCTGGCCCAGCTTCACCGCACCGGCGGGACAGTATTCCACGCACCGGCCGCAGGCCACGCACTGGTCCGTCTCCACCCGGGCCACATAGGCGCTGCGGGACATGTTGGGGGTGTTGAACAGCTGGCTGGTGCGCAGGGCATTGCAGACGTTGACGTTGCAGTTGCAGATGCCGAAGATCTTCTGCTCGCCGTCGATGTTGGTGATCTGGTGGACAAAGCCGTTGTCCTCTGCCTTCTTGAAGATGGCCATGGCCTCGTCATAGGTGATGTATTCCCCGCGGCCCGTCTCCACAATATAGGTGGCCATATCGCCCACGGCGATGCACCAGCTCTCCGGGTCGTCGCCGCAGCCCTCGTTCAGATACTGGCGGCTGGCCCGGCAGGAGCACATGCTCTTGGCATACTTGCCCTCGTACTTGTGCAGCCAATAGGAGATTTTTTCCAGGCCCACGGCCTCGTTTTCCGTCTCGATGGCCTTTTCCACGGGGATCACGTGCATGCCGATGCCGGCCCCTCCGGGAGGCACCATGGGGGTGATCTTCTCCAGGGGCAGGAAGGTCATCCGCTCAAAGAAGGCCGCCACCTGGGGATGCTCGTCCATCTGGCTGCGCCGCATGTTGAAAAACTCCGCGCTGCCGGGGACGAACTGGGGCAGGACATACCGCTTTTCGTGGTTGGGGTTCTTCCCGTCCAGATTCTCCCAGTTGTATTCGATCAGGCCCACCCAGGCCATGTCGTCCAGCAGCTTCTGCAGAGGCTCCCGCTCCAGCTTGGTCAGCTTCATCAGCTGCCCGATGGTCTTGGGCTTGCGGACGCCCATCTTCAGGGCCACGTCCGCCATTTCGTCGCTGACCAGGTCCGCCAGGCCCCAGTATTCCGGGTCGTTGCCCTTGACGCCCTTGAGCTTGGCGGGCACCCGGTCGGTGATCATGGCGCCCAGCTTGGCGATCTTGGACCGGGGCTCGTCCACCACGGGGATGGTAAAGGGCAGCTTCTCCTGCTCCAGGGGGAACGCGGTGGGCCGGTCGCCGTTGATGTTCTTTCCCATGTCAAATCTCCTTCATTTCCGCCCAACGGGCGGTTTTTCGATACCAACTCACTATTATAATAGCAACTTCTGCCGCAAAAAGCTATTGACTGTTTCTCTAAAGTTATGATATCCTATTTTATGGTCCTGGTCGGACCAGAAGGAGGATATGCCATGGATTTCCGCCCCATTGTGGCCCCGTCCATCCGGGAGCTGTTCATTCAGCAGCTGGAGGGTGCTATTCTGTCCGGGCAGCTGAAGCCCGGGGACCGGCTGCCCACGGAGCGGGAGCTGGCCGACACCATGCACATCAGCAAGACCGTGGTCCATGAGGGCCTGCGGGAGCTGCACCGCCTGGGCTTTCTGGATATCGCCTCCCGCCGGGGCGTCACCGTGGCGGACTATGCCCAGACCGGCAGCCTGGAAACGCTGATGGCCATTATGGATTATCACGGCAGCCTGCCGGACGAGAAAACCGCCCGCAGCATCCTGCGCCTGCGGTACTATCTGGAGGCCCCGGCTCTGCGGGACCTGGCCGCGTCCCACACCGCCGCCGATCTGGACACCCTCCGCGCCCTCCAGCGCCAGGCGGAGGAGGCCCCGGACACCGCCGCCCTGGCCCAGGCCCTGTTCCGCTATCACCGGGGGGTGGCCTTCCTCAGCGGCAACACCATCACCCCCCTGCTGTTCAACGCCTTTAAGAAGGTAAATCTGGAGTTCTGGTCCGGCTACATCCGCTCCGTAGGCCGGGAGGAGAGCCTGCGTACCCTGGCCCGGTTCACGGACCTCATCGCCGCCGGACAGGGGGACCGGGCCGCCCAGCTGCTGGACGACGGCCTGCGGCGGTTTGTGACCACGCTGTAAATTCGCATTTTGTTCAAAATATCCGTCTGTTCTTGTGGAAAAGCCATAGATTCCATTCGGAAAATTCTGCAATTTGCCAATTGTACTCCCTCCCGGGTATGGTATAATGATGGTATCTTATATAAAGGAGGCTTTTCCATGAGACGCACAAAAGCTCTGCTTTCCTGTCTGCTGGCCCTGGCCCTGGTGATGCTGACCGCCTGCGGCGCCAAGCAGCAGACCGTCCACCGGCTGTCCGCGGACCGGGTGACCCAGGCGGCAACAGTGTCCCAATTGCAGGAGGTCAGCGATCTGATCGTGGTATTCACCCCGGAAACTCAGGAAAACGTCCTTTCCCGCTACAGCGACGGCAACGTCTCCTCCGGCTATACCCGGACCACCGGCAGGGTGTCCCAGGTGCTGAAGGGTCAGGCCCCGGAGCAGCTGGTCATCACCGAGGAGTGCTACACCCTGGATGATGCCCTGTGGACCCAGGGGGGCTATCTGCCTATGGAAACCGGCAAGCCCTATCTGTTGTTCCTCACCGCCTATGACGACAGCTCCGACTATGTCGGCATGTACTATCCCACGGAGCTGGAGCGGGGCAAGTATCCCCTGGGGCAGGCCCTGACCACCGCCGACTCCGCCGCCCAATGGCAGGTATACTCCCTGGACGGCGACACCCTGTCCGATTATCAAAGCTGGTATCAGCAGGTGGCGGCTCTGTACCCTGATTTGTTTTGACCACCCGAAAAACCTATAAAAAGGGACCGACGGCAGATGCCTTGTGCATCCGCCGTCGGTCTATTCTCTTTCGTCTACCAACCGGGGCCGGAACCTCCGCAGCCGGCGGCTGCAGAGGAGGCTTTATCCCCAGAACTGGCGGGCCAGGTCCTGGGCCAGCTTTTCCACCACGCCGGGGGCGTAGGGCAGGGGCAGTCCGGCGGCGGCCAGGGTCTCGGCATACAGCTTACTGCCGCCGGAGGCACACAGGGCGTGATACCGGGCCCAACCGTCTGCGGGGTCGGCGTCATAGGCAGCCTTCAGCTGCTGGGCGCAGACAATGGACAGAGCGTAGCTTACCACATACCTGGGGAACATGTACAGGGCCACATTGGTGAACAGGTCGCAGCCGGAGAGCACCTGCTGCCGCCAGGGGCCGTTGTTCTGGGCCCGGCCGAAGGACTTCTCCGTGCGGTCGAACTCCTCTGCCCACTGGGCCAGAGAGGCGTCCGGATGCTCATACAGCCACGTCTCAAAGGTGTGGATGGAGCAGAAGGCGCATAGCTCCTTGATGAAGTCATAGCGGTGCTCCGTCAGGAACTGGGGGGCGTGGTTCCCGAAGAAATCCCGGGCGTAGGGCTGGGCCAGCAGCTCCATGGTCTTGGAGTGGACCTCCGCCAGGTCCGGACTCAGGCCCGCATAGTCCGCCACCGGCTGGCTGCGGATGGACAGATACCCCTGGAGCCCGTGGCCCAGCTCGTGGGTGTATACGGTGACGTCACCGGCGGTGCCGTCGCAGTTGGCAAAGATGAAGGGCATCCGGTAGGGAGCGCCCAGCATGTCGCAGAAGCCCATGCCGGAAATTTTATTGGGAGAGCCGGTCACGTCCAGCAGGTCGTGGCGGACCATCTCGTCGAAAAACTCCCCTGCCTCCGGGCTCAGGGCATGGTACATCCGGTGGGCGGCCTCAGGCAGCTCCTCCGCCGCCACGGGGACGGCGTTGCCCTCCGGGAACACCAACGCCCGGTCATAGGGCAGCAGCGCCTCCACCCCCAGGCGCTGGCGCTGCTCCTCCTGGAGACGCAGATACAGTGGTGCGATGTGGGTCTGCACCTGGCGGCAGAACTCGTCCAGCTCCGCCCGGCCATAGCCCAGACGCTGCATGCAGAGATCGCCGTAGTCGGCAAAATTGTCAAAGCCGTTTTCACGGGCCAGCTGATTTCGTGCGTGGACCAGGTCCCGCAGCAGCTGCTCCAGGGCTTCGGCGTTTTCCAGCGCCGTCTGCTGCTGGGCCTCGTAGGCGGCCCGGCGGCGCTCCCGGTCGGTGCTGGCCAGCGCAAAGCGCAGCTGACCGCCGCTGAGGGTCTCGCCCTGGACCTGATACCTGGCGGAGGCCGTCAGCTGCTGGTATTGGGCCGTCAGCCGGGAGATGCGGGCCTGCAGCTCCTTGCCGCCGGTGTGGAGCCGCTGATCCAGCGTCAGCAGGCGGCGCAGCTGGGGGCCGAAGGTCCCGTCCACCGCCGCAGCGTAGGGGCTCTCCGCAATGGCCATGGACAGGGACTGGGTATCCAGCGTCTCCAGCCGGGGCAGGGTCTCCTGCAGCTCCCGCTGGTAAAATTCGTCGGTGACGTCGTGGAAGGCCCGGATGGTGGCAATGCTCTGGCACAGGCCCACCTCCTGCTGCAGGGCGTCCCGCTGCCGGACCACGTCCAGCAGGTCCTCCGGGCAGGCGGCAGCCCTGGCCCGGCGGGTCAGGGCATCGTACCGGGTCTGAAGGGCCTCCACGTCCGGGCTGGTATAGGGAATATCAGAAAATTTCCAATTCTCGTTCATAGCGTCACTCCTTTGGATAGATGATGGACAGGGCCATGCGCTCCGGCCGGATATTGTCCCGGATAAAGTCCAGCAGATCCTGCTGGGTAATGGAATCGTACACCTCCGGGAAGCGGAAGGGATCGTATCCCTGGAAGCAGCCCTCGGCCGCCGTGGAGGCGATGGCCTCGAAGGAGTTCAGACTTTTGATGGATGCGCCGAAGCTGGCCCGGCGGATGCGCTGGACATAGGCCGGGTCCACCCCCTCCCGGACCACCCGGCGGGCTTCATCCAGAACGGCCTGCTGCACGGCCTCGGGATCGTTGCTGTCGCCGCCGCAAAACACATAGGCGGCTCCCGGCAGCAGGTCATAGGCGCTGTCAAAGGTGCCGTTGATCAGCCCCTGACTGTACAGCCGGGTGAACAGGGGGCTGGACTCTCCCATGAGCACGTCGCAGGCCAGGTCCCCCAGGATATCCAGGCGCATGCGCTCCTCTCCCTCCGGCACCGGCGGGCACTTGAAGCCCAGCAGGAAGGTGGGCATGGCCACCTCCATCCGGTCCTCTATGCGGGCCATATGAGGCGTCAGGTCCTCCTCCCGGCCATAGTCCCGGGGGATGGCGGGGCCACTCTCCTGGGGCAGGACCCCCCGGGCGGCCCGGAGGACCTCCTCCGGGTCCACGTCGCCCACCACCACCAGGCACATGTTGGCGGGGGTATAAAACGCCTTGTGGCAGTCGTACAGGGTCTGGGCCGTGATCCGGTGGATGCTCTCCACGGACCCGGCCACAGACTGCCGCACGGGGCTGTGGCGGTACAGGGCCTGCATCATCTGGCGGTATACCTGCCACTCGGGGTTGTCCTCGATCATGCCGATCTCCTGGGCGATGATGCCCTGCTCCTTTTCCACGCTCTCGTCGGTGAAATACGGCACGGACACGAAGGACAGCAGGATCCGCAGATTTTCATAAAAATGCTCGGTGCAGTCGAAATAATAGGCGGTGACGGCGTTGCTGGTGAAGGCGTTGGGCTCGGCCCCGCCCTTGGCCAGCTCCTGCATGGCGCTGCCGTCCGCCGTGTCGAACATCTTGTGCTCCAGATAGTGGGCGATGCCGGCGGGGGTGTCCAGCCACCGGCCGTCCAGCCGGAAACGCATGTCCATGCCGCCGTAGCGGGTGGTGAAGAAGGCAAACCTCCGGGCATAGCCGGGCTTGGGCACCACGCACACAGGCAGGCCGTTGGGCAGAGTCTCCCACAGGACCTTTTCCCCGATACGGGGATATACGGTGGTTTTCATCAGGCGTCCTCCTTTCCGTGCAGGAAGTATACGGTGTCCAGGGTCACGCTCTGGGCGGCGGCCTGAATGCGCTCCGGCGTCACCTGATCCAGCAGGCGCTGCATGGTTTCCGGATCCTCGCTCTGACCGGTGGCGGCCTGACCCAGGCAGTAATTCTCCAGGGCGCCCTGAGAATCCGACAGGGAGGTCAGGGCGCTGCGCATGGTGCTGCGGGCCCCCTCCAGCTCCCAGGGCTCCCAGTGGCCGTCCCGGATCTCCTGCAATTGGTGAAGAATCTCGTCCAGGGCCCGCTGATAGTCGGCGGTCTCGATGCCGGAGGACACCGTCAGGATGCCCTTGGACCGGACATAATTGCTGGAGGCGTAGTAGCACAGGGAGAGCTTTTCCCGGACGTTGAGAAACAGCTTGGAATTGCTGGTGCCGCCGAACAGAAGGTTGGCCAGAAGCATGGCGGGCACATCGTCGGTGCCGCAGCGGAAGCCCATGGAGAGCCTTCCCTGGGTCACATCCATGGTCTCGCGGATGACACGAGGCTGGGCCGGGGCGTCCACCCGGCGGGGCGGCTGCGGATCCCGGGCCGCGCCCCGGGGCAGGGCGGCGAAGGCCTCCAGCAGGGCGTCCTCCACCCGGGTGATGGGAGCGCTGCCGCAGTAGAACAGCTCCAGCCGGGAGGCGGACATCATTCCCTGGCTGTAGACATGGAGCTTCTGGTTGTTGATGGCCGCGGCGGCAGTCTCGTCTCCCAGGCGGCTGACGCCGTAGGGCTCGTCCCGGCACATCTCCTGCAAAAGGCGCAGGTCCGCCCAGTCCCGCTTGTCGTTGCGGACGGAACGGATGCTGTCCAGCAGGTTGGCCCGCTCACTGTCCACATACTCCGGCAGATACCGGCCGTTACGGGTGACGGGGTCCAGCAGCAGCTCTCCCAGCAGGGCGGCGGTGGGCTCCAGCAGCTTTTCTCCCCGGGGGGCGAAGCTGTCGTCCATTACCGAGGCCACAAAGCCGATGCACTGGCACTCCGCCCTCTTGCGGATGGTAGGGTTGATCTGCGCGCCGTAGAGCTGGTCCATGGCGGCGGACAGCTGCTGGATATCCGGACAGCGCATGGTGCCCCGCTGGAGCACCAGCGGCAGCAGCGCGCCGCAGGACGCCGTCTCCCGGCGCAGGGGCGTGATGAACTGCGCGGAAAGGCAGCCGGTTTTGAACTTTTTGGCAGGCAGATAGGTGAGATATACCCGGTCCATGATCTCGCGGCGGGTCTTCTCCATATGCGGCACCTCCAGGATACATAGTGGGTATATTATACCGCATACCCAGACAAATGAAAAGGATTTTCATGCAGAATAAGGCCCCCGTCCAAGGTGGGGGCCTTGCACAGCAAGGCGTCCCGGACTTTTGCGGCACACCGCACCGCCATTTGCGGGGCCCACCCCTTGCAATCCCCCGGGGAAACGTTTATAATGAACATATCGTTATTCCGACTCAAAAGCAAGGAGGCTTCTCATCATGATCCAAGTCAACGCCGTAGGCGACGCCTGCCCCATTCCGGTGGTCAAGACCCTGCAGGCTCTGAAAACTCTGGCCGGTCCCGGCACCGTGGAGACTCTGGTGGATAACCGCATCGCCGTGGAGAATCTCACCCGTCTGGCCCAGAGCAAGGGCTGCACCATCGAAACGGAGCAGCTGGCGGAAAACCGCTTCCGGGTCACCATCACCGCCCAGGCCGGAGCCCAGCTGCCCGATACCGCCGACGGCATCTGCACCGTTCCCTCCGAAAGGCCCGAGAACACCGTGGTGGTGATCTCCGCCGACCACATGGGCCAGGGAGACGACACCCTGGGCCGGGTGCTGCTGAAGGGCTTCCTGTTTGCCCTGACCCAGCAGGAGAAGCTGCCCCGCACCGTTCTGTTCTACAACGGCGGCGCTTTCGTCACCTGCGATGGCTCCGCGTCCCTGGAGGACCTGCACAAGCTGGAGGCGCTGGGGGTGGAGATCCTGACCTGCGGCACCTGTCTGAATCATTACGGCATCGCCGACAAGCTCCGGGTGGGTCAGGTGACCAATATGTACGTCATCGCCGAGAAGCAGATGAACGCCACCCTGGTGATCCGGCCTTGACCCGCCAACGGACTCCGGCCCTGGTGATCTCCTTCCAGGAGACGGCCCAGGCCCTGGCGGCGGAGGCCCTGTTCGGACGGCTGTCTCTGCCGGGGCGCATCATTCCGCTGCCGTCCCGCATTTCCGCCGGGTGCGGCCTGGCCTGGAAGGCGGACCCCGGCGACGAAACCGTCCTGACGGCGGCGCTGGATGAAAACGGCATCAGCCACGGCCCCTGCTGCGTATTGGAGATGTTCTGATGACGGAGATTTATCTGGACAGTGCTGCCACGTCCCTGCACAAGCCGCCCCAGGTGGCCCAGGCGGTGGCAGAGGCCATCTGTAAGGCGGGAAACGCCGCCCGGGGCGCTCATGGGGCGTCCCTGTCCGCCCTGCGGACGGTGTATGATACCCGCTGCCTGGCGGCCCGGCTGCTGGGCTGCCCCCGGCCGGACCATGTGGTTTTTGCCGCCAACTCCACCATGGCGCTGAACATCGCCATATGCGGCCTGCTGTCCCCGGGGGACCACGCCATTTCCACGGACCTGGAGCACAACTCGGTGCTCCGGCCCCTGTATGCCCTGCAGCGGCAGGGAATGGCCCTGAGCTTTGTCCCGGCGGACAAAAACGGGCAGGTTTCTTATGATGCTTTTGAAAGGCTGTTCCGGCCCAATACCCGGGCCGTGGTATGTACCCACGCCTCCAATGTCACCGGCGACGTGCTGGATATCCCCCGCATTGCCGCCATGGCCCACCGCCGCGGTGCGCTGCTGATCCTGGACGCGTCCCAGACGGCGGGAGCCATTCCCCTGGACATGACGGCCCTGGGGGCGGACGTGGTGTGCTTTACGGGCCACAAGAGCCTGCTGGGCCCCCAGGGCACCGGCGGCCTGTGTATCCGCCCGGGGGTGGAGGTCCGGCCCCTGCTGCGGGGCGGCAGCGGCGTTCACTCCTTCGACAGGGATCAGCCCGCCGCCTATCCCACCCGCCTGGAGGCCGGAACCCTGAACAGTCATGGCCTGGCGGGGCTTCACGCCGCTCTGGAATACCTGCTGGCAGAGGGGGTGGAAAGCCTGTACGCCCGGGAGCACGGGCTGATGCTGCGGTTTTACCGGGGCGTCCGGGAGCTTCCCGGCGTCCGGGTGTATGGCGACTTTTCCGCCCCTTGCCGGGCGGCCATCGTGTCCCTGAACATCCGGGACCTGGATTCCGGCGAGGTGTCTGATGCGCTTTTGCAGGGCTGGGGCATTGCCACCCGCCCCGGCGCCCACTGCGCGCCCCGGCTCCACCAGGCTCTGGGCACCCGGGAGCAGGGTGCGGTACGCTTTAGCTTTTCCCCCTTCAACACGGAGGAGGAGATCGACGCCGCCGTGGCCGCCGTGGCCCAGCTGGCCCGGTGATATGCAGGTCTGTCAAACAGATTGGTGGGAAGGTATTGCTCTGCGCTTGTTTCTTTACCGAATCTACACTGGAGAAATGCTATGATGTAAGCACACAGTAAAAAAGAGGAGCTCCGTGGAAAACGACAGCAGCGATGATAACGGTTAACCGCTCTTATATGGCCTGTTCATGTGCGGCATACCTGCGCCCTTTACTGCGGTATCGGGTATAGGTGTGTCTTTTTTGCGTGAACAGAAGGCGGAAGAATGTTATGCGTTCAGCGCTGGAGCCGGCTTACTTTGTACCGGAAGCTGTGAAAGCCGATGTTCTATTTCAGAACATGAAGCAGACGCATACGACATTTACTTTACGGTCTCCGAGCTGAGTGCGTACAGGGTATCCTTCATCACAGTCAGGCAATGCCGCGTCTGTTTGACCTGCGCACAGTAAAGCGATTACGCGATTCAAAAGGAGTGAGGATAATGACGGAAGAAATGCCTTGCAGAAAGCGCCGCCTTTCGTCTTTTCAAATTATCATATTAGGCTTTGCCGGGGTCATTCTGCTGGGTGCGCTGCTGCTGATGCTGCCGCTCTCCACAACAGCCGGGTGCGTAACGCCATTTCATGAAGCGCTTTTCACCGCGACCTCCGCTGTTTGTGTAACGGGGCTTGTGGTGCAGGACACCGGCAGCTATTGGTCGGGCTTTGGTCAGGTGGTGATCCTGACGCTGATTCAGATAGGCGGGCTTGGTGTTGTCACCGTGGCGGCATCGGTTGCGCTGCTGTCCGGGCGAAGAATCTCTCTGATGCAGCGCAGCACCATGCAGGACGCCATTTCAGCGCCGAAGGTCGGAGGAATCGTCCGGCTGACCCGGTTCATCCTGCGGGGAACATTTCTGATCGAACTGGTCGGTGCGCTTGCCATGCTGCCGGTGTTTTGCCGCGACTACGGATGGCACGGGATCTGGATGGCGGTGTTTCATTCCGTCTCCGCCTTTTGCAACGCCGGGTTTGACATTCTGGGAACGAACAATAACTTGTATCCGTCCCTTACCGGTTATGTCCAAAATCCGGTGATCAATATCACGATCATGCTGCTGATCATAACCGGCGGCATCGGATTCCTGACATGGGATGACACTTGCGAAAACAAGCTGCACTTCCACCGTTATCGAATGCAGAGCAAGGTGATTCTTGTCACGACACTCACGCTGATCGTCCTTCCGGCGCTGTTTTTCTTCTTTGCGGATTTTGATGCCCTTCCCCTCGGAGAGCGGATTCAGGCAGCCCTGTTCCAATCGGTCACGCCGAGAACGGCGGGCTTCAACACCGTCGATCTGCCCGCCATGTCCAGCGCATCTCTGAGCGTGATGATTCTTCTGATGCTCATTGGCGGTTCTCCCGGCTCCACGGCAGGCGGCATGAAAACCACCACGCTGGCAGTCCTGCTTGCCAATGCTGCCGCGACCTTCCGCCAGCGGGACAGCGCCCAACTCTTTGGGCGCAGAGTCGATTGCGGCGCCGTCAAAACCGCCGCGACCATCCTGACGATGTATCTTGCCCTGTTCTTTGGCGGAGGCGTTTTTATCAGCGTATACGAGAATCTTCCGCTGTCCTCCTGCCTGTATGAAGCAGCGTCGGCGATAGGCACGGTGGGACTGACATTGGGTATTACGCCGCAGCTGCATATTCCCTCGCAAATGGTATTGATCGCGCTGATGTATCTGGGGAGAGTCGGCGGACTTACGCTCATTTACGCGGCGGTGTCCAGCAAGAAAACCGGCAGCGCAAAGCTGCCGCAGGAAAGCATCACGATTGGATAAGCAAAGGAGTATCTATCCCATGAAAAATGTTTTATTGATCGGAGCAGGCCGCTTCGGGCGGCATATCGCCATGCAGCTCTCTCAACTGGGGCATCAGGTCATGGCAGTCGATACCAATGAGGAACGGATCAACGATGTGCTTCCGTTTGTCACCAACGCACAGATCGGCGACAGCACCAATGCGGAGTTTCTGCGTTCGCTCGGTATCGGAAATTTTGATGTTTGTTTTGTGACCATCAGCGGCAGCTTCCAGAACTCGCTGGAGACCACCTCGCTGCTGAAAGAGCTGGGTGCCAAATGCGTGGTATCCCGCGCCGAACGCGATGTGCAAGCGAAGTTTCTGCTCCGCAACGGCGCAGATAACGTGGTCTACCCTGAAAAGCAGGTGGCAAAATGGGCGGCGATCCGATTCACTGCCGACCATATTTTCGACTACATAGAGATCGACGAGCAGCACGCCATCTTTGAAGTGCAGGTGCCGGAGGCGTGGATCGGGAAAAGCGTTGGTGAGCTGAACGTCCGCAGAAAGTTTGGCATCAACATTCTCGGCATCAAACGCGCAGGAGAAACGGACGTTTCCGTTACGCCGGACACCATATTGTCCGATGACATTACGATTTTGGCGTTGGGTGAGTATAAAGCCCTGCAAAAGTGCTTTCGGATTTGAAAAGGGTTTCCATACTGACGGAAAGGAAAAGCCAGGATATGAGCCGATAGCGGTGAGGGGCTTATCCGAATAACGGAGGAGGCGTTCCGCTACTCCTGATAGGGGTACCTTGAAGCGTGTCCTCGGATTAGGCAGGCAGTGCAATTGTACTGTCTGCCTTTTCTGTTGTCTCTCCGCATAGAAGCATATCGTCTGTCTCGTTGAGGTTGAAGTCCCGAAAACAGATGTGGATCTTCTGCGGTGCGTGCTTGGAGTATTTGACCTCTTTCTCATACACGATGATTTTCGCCACAAAGGTGCGGAGCAGTTCCGGGGTCAGTTCCGTCATGTCGGTGAACTTTCTGGCCTTGGCGATGAAGTTCTTGGCGTTGGCCATGCTACTGCGTAGTTTCTCCAGGCGCTCCTCCGTGGCAGGGATGGCTTCAGCCAGCTGCGCTTTCTCCTTGGAGTATGCCTCAGACAGCAAACGGAACTGCTCATTGCTCACCCGTCCCAAGGCGCTGTCCTCATACATCCGCTTGAACACTACATCCAGTTCGCCATCCCGTTTCCGCATCGTGGACAATTCCCGTTCCACCCCCCGGATCTCCTTTGCCACCTCAGTAGATTGCTTTTGCTGAATATATGCGGCGAACCGCTCCGGGTCGCTCCTGGCAAACTCTGTGGCTCTGCGGATTGTTTCCAGCACGATTTCCTTCAGTGCCACTTCCCGGATATAGTGAGCGCTACACACTTCTGCCCCGTCCTTCTTGTAGGTGCGGCAGGTGAAATGATTCTGTTCCGGCTTCATGGTGTGCGCCCGGTGCAATACCATGGGCTTACTGCAGTCCGCACAATACACCAATCCAGAGAACATATTCTGCTCATCCATATTCGTGCGGCGGCGCTTATGAGATCGCACCTCCTGTACGATATCCCAGGTTTCCTGATCCACCAGCTCTTCATGAGTATTCTCAAAGATAAGCCACTCTGATTTGGGGCGTTCACATCGTTTTTTGTCCTTGTAGGACTTGGTGCTGTAGCGAAGGTTGACCGTGTGCCCAAGGTAGACCATGTTCTGAAGCATATCCGCCACCATGTCGCCAGTCCAGTTGTAGGGCCGCTCTGCAT